>LNFM01005715.1_pt1 | contig 21177 bp, 13 predicted proteins | sample 596031 | NCBI WGS metagenome assembly LNFM01 (sample SAMN04254537, study PRJNA301005) | activated carbon metagenome | isolation source: dual media filters at the Ann Arbor, Michigan drinking water treatment plant | place: USA: Ann Arbor
AATTCCGAAGTGTGCCAACGGAAACGCTGCCACGATAGCGTTCGGCTACTTCTTCTGGTGTGAGGAATGTGGTCTGTGACATATGCCCTCCTTCTTCAAGAAAACCTGCCGTCGGTCATTGTGGACGATGATCAGCGCACTGGCGTTGAGTGCCAGGCCCCGCCGCAGCACTTCCCGGGGATAGACCGGGGCATGATCAACCGCGCCTATGGCAAGACATTCGTCCGAGATGAGCCGGTTCTTCCGGTCGAGATAGAGGACATGGAAGCGCTCGACATCACCCCGGATGGCCAGCGCGCAATAGTCCAGAACCGCCTGCCATGTGGATAGAACCGGATTCTGGTTGAGATGGCGCAGCAGGATCTGGCGCGCCTCATAGACAACGGCCTGCTCCTGCGCTGAAAACTGGCACGGCTGCGGATTGATGGCGAGTTTCCTCATGTGTCGCGTCATGGCCGTGGTTCCCGACGGGCAGCCGGCCCGGCGCCGGAACTTTCACCACGTCACGACGAGAGACGCCGCCCTCTACCTTGCGATCGAGCGGCGCAAAAGCGCAAAGCCAGACAGCCGGATCTCAGGCTTTCCGGCGTTCTGTATCGGCGGGATTCAAGGTCCGTGCACGGAAGCGAGCGGACAGGATTTGCTCGGCTGCGCGAATGCTGCCAGCCATGCGCGCCGCTTCAGCCCAGACCGAGATCGGGAATATGCCGGTGAAGAGCACGTCCCGTTCGATCCCCATGCCGAAGGGGAGCCGGATCGCCTCCAGTTCACCGAAGCACCAGCTGCCGAGTTCAGGATAGCCGATGTCGGCGAGGCCAAACATGATGTCGCCGTCCTCATCCAACTCGCTCGCGAGCCAGACGCCCGCGCCAAAGGGATTGTAGAATTTGACGACGGGGACGTGATCCACATCGCTCTGCCGGCCATTGGCGAGGAGCTGCGCGCGCTGTGTGCGTGTCAGGAGGATCATGCCGCAGCCCTCCGCTCGATGAGATTATCGCGCGGTTCGGCATGCTCCTCGTCGGGCAGATGTGCGAGCAGCCAATCGGCTGCCTTGCTGGCCTGGGAAGCGGCTCGGACGATGGCGCGATTGTCCTCGCGCAGCACTTCGAGCCAGGAACCGATATAATCGGCATGGCGCGCGGTCGGCACAATGCCGAGCGAGGCGCAACAGAAAGCCGCGTTCATCTCGGCCACCAGTTCTTCGAAGGCGTATTTCCTGGTTCCGAAGCTGCCCGAGAAATCCCGCCCCAACCGCGAAGCATGGCCTGTCGCGTGACCCATCTCGTGCAGGGCCGTCCTGTGCCAATTGATCGGCTCGAAATAGGCAGCCGGCGGCGGCACCTGGACGTAGTCGAGCGACGGGACATAGAAGGCACGATCGCCGCCGATGCGGACGTCGATGCCGGTTGCGCCGATCAGTGCCTCGACTCTCGGCTCGATCATGCCGGGCGGCGGTGGTGGCGCTTCAACGGCAATGTCCTCGGGCAAACCCTCGCATTGCGCCGCGTTGAACACGGTAAAGCGCTTCAGGAAGTGAATGCTGCCTGCTTCTTCGCCTGTTTCCCTGGCGCGGCGTTTCTCGTCCTCGGGGGTGAAACGGTCGGCATAGACCACGGTGGTGCCGCGCTCGCCCTTGCGGACATTGCCGCCGAGCGACAGGGCCTGGCGGAAGGTGAGCCAATGTTGGGTCGGATAGCCGTATTGGACCACGGCGCCCCAGAGGATCAGGACGTTGATCCCGGAATACTGCCGCGCCGTCGCGGTGTTCCTCGGCATGGCCAGCGGTGCTTTCGCCGCCGCCGTCCCCCAGGGCTGGACCCAGGGCAGCCGCCCGTCCTCCAGCTCGCCGATGATCTTGTTGGTGATGTCGTCGTAGAGATTGCTGCGGGCGCCGCCTGCGCGCGCGCTGTCCTGTCTGGCCATCGGAATGTCTCCGCGACGGGCGCCGGAGGCCACTCCTCCAACCCTCAACCCGTCACGGAAAACCCGTCTGCACTCTCACTCTCGGGGCGTTGCGGGGCGCCTCCGCAGAAGGGGTCGGCCGAGACTATGGCTCGTCCGCAGGGGAAGGCTTTCCCCTCAAGTCTTTGCCAGTCTCGGTGCGCTCACGGGCGGATGCTTTATGCCCCTCTGGTTTCAAGCCAGGCGCGAAGATGACTGATCGATCTCGTGCTGCGCTGGAGGTGCCCCTCTCTGCGTGCTGTGTCAGTTTGGCCTAAGCGATATCTGAAGCTCCGATAATTCTTGGATAAAGTCGTCGTCCATACCCGAGAAGAGGCTAATCAATTCATCTTGGCGCGGTTGGCCAAAGGCCAGCCGGTAAGTGGCCAGAGATGTGATGAGATCCTTGTAGCGTTCCTTCTCGCGGCTGAAGGGAGGAATGAGGACGACCCGCTCAATCTTGTGATTACCTGGGTAGACCCAGAACGGAATGATGTCTCCCGAGCGGCCCTTTGAAACCTCATCAGCTTGCGCTGCCTCAAACATGGAGACCCATGGTGATTGCCTGCTCTGCGCAGCGAGAGGAGTGGCCGAAAAAGCAGCGACGACATTGCGCCGAACAGCATGGTTTTTGTAACGATGGACCCGTCCTTCACGCTGCTCGATATCAACAGGGTTCCTCGGGAGGTTCCAATGCACAATCCGAGAGCAGTAGGGATGAAAATCCAATCCTTCCTGTCCAATCGACGTGGAAGCGAGAACAAATGGCCGAAACGGCGACTTGAAAGCTGCCTGGACCACGGATGTTCGGCGTACACCCTTTTCTTCCTCGGCTTTTGTTGCAAAACGCATGGCGAAACGGGCGCGCACTTCGAATGTCTGATCATACAGACGACCCGCTTTTGTCGACCAGTGGTCCAACGTGATCTGGGCAGGGCGCAAGGCGACCACAGCAATCACGTTTGATGCAATGATCTTCGCGCGATCCTGCGGGGCTAATTTTTCGGCGCGCTCGCTTTCCAGGACGAGCTGAAGGTATTCGTCCAAAACCGCCGGAAGGTCGTTTCGCGCGGCGTGCTCTATGATATCGCGCCAATAATTGAGAGGCGAGGTTTCAGCGAGCAATGCGCGGGTTTCGGGTTGATTGTATAGGCTGCGAAAACCGAGCGCGATCCCGATTGATGCACTGATCAATACGGGGTCGTCTGTGGCGATCTCCGGGCAAAGTCGCGAAAGTGCACGCAGCGCACATACCGCAGGCGAGCCAAGCGCAAGGCTGGCGAGCTTTTCGATCACTGTGTCAGGGTCGACATCGCCCTGATGCTCGTCAGTTTGGAGTGCATCGCGAAGTGTGGCGATGGTCCGAGACATCGCTCCATGTTCGTCGTGCCCATCATGGTCAACGACGCCGACATTCGACCATTTCACTTCGCGCTCGAGCGTCCTGTCCAGCGCAAGTGCGAGGAGCCGGTCACTTGTTTGAGCGAATTCTGCGATGGCGTCCACCGCAAGCTGTTCACGCAGAACCATGCAGGCTTGAGCGTGCAAATTTTCGTAGCTTTCAGCGCGGCCGAACCGCCGCTCCAAAGCGAGAGGATCAACAAGCTCTGCCAACGACGGCGACGGGTAGAGCATCGGCATAAGCTCATCGACGCCAATCGGCCTGCTGGTCCGGCTGACAAGATCCGGCGACATACCCATTCGGCGACTCGCCTCATGCGAAAGCAAAGCCGCGATCGCATCCGGCACCATCGACCAATCTGAGAAGACTAATGCCTTTGTGGCCGACCTTGGCGTGCCGAATGAGGGACGCGATGGCGGGATCCAGAGCGATCGATCAAGGGCGTCATTGAACGCCAGATCCGCAAGGGCACGCATCCTCCCATTGCGAAATGGAATCGCCGCGTAGTCCTCAACCTGTTTTTTGCTGATGAAGTGCGTTGAGGCCTCTCGAATGGCCTTGCACAGTTCTGCGGCCGGCTTGGGTTTCAATGCCAGAAGCCGGTCGCGCAGCTTGTACCCCCTCATGAAGTTCAACAGGTAAGGAGCCGATTTCCAGTACTCGACGATGCTGGGAGCACCGACGAGTTCTGCAACTTTCGCTACTGCCTTCGCCTCTCGCAGATCATCGGTGGCGATCGCTACCTCGGGCATTACTTCTTGGACGAGCGAATTGCGATCTTCGGTAGAATCAACGCGTTCAGTGCGGGCAATGACCTGGCTCAGGATACCATGTAGTCTGTCTCGTTGCGCTATTGCTGCCGCTCGGGCATCTGGCATCGACTGGAGCGATCGCCTGAACTTGATGAGCTCGCTCTTCAATTCCTCTACGCGAGCCGGGCCTTCAGCATCGCCGAACAGAAAGCGCATTGTCCGTAAAAAGTCGTCGTAATGCTCGCCCTCTTCCGGCGCATCGCTGCTCAGCGTTAGCATGCGATAAGGCGTGGCGGACAGAAGCAGGAGCCTCGCCTTCGACCCATCCTCCCCATTGTATGAGAACAAGGCCCGCGCCAATTCTGCGGCAGCTGCCTTTTCAGGCGCTACCTCGACATCATGATCGTGCAGGAGTTCAGCGAAGCGCTGGAATTCGTCGAGAATGATGAGGTCCGGCGTCAATGCGTCCACACAGATCTTCGCAAGCATTCGGCGCAACTCACCGATCATCGCTGCGGGGCGCTGGTCGTCGGGGTAATGGGGATGCTTGTGCCTTCTGGCGAGATCTGCCGCCTCACGAATCCTTTCGATAAATGTATCATCGACCACCCGGTTAAACTTATCAGCGATATCTCGCGAAATCCGTTCGCTTCGGATCCATGCCGTCCAGCCCGGCCAGTTCTCATCGGAAACGCCGCCACGGAACACTCGTTGGATGCCGCGATGGCGCAGACCGATACGCTCACGGAGCATTTCAAAGATCAGCGCCCGTTCCGGTGCAGTCCCAAGGGATGACTTAAGGTCTAGCGCCGTTCCAGGGGTGAGGCTGATCAGATTGATGGGTCGCGAAGCAATCCCGCCTTCCTTCTCGATCTCAAGCGGCAACAGCGTAAGGCGGGTATTGAGTGGCTTGGTTGCAGAGCCCAGCACATTGAGCGACTTGATGTTCTGTTCAGCAATCGCCTGATTGGAGCAGATGTAAACGATGTCGATGCGGTCGACCTTGCCCAGCAGGTGTTCGATGGTCTTCGCAATCACGCCGCGGGCAACCATGGTTTTCCCGAGCCCGACCTCGTCAGCGACTAGGAACTGATCTGTCGGTGATTTATCCGTGAACAGCCTTCGAAAGACGTAGTCGACAGTCGTTTGCTGAAACGGCTTCAGCAACGCAAGGTGCTCGACAGCGCTGTAAGTCACCGGCGCCCCCTCTTGCTCGTTACAAGCGGCTTGAAACTCTGCCACAGTGCCAGAAACTCCTTGGGAACAATGGTTTCTCCACCGTCTGGGTCTTCAAGCCGTTCGATTAGCCGGCCGATCTCTTCTAGCTCGCCGCTTTCTAGACTGAGCGCCCGCACCATCGGCTCGAGAAGCGAGGTGTTTCCCTCGCCCAAGCGACGAAGCCACTGACCTTCGCCGCCCGTGTCGCTTTCCAGAAAGCTTCCTTCACCAAGCGTGCCGAGCAGCAGACTGAGATAACGGAAGAAGTTGCCGACGTTCGCGATGTGGGCACGAAGAACAGCTGCGTCCCGGCCTTCTGGAACGCCGACCAAGCGCGCACCAAGTGTGAACGTCAGTTCCACCTTCGTCGCTTCATCGAGCAGCCGAATTCCGAGCCAGCGCGTAACGTCGCCAAGAGGAACAGCACCCATTGCAAGCTCTGTATCGGAGCCACACAGCAACCTGCCTACATCATATCCGCGTTCATTAGGGACTGTGATCGCCCGCACGAAGCACCTGACGCCATCCGGCAGCAGAACGTGCTTTTCTTTGGTGGCAATCTGCAGTTCAAGGTGGATCAGGTCGTCCTCTTCGGAACAGTGGAGATCAAGTGGCAGCGCCGAGATGTCTGACCGCATCTTCTCCAGCGCCTTTTCCGCCGCCATGGCCGCGTCCTGCGTTGGTGGTTCGCTCGGCGTGTAGGTGGCGAGCAGCCGCTGGAACGCCTCGGAGAACAGGACGTCGTCGATCGTACCCATGCGCGTCTTCGGACCGTCCAATGTTGCCATCACCTCGACATTTTGCGTCTTCCCGCGCTTGGTGGGAATCATCGCAGCCGTGGTAGCATTTGCCGAACCGAGGTGGATCTGGAGGCGCGATCCTCGCTCGACGAGGTAGGCTTTCGCATGAAGTCCCTCGAGATCGGCCGAACTTGGCCCATCCACTCCTTCAGCCTCATACTCCGTTGCACGCTCATCGAGAGTCGAGATCGTGAAAAGCTCGCGTGTCTCGGGACCTATGCAGTCGAGTTCCTCTGCTCGCGAGACGAGCCGGAGGTTATCTCGCGAGCCGTATCCGTCGGACAGCCTTTTCAGCGCGGGAGCAGAGACAAAAGGTGAAAGAACCGCCAGTTTCTCGCCTCGGGGAAGAGCCCAGCCGTCACCATCCAGACCATTGACGGCGAAGCTGACCTTTGTTGCGCCAGCAGGCAGGCCCTCCCACCAGGTTCGTTCCAAATCCGAGATCATCGAAGGCAGGAACTTGGGCGGCGCAGGCCGGGTGGCTGGATTGGCTAGCCTGGGCAGGGCCCGCAGTAACTTCGTCAGCGCGCGGTTATTCTCATTCTCCTCATCGTGTACTGCACCATCGAGAGCCAAAGCGAGATCCCAGCAACGATCATTTGTGAGGTTCCTCGACAGGATTGCCACTCTCATTCGAACGGGATCGGTTTTCTTTTCGGGCTCGAAACGAATACACCACAGCTTCGGATGGAAGGCGCCTCCACCCGGCGCCGCGACTTCCACAATCGTCTTCTCGTAAAGTGCCATCAGCCTCGCAGCATTCGGGTGAGCCTCCTTGATGCGGCCCCGATCGCAATAGACGGCAATGCGGTCAGCCATCCGCTCGACACTCTGCAGCAACGCGAGAGGGCTTCGCAGCATTTCGTCTCTGTTCTCAGCATCGCGGAACACGATGCTGATCGGGATGGCAAGCGCCGTCTCAAAATCGAGTGAGTACGTCGTAGCGACGGCATGCCCGAACCTGTACCCATCCGGGGCACGAACGAGTGCGGTATAAAGCTCACGGTTCTCAGGGTCGAAAGACGAATCAGCCGACATCGACAAGCTCCCCGAGATAACGCCGCGCAATTCCCCAGCGGAAATCCAGCCGTGCGAGACCTGAAGCGCCTGACCAGCGTTCGAGGGGTGCATCGTGGAGCAGCCGGGCCTTCATCCGCTTCAGCGACTGTTCGCGCTTTCTGAGCAGATCGATGGCTTCGTGGTCTGTCTCCAACGACTTAGAGCTTTGCAGCGCAATGGCGAGCCAGCCTCTAACGAACTCCCGAGAGGACTGGGTAAGGTTGTGAGTGGTCAATCCAACGATCTGGAAAAGGTCGTCCAAGTCCCAGCTTTGCAGCGCGAGGTGCTGAAGATCTCCGCGCCAATCCTCAAGTAATTGGCGGTAATCTTCGATCAATGCGGATGCTTCGCCATGGGTTTTGGCGTTCGGGCGCTCCGCCGCTCGCAATGCAAGCAGCAGATTGTAGAGGAGGCTTGCACCGTGCATCACGCCCGAGAAGCGTTCCGCATGGCGGAGAATGGATCGATTGCGGTCAGACACTGTGTCCTCGTGGACCTGCCATGCCCAATCCTCGCTGAAGTTCTTCTGCTTAGAGGCAAGTTCGTTCAGCAAACTTGACTTGGCACTGCCAGCAATACGATCGTGCAGGAAACCAACTTCTTCAGGCAACAGTGTAAAGCTCGTTTGCTCGAACAGGTTCTCGGGCGCATTGGGAAGGCCCGTGCCCCATAATCTGAGATCATGATCCTTCAAACTCTCCCGCCCATAGGACAAGAATGTTGCCTGATTGCCCGCTAGCGTGCGGATGCCAAGCGTATGCATGCCAGCCCAATAAACGCTCGACGCGAGTCTCTTCAGGCTCCGTCCGGCAAGGCGACCAATCACATCTTCGCGCTCTCCGCCGCGCAAAAGCGCTTCACTCAGTTCGAACTCAAGATCCCGGGCGATAATCGTTCGCTCTGCTTGACTGGCCTTGCGCTGCTGTGCTTCCCGATAGATCCAGGGAACGAACAGCATGTAGCGTAGCCGTGTCTGAATAGTACTGGTGCCCGGGAAAAGGAGATCAGCCAGCCCGTCCCTGATCGTACCCAGGCCAAGCTCGTCACGTGCCTCTGGCTGCTTGAACAGATCGATGAGGGTCTGAGCTCTCCGCCGTTCTTCAGGGTCAAAATCAATCCAGGCAAGGTAGGACATCGGGCTACTCGTTGGGTGAAAGTGGTTCGGCGGCGTCCGGCGACCCGCTGCCGACCTGTGGCCCGGCCAGTTCTAGCCGCCCATGGTCGACCCAGAACACCGCCACCCCTTTCAGCGGGTGGTGCGGGAACAGCTTTGCCACCAGTGCCAAATAGCTTGACAGCTGTGGCCAGTAGGAACCGAAACCCTCGCCCCCGCCGCCGGATTTATGGTCGATAAGTATGCATCCCCCTGATCCAACGGCCAGAAGATCGATGGTGCCGGGGATTTCGGCCCCCTCTGGCGAGAACCCAAGGACCGGGATTTCGGCGCGCAGATCGGTATAGCCCTCGGCCGCCAGCCAGTTTCTCAACGTCTCGGCGCGCTCGGAAACCAGCGTGATCGTGGTTTCCTCGAGCCCGGTGGCAGCGGCCAGTGCCGGGATGAGTTCAGGCCGGGTCAGGCAGGTACGCAAGGCCAGATGGAGGGCCGTGCCGCGTGTGGCGTCGTTAAGCGTCTTGGGCCATGGCGCACCAATGTCTATCCTGCGGGTTTCCGGCGCAGCACCCGCACTGCGGGTTTGTGACGGTTGCAGTCGCCAGGGCGTCAGGGGCGCTGCGGGCAAAGCCGTCGCCGGACCGAAGCGGGAAGCCACAGTGGTCGCCCCATTCGCATATTCGGTAAAGCCCGCCTGGTCGGGCAGTTGCGTGATGACCGCAGGGCAGTCCACGCCACCGATCCGCAGGCAGCCGGCCGCGATCTGCGGGGCGCAACTGTCCTCAAGAATGTGGAACAGGTTTTTTGCCTCGAGCGCGTCTTCCTCGCGATCCTTGAGAAAGCCTGGCCATTCCAGCACCAGCCGGTCACGGGCACGGGTCAGCGCGACATAAATGAGATTTTTCGCATTGGCCTCAAAATCCGGGCGGCGGTCTTCGATGAAGCGACGCTCGGCCTCGGGGGCCGCAAACCCAGGCGTGTGGATCAGCGCGGCAGAGCCAAGCACAACGGCCATATCGTCGATCCGGTCGAGCGCATCGAAACGCGTTGCGGTAGAGCCGGCCCATTCCTCGATGCCATTGTCGAACTCGGCCACTACGGTGATCGGCCATTCGCGCCCCTTTGAGGCATGCCAGGTCACGATCTCGACCGCCTCGGCACTGTTGGCTGCCGGATCAGGACGGCGGTCGAAGTCACGCTCATCCGCGCGGGCATCGAGCCAACCGAGGAACACTTTCGCGGTCTCGCCATGGAAGCCCGAGGCAGCCTTGAGGTCGCGATGCGCGGCCTCGAACTCACCGGCCTCGGCCTCGAGGCGCAAAAGATCAGCGCGGGACTGGGCCGCATCGGGCTGGCTATCGGCCCAAAGCCGCAGGTCGGCGGCATCAAGCACCAGATCGAGGCCCGCAGCAACCGGCAGACTTGCCAGCCGGGCCGACAGGGCTACAAGCCGCATCAGCACCGGATCATCCGCCAACCGCCCTTCGATCTGTGAGGAAAGCGCCGCTTGCAGGGGCAGCGGATCGGGGCCAAGCGTGCGCAACAAGAGCCCCGAATGAATGTCGGCGGGGTTCGCGGCAAAGGCCAGCGCGGCGCGGGCTGCGGTAACGACGGGGCTTTGTGCCCAGCCATCTTCACTGATGCGCACGGGAACGCCGCGAGCGCGCAGCTCCTCGGCATAGCGGGCGGCGGTAGTGTGGCGGCATACGAGGAGCGCGATATCCGAGGGCCGTACCGGGCGCGTCGCCTGCGTGTAACGATCGGTGATGGTATCGCCGTCGGTCAGGATGCGGGCGACACGCTCGGCGATATGCTCCTGCGGCTTCGATGCTGTACGTACGCCGCGCGATTTGGCCGCATTCAGCACTTCAATGGCAGGACCAGCGACCGGATCGCGGGTTGGCACCAGGGGATTGTAGCCCGCACCAAAGAGGCTCGCACCCATCGCATTGACGAAGTCCATCACCGCAGGCGTCGATCGCCAGTTGCGGTCCAACGGCTGCGTTGCATCGGGGTTCGCCGCCGCCAAGGCCTGCGAAAGCCGCGCATCGGCACCCTGAAAGCCCATGATCGACTGTTTCACATCGCCCACCAGCAGCGTGCGAGGCGCATGCGCCCCGAGTTGCCACAAAAGCGCGAATTGCACGGGGTTGGTGTCCTGGAATTCATCGATGATGACACAATCGATTTCGTCCAGCACGGCCCGCCTCACAGCCGGATCTGTCCGTAAGAGCCGCTCGGCCCCCACGATCATGTCGGCGAAATCGATCAGGCCAAAGGCCTTCTTGCGGGCATCATAGGCCTCCATCACCTCTTGCGCACAGGCGATCAGACACGACAGGTGCAGCTTCGCATCCGCAAGCGGACCGGGATGGGCGTGCAGGACATCAGCTGCTTCGATGATGGCGGTCGCCAGATCGTCATAGCCGTCGGGTGTTTTCGTGCGGCTGTTCGAGGTGAACAATCCGCGCAGGCCTTGCCAGAGGCCCCAGTCCCGGCCGAGCAGCCCTGGATCACGGGACACGCGGCGGAAAAGAACAAGGTTCTTCTCAAGCGTCTCACGCGGGCCTTTGGCGGTAACGGTGGCCATGCCGCCTTCGGGAAAGGCCGCGACCATCGCCAGAACTGCGGCAGTCAGCGCAGCACCGGCGGAAGTAGGATCCGTCAGCACTTCGCCGTAAACCTCATCAAGCCGCGAGAGCGCTTGCGCGATCAGACCGGGATCTCGCCCCTTGTCACCAAGGCCGCGCAGAAGGTCGATCATCGAAAGCACCCTACCGCGCAAGTTGTCCTCGACCGTCGCGCCTTTTTGCCAGTTCGCCTCATAGCCGAAACGCTCGGGCTCGGCCTTGATCGGGTCGAGCGATTTGGCATGGGCCAGGGCCTGACGGATCAAAAGGTCACGCTCGGCATCGCCCAGATGGCGCGGCTGCGGTGAGGCACCCGCCGCCAGCGCGTGCTCAGTCAGAAGCCTGAGGCCAAGCCCGTGGATCGTGGAGACATAGGCACGTTCAACCGCCATTGCCTCGGAAACCAATCCATCAGCCAAAAGCCCGGCGCGGATCCGTTCGCGCAACTCGCCCGCTGCGGCCTCAGTGAAGGTGACAGCAAGGATGCGTTCAGGCCGCACCACGCCGCGCTTCACCCAGTCGGAAAGCTGGGTCTTAATGCGGTGGGTTTTGCCCGCGCCCGCGCCGGCGGGGACGATGACCAGTCCCTGATCCATGGTCATTCCTCCTCGATCTGACGGATGAAGGCGGTGACGAAGGCCGAGCCATCAGTCAGCGCATAGGGGGTGAAGCCGGCCTCTTTCTTGAAGAAGGCTTCATCCTCGGATGTGTTTAACACCACCCGGCCTGCGCCGAGTTCCGCCAGCCGCTCGGCCAGTTTTTCTACAGCGCCTTCATTCACTGCATCGCCCATGTCGCGGGCAGGCGAGCCATCAGTCAGCGGCAGGCCGGATGTCAAAAGACCGCCGTCATTCATCAGATGATAGGCAACGGCGACCTTGCGGCCGATCAAGGGATCCATCCCGTCGCCCTCGCGCCGATGCGGTCGCGCGATCATGTCCCGATAAAGGCCTGCCTGCAGATCCCAACCTGCTTCCATCCGCTTACGCCGCCCCGAAGTGCTGCTTTTCTTGTGGTCAACGATCAGCAGCGCGCCATCCGGCAGCTCGATGATCGCATCCGCCTTGCCATGCAGGTTGATGCCATGCGCCTCACCGGCCAGCCAGATCTCGTTACCGATAATCTTTGCCTTGAGCGCCAGCAGATGGTCGCGCCAGCGCAGAGCGGCGGCCATGATCTCGCGCTCAAGCCCCCTGCGCTCCATCTCCCATGACGGGCTGCGCAGGTAGCCGGCATGGCGGATCAGAGCGCGCTCATAGGCTTCGGGCACCGCGGCGGCCAATGTGTCGGGGTCCGGGATGGACAGATCCTTCAGGAAGACATGTTCGAAAACGTCATGCGCGATATTGCCCTTGGCCATGACGTCCAGTTCCTCGGCCGACCAGGACATGTCCTCCGCCCCCACCTCGCCCAGGAGCCAGGCGAGCGGACTGACCAGCAGCGTTTCCAGCCGCGACGGCGATTGCGGTTTCGCCGTGCCATCATCCTTGCGCCGCAAGGAGAGTAGGTCTTGGCCCGCAAAATCCAGCGCCTCAGGCAGTTCGAGAGCCTCAGCCAAAGGCGGCAGATGATGATGCGCGACCGGCCAGTCGCCGGGTGAAAGACGCGACAGATCGGTGATCAGGTCGCTGGCATCCTCGACGCCGGAGATGGCCCGCGCCACTAGCGAAAGCCCCGCCGAGGGTTGCAAGCGCCCACCCGACAGATCGCGCCACGGAACGAGGAAGGTGATGCTGTCCGTCACCGCCTGCAGCTGCTGGTCGAAGAGCGAAAGCCCCTGCGCCAGCCCCTCGGCCCGGCCACGCAATGCTAGGCCGGTGGTATCGCGGAGCGCAGCAATCTCGCTGTCCAGAAACAATGGGTTGGCGCGCGGCCGGGTGGGGTAAAGCCCGTCGGTGAAATCGGTCACGATCAGGTGCCGACAGGACCGCCAAGGACTTTCATGGGCCGCCCACAGGCTGACGCCTTCCAGATTGCGGTCCGGCTCGGCGCTGGTGTGCGGCATGACCTGAATACCGCGCAAGATCGCCTCCCAGTCGGGGCCGCCTTCGCCCGGCGGGACCGGCAGACGCGCCCGGACCTGATCGCCCTGCGCAAGCTGATCGCAAATGCGATCGAGCAGAAAACGCAACTGCGCCAAGCTGCTAGCCGAGGCGCGGATGTCGTCCCAAAGTTCCTTGTGCGCAGGAGTAGCGGTCAAGATCGCGCCGCGGAAGTCACCGCCCATCAGACTTTCGGACAGATCGCGCCCGGTCTGGGCGGACCACGGCATCAATGGCGAAAGCGCGAGGCTCGCCAGTACCATCGCTGGGGTCGGCGGGCGTTTGGCCAGCGTCAGATGCAGCGCGGTCTCACCGATGATATCGCGTTGGGGCAAAGCTGCGGGCAGACCCGAGAGCGGCACGCCCTGGGCGGCAAAAGCGCGGGCGATCTGGCGCGGATCACCTGCGGTAAGCACGGAAATCTCGCGCGCCGGAATGCCGTCATCGATCAGCGCACGGGCGCGGGCGGCAGAGAAGTCGGCCGCAGCCGCCGGATCGCGCAGACCGAAGAAAGCGAGGCTGCCATCGAGAGGCGCGGCTTCGAGCTGCTGTGCGGTCACCCCGCCCTGTAGGGCGTGGAGCCGGCTGCCAACTGCCGCCGCTCGGAGTCGAGGGGAAGCCGGAACCGAACCGAACTCCTCCTTCAACCGGGCATAAAGCGTCTGCATCGCGGCAGGCGCCAGCGGATCGATCGAGCCTTCGACCACCGGAACCGGGTCGAGAAAGCGCCCATTGGAGAGGTTCAGCACATGGCGCAGCGGTGCAAGACCTTCGGGCAGACCGTCCCCCAATGTCCGCCATAGACCGATCAGTGCCGAGAGATGCCGCTTTGCCCGGCTGTCAGACAGGTGATCGACTACAGGCACCCGCAAGTCAGGCGTGGCCAGCACCAGATCTTCCAGCGCCGTCGCCACCGCCGAAATCGTCTCGACCGGTGCATTGGCGAGGCTATCCGCCCAGACGGGATCAGGGGCCTCGGATATGGCGCGCCCCGGGGACCACTCCGGCGGGATCGGAGCCAGAGATAGCTCGGCCAAGCCGGTATCTGTCAGCCGATACTGCAAACCGGAACGTGGATCGATGACGAGGAACGGGTAATGCATGCTTGTTTCAGTCCGAATGTGGGGCGCGCCGGCGCTATGGGTCAGTCAATCACCGGATAATGGGCGGTGCCCCAGTCCCAATCAGCTGTAGATTTCATGGCGTCGATGAAAATCTATCAAGCACCGTGTCCGAGCGGCAAAATCAGGTCACCGCACGGTGGCCGCGCAAACTGAGGTCGGCCGGGTTCCGATCACGAAGACACCGCAACTTTTCGCGAAAGTAATCGAATTGAGACATATGTTTAAACAGCTCTTTTTGAAATGTCTTGTTTCTTTCATGAAACGTATCCGGCGCGCGAGGGTCAATACAGAATAAGTGGCGTTTGACGCGGCATCTCACCGGCGGTTGTTGCAGGCCTGGCATTTGATTACACCCCCGGATAGAATTCGAATAGTGCATCGGCTGCATCCGGATGGTGTAACAGCCGGTCATGATCGCGCGCGAGGCGGCCGATGATGTCCGCACCCTGAATGACGGTCGCCCATGGATGCGACAGCACGGCATCGGGGGTCATGACGCCCAACATATTGCCTGCAATCGCGCCGGTGGAATCGCTGTCGCCGCCGTGGGTCACCGCGATGCGCAGGCACTCGTCCAAGCCGCTCCCCCGGAGGCAGGCGTAAAGCGCGATGGCCAGCGCCTCTTCGGCAGTCCAGCCGCCACCTAGGTTTTCGACGGTTTCGGGCCGCCCGTCTTGCCGCGCCGCAAGAGCTGCGTGAATGGCCTGGGCGGTCTCATCGCCACCGTCCAGCCGGGCATAGTCCGTGGCGATCCGCTCGGCGGCCCGCTCCAGCGGCTCGCCCGCTGCGACATCGGCCAGCATCTCCGCCCAGGCGGCTGCTGCGAGCTGGCCCGTGACATGGCCATGGGTCAGGGCCGAGGTCTCGATCGCCCATGCTCTCACCTGATCGCGCGGGGCAATCAGCGCAACTGGGGCGACCCGCATGATCGTGCCGCAGCCCTTGCTGTCATTGTGGGCCGGGTCGCCAAAACGATCGCTGGCACCCAGAGCCGACATACACGTCATGCCCGGGGCGCATTCTGACCAAAGCCTGCGGTCCTCGATCAGACCGATATCATCTGTCTCTGCTCGCGAATGGCCTTCCTGCGTCCGGTACCATCTCAGCAGAGCGTGATGGACAACGGAGGGAGGGTGACAAATGCCGCGCAACTGGCCTCGGATCCGTGCGCGGATCAGGCCCTCGGCAGTGAAGAACGTCATCTGCGTGTCATCGGTGATCGCGCCCCGCTGTCCGCCATAGGGCGGCAAGTCGGTGAGCCCCGCCGGAAAGCGCGCACGGATGGACGCAAGCGACTGGAATTCGATGTCGGCACCGAGACTGTCTCCCATGGCACCGCCCAGCAGGCAGGCCTGCAATGTCTTGGCACTGTCGCTCGACCGACTGGCCTGATCCTGCAACCATTGCTCTTGTGCGCGGGTTTCAACCGCGCCGGGCCGGACAGAACGCACTTCGGTAATAGCTCGCGTCGCACTCTCTCCCCGTTCGATCATCAGCAGGGCCGCGATCGTCCCGGCGCGGCCCAGACCGCCCCGGCAATGGATTAGAACCTTGCCGCCACGTTCGACTCTGTCATGGATCCGGCGCGACAGCCCGCGCCAGAGCCCTGCACTGTCGGCGGCAGGCACATCGACATCACGGATCGGGAAGTGCAGCCATTCCATGCCGCGCGCTTGCAACGCCTCGCCCAGCCCGCGAACGGCCAGCATGTCGAACTCGTGGTCCTCGATCAGCGTGAGCACCATATCCGCGCCCCAGGACGCGACCGCATCAAGGTCAAGCGCCAGATCACGGTCCCAAGCTGCGCCGAACACGCTGTCCCCCTGCTTGCCGGGGCAAAGTGTCAGGCCGATCTGGCCGTTTGCAAGCGACAGGCTATCAACGCGAAGGGGGTGGGTGGTGCTGGTGCGGGGCAAATATATCTCCTTGAACCGGGTCTCTGCTTAGTAAAGCAGGGATACGTCAAATCCGGTCGTATGAATCTTTGCCACGGTATAGATGCGAGCACAATCGCAAGGCATTCTCTGGGTCACGTGGTTCGCTGAAGACTTATCTCCGGCTATCCTGGCGATAGGACCTCCACCCGATCCCCCCATCGAGCCAGATACCACTCCATTTCCTGCCGTCCACCGGCCCTGAACCGCACGAGCAGCGATCGATCCTCTAGCCGTTCCATTGTCTGCTTCGGGTGGAACACATATCCCGCCGCCTCGTCCGCCACGTCTGGCAGGAAACGCCATTCGACATCCTGTGGATCATTATCGCGCCAGATGCCGAAGCTTTCGGACAGCCATTCCTGCAAATCAAACCCTTCGGGCCGGGTATAGACGTCAGGCTCCAGCGAAACCCGCTCAAACCCGGCCAGAGCGAACAGGCGCAGATCATCCTGGTACTCACTCCAGGCCAGCAGGTATTGGCGGCCTTGCCCGAAGAGCATGGCGACAGGACCAAGGCGGGCGTTGCGTGACAGTTTGCCCGTGCTGCGAGCGCGGTGGTCGGTCGAAACCATGACGCCTGCAAGAATTGCCTCGCGCAGGGCCGAGAGTATCTCGGGTGCGATTTTCTCGCGTGGACCCGGGCGGAAGGCGACCCCATCGGCCATAAGCTGAGCCTCCAGATCGGCCGCAACCGTCCGGCGTCGATCTGCACGAAACATTGCCTGCACCTTCGCAAGCAGACGCTCCAGCGTTTCGGCGGTCAGATCATCGCCTTCACGCCGTGCGATGGCGGCTGCTCTGTGTCCGGCGGTCAGTTCGTCCAGTGTCGGCTCAACCATTCTTCCCAAAGAGCCCGGCGGAAAGCGCCAGTATTTCCGACCGCTGTCGCCGAGGATTTCCTCGATCTGCGGATAGGCATTGCGCACAGCGTCGCGCATGCGTTCTGCCGTCCGGCGCGACACGCCGAATTCGCGCTCGATATCGACAAGGCAAATCCCTTCGGCCGAGCCCTGCATCGTCAGAGCCAGTTTCTGCAGATCTTCCTGACGGGCGTAGCGCATGGTACCTCCGGCCAAATACCGCGCCAGCTTCGCGGCGCGGCATAGGGGGTGTCAACGGCCAAAGCCGATTGGGCGCGTCGTCCCTTCTTTTGCTTCCGCTTCGCGGGCCAGTTCCCGCAGGATTTCCTGCGGGCGGGTCTCGCCCAATGCGTTCATCCTGCGGGCCACATTCGCGAAATCACCCGGCGCAAGCCGGTCGAGACGCAACAGGCCCTCGGGAATTGGCAGGGGGAAATGGGCGCGCCATGCCAGATGGAGCTGATTGCCCGAAAGATGATCGAACCGGATGCGAAAGGTGAAACGGCGCTGCGTTGCGGCATCCAGCTTTTCGACTAGGTTGGTGGTGCAGACGAATGGCAGGGGGTGGCTTTCCATCCAGGTCAGCATCTCGTTGACTTGGCTGACCTCCCAGCTGCGCTCAGCATTGCGACGATCCGCGAGCAGGCTGTCCGCCTCGTCGAAGATCAGTATTGCTCCATCTGCACGGGCATCGGCAAAGGCGCGGGCGATGTTCTGCTCGCTCTCACCCAGCCATTTCGAGATCAGATCTGATGCGCGCTTTTCGATCACCGGCATGCCGATAGTGCGGGCCAGATGCCGCGCCCAGGCACTTTTGCCGGTGCCGGCCGGACCGTCGAGGCAGAAGCTGACCCGGCGCGGTGCGTCGAGTGCCGCCAGCTGCGTCTCGATCAGGCGCAGGTCGAGATCGGCATTGACAATTTCGGGACTCCACGGCGCCTCGGAATGGTGACGCGGTGCCGGGTCGGCACCGCCCCTTGCCAGCCGTGTCGCCGCATCGAGTACCCGTGTGACCATCTGATCGCCGCCATCGCAAAGCCGGGCGACGCGCATGGCATCCGAGACTAGCGCAGGTGCCTGATCATGCCGCTCGGCGAGGTCCGACAGGCTGGCCATGGGGATACCGACCACGTGGCGGGTTTCCAGCCGGTGCCAGATCCGTGTCCGCACTCGTCCGGAAGGCGAACGCATCAGCGCGGAATAGCTCATCCTGCGCAGAAAGGCTGGATCGCAGGCTTCCACCGAGTTCGTGGTCCAGATCACAGGGATCGGGTTGCTCTCCAGCATCCGGTTGGCATGGACTTTGGAGGGGCGGTCATTACCGAAGAAGGGGTCGGTGCCCCCGAACAGATCCTCCATCTCGTCGAAAAGCAGGATCGTGTCAGACCGTTCACCCAGCATTCGGCAGGCCATGCCCATCTCGGCCAAACGTTCTCGGCGCGAGGGTTCACCACCTTCATCATCGGCTTCCCCGACGGCACGAAGCTCGACGCCGATCTCGCTGGCCAGCACTTTGGCGAATTCGGTCTTGCCGGTGCCGGGCGGACCATAGAGCAGGATGTTGACACCCCGCACCCGGTTGGCCAGAGCCCGGACGATCAAATCGCGCATGATTTCGGCTTGATGCCCCAGGCCCTCAAAATCCTGCCATTCTGCTTGCGGAGGTTGCGCAGTCGGGAACATAAGGCCAATCAGGTCGCCAACACCGCTCACATCAGCCATGAGCGCCGTCAGCAGTCTTTCCGACAGATCGAATGGCATGCGATTGTGGCGCCCACCACGATTGCGCTGTACCAGCCCCGAGACGATGAACCTTCCCGATGGCCGCAGGGCCGCCCGGATTTCGGGTTCCACCGCCCCGCAAAACCAAGACAGCAGAAGCGGGACGGTGAGCTCCTTCGTGTCCAATGCGCCATCGACGACATGCTCGAATCCGTCGAACACCTTGTAGTGCGCGACGAAGGTCAGAATTCCGACATCAACCTGCGACAGGCCGAAATGCGCGCCGAGGGCGGCGCAGTTCCGGTTCAGGATTTCGCCCTCACCGCCACCGGCCTTCGGCACCAGGTTGCGGCTGATCTGGCGGATCTTCTCCCACCAGATCGCACCGGGACGTGAGCGGGGGCGTTCAGGGCATTCGACCTCGGTCAGATATTCGAGCCAGCCGGGCAGTTCCTTCGCAACGCGGCTTGTCGGGCCGAAGCGCCCCGCCAGACGGGCGACCAGGTCGAAGGTCAGATATTGTTCGTGGCTCATGCGGCTCTCCATCGGTCCAGAGAGAGATAGAAGAGCAATGCGACAGATATGGACGTATCAGTTAGCGCGGCGGGGTCGCGACGAAGCCAAAATGCTGCGCAAGCTCCACGAAAGGAACCAACCAATCCATCACGTGCGTGGCCGGATCTAAAGATGTTCGGAACATGGAGGCGTTCTTACGGCTTGCGCCGAACACGATGGCGATGTCTCGCCAAAGCCGCATGTCCTCCGTCAGCAGGCTAGGCAGCAAGCTGCTGCTCTCCTACTTTCAGCGCATCTTCCTCAGCAGCCTTACTGAGGAATTGCGCGAGCGCGGCCTTCCGAGAATCTCGATCAAGCGCATAGGCGGTCTGCCTGAACTTGACCCCGTCGAGCAGCCCTTGGATATAACCGGCGATCGTGTCAGCGGCCATGATGAGGGCCGTGTCGAGCGTGTGAATGTACTTGCTCGTGACCGTGCCCTTGGAGTGACCGACCAGCGCGGCGATCGTGACTTCGGTGAAACCAAGATCATTGGCGATGCTCGCGAAGCTATGGCGCAGGACATGCGGCGTCACGTCAGACAGCGGGGAGTCTCTGAAAATTTGTCTCCAATGGTTGGGAAAGCCGCCGAAGGCATTGTCCTCACCTTGGCCGGGAAAGACATACGTGCCCACTGCAGTCTTGCGGCGCTCTTCCAGATATTCGACTACAGCGAGGCCGATGGGACGAACTGAGGCACCTTCCTTGCTATCTACGAGACGCATGCAACTCGCGTCGGTGTCCGCTTCGGCCCACATGAGACCGATCATTTCGCTCCGGCGGCAGCCCGTAAGCGCGATCTGGCGAATGATTTCGACCGTCATTTCAAATTTCGAGGTCGCAGCCGCTTCGCGAAGAATCACGCCCAGCATTCGGTACTCGGCTTCGGTGAGACGACGATCGCGCACATTGTCCTTGGGCTTGCGGACACCGTGTGCCGGATTGGTGGTAATGATCCCGGCTTCCATTGCATAGGTGAAGATGCCACCAAGAAGTCCAATCGTTCGTGTAGCCGTGCCGGCGCCGCCTGTTACAACGGCCTTGCCGCGTAGCTTCTTCGTCTTCACCGACACCGCCGTCTTGCCAGCCATGATGTCCTTCAAAACCTTGGCAATGTCGGCTTTCGCCAGGTCCTTAACCCGACGGCTGCCGATGAGCGGGATGATGTGTCGATGAATCCGACCGGTGTCGGTGATAATGGTGGTTGCCTTCTTCGGTCGACCACCTTTCCCGAGGATGAGACCGGCTTCGAGATCTTTGAGATACATCGCGCACAGCTCTTTGACAGTGACTGCCTGATGATCGAGCAGGCGTTCCTCCGAAGGGTTGTCACCCTGCGCAACGCGGCCGAGCTGCACCTTCGCCTCTTGCCGCGCCGTCTCCGCCGTCCAGATGCCATGGAAGCCGATCGTGTAGCGACGGGTTCGACCTGCGGCTCGATATTGGATAAGGTAGCTGCGTTTTCCGGACGCGAAAACGCGAAGGCCGAAGCCTGGCAGCTCGTCGTCCCAGATGAAGTAGTCCTTCTCACGGACCGCGGCTGCGTCCACGACGCGCTTCGTCAGCTTGGCCATTACGCGTTTCCTCCTTGGAGAGCCGGTTGCCTCCACGGAAGCACCACGGAAGCAGGCGGATGAAAGTCGGAGCGAAGTTCCGGATACAGATTTCGGCGGGAGAAACCGAATTGTCCATGGGTTTCAAGGCAGTGTAGTATCATAGCGTGTCCTAGCGTGCATTTCGGATAGCCAGGACAAATTGCTCCGAAGGCAAAGGTCGCACGTTCGAATCGTGCTGGGTGCACCAGATCCCCATCCTGCGTCCGCTCTGTCCCTTTGTCGACTTTTGCGGCGCGTCGTGACGCATTGGACCGCTGTGTCGATTTTGGCCCGAACAACTGCGGGACTGGCGCTGGGAACCCTCGGCGGAATTGCATTCTACGCCCTTGCACTGCCCTTGCCCTGGATGCTCGGCGCGCTGTTTGCCACCATGACCGCCTCGGTCGCGGGTCTGCCGGTGGCGGG
>LNFM01005716.1_pt1 | contig 21169 bp, 16 predicted proteins | sample 596031 | NCBI WGS metagenome assembly LNFM01 (sample SAMN04254537, study PRJNA301005) | activated carbon metagenome | isolation source: dual media filters at the Ann Arbor, Michigan drinking water treatment plant | place: USA: Ann Arbor
ACGACCTTCGCGCGCAACGTGTCCGCGACGTCCTCGACCCACTCCGTCGATCCGAGCAGCCCCGGTTCCTCGGCATCCCACGCGGCGAACACGAGGGTGCGCCGTGGCGTCCAGCCGGTGCGGGCCAACTGGCCGATCACGCGCGCTTCCTCGAGCACCGCCACCATGCCGCTCACGGGATCGGTCGCCCCGGCGACCCAGCCGTCGTGGTGGTTGCCGCGCACGACCCACTGGTCCGGGAACTCGCGGCCCGGCAGCGTCGCGATGACGTTGTAGGCCGGCACCAGCTTCCAGTCGAAGGCCAGCTGCAGGCGGACGCGCGCGGGACCGGGCCCCACGTGATACGGGATGGGCAGACCGCCGCGCCACGCCGCCGGCGCCATCGGGCCGCCGAGCGCCTCGAGCAGCGGTCGCGCATCGGCGTACGAGATGGGCAGCACCGGGATCTTCGTGAGCGTCTGGGCCTTCGTGAACTCCGGCCGCGTCACGCCACCCTTGGCCGCCACGCCCGGCGTGAGCGGGTCGCCCGGGTACACGGGCATGTCCGACACGGAGCCCCGCTGCGCCGAGTGCTCGTTCCGATAGCCGCCCTTCGGATAGACGTCACCCTGCCCGTACCCATCGTCGCGAGGGTCCGAGTAGATCAGGCAGCCGATGGCGCCGTGCTCGGCCGCGACCTTCGGCTTGATGCCGCGCCAGGATCCGCCGTAGCGGGCGATGACGATCTTGCCCCTGACGTCGATGCCGCGCCGTTCGAGCGCCTCGTAGTCGGCTGGCACGCCGTAGTTCACGTACACGAGATCGCCGGTGACATCGCCGTCGATCGAGTACATGTTGAACGTGGGTAGCGCCTCGGCCTGCAGCTTCGACAGTGCGTCCTCGGCCAGCGCCGGTTCCGCAAGGCGCGCGCTGAACGTCGTGGGCGCGACGAGTTCGAGGCGGCGCAGTGTCGGGGTGGGGAACAGGACGTCGTACTGCGTGATCTCGACCTGGTAGCCCCAGTCGCGCAGCAGGCCCGCCATGAAGTCGACGTTGGCCTTGCCGTGCGGTGAGCCGGCGTGATGCGGGCGTCCGGCGAGTTGCGTGAGCCACGCCTTCAGGTTGGCCGTCGACACCTGGGCGTCGAAGCGCGCTTCGAGCGCGCGCTGTGCGTCGAGGCGGGCCGGGACGAAGCCGTGGATCGAGGCCGCGGGTCGATCCTGGGCGTGACCGACGAGCGACGTGACACAGAGCAGGGAGGCGAGCAGGGACAACGCAGGTCGCATGCCGGTCATGCTACCTTCTGGCGCTCGGACCCGCATGACCCGCCGTCTCCTGCTGCTCCTCCTCGTGCTGCTCACCGCAGGGTGCCTGACGACGCGGCCTCGCGCGACATACCTCCTCGACACGCCCGCCCTGCCGGACTACGAGCGTTCCCTCGATCACGCCGGCCTCATCGCCAGCCTGGACCGGGACGCCGTTGGCAGGGGCATGGTGACGTACCGGACCGCCTGCTACAGCTGCCACGGCGATCCGGAGCAGCCGGGATCCCTCCCCAACGCCCGGCGGTTCTGGGAGGAGCCGCTCAGGAACGGCGCCGATCCGCACGCGCTCTACCAGACGCTGACACGCGGATTCGGCCTGATGCCGCCGCAGGTGCGCCTGACCCCCCGCGAGAAGTACGAGGTGATCCACTTCCTCCGCGAGGAGTTCCTGAAGAAGCGCAACCTCTCGCAGTACGTCCCGGTCACCGACGCCTACCTCGCCAGGCTGCCTGCCGGAGACACGCGGGGGCCCGCGCCGCAACCCTACCGACCGTGGGCCGAGATGGACTACGGCGACTTCCTGATCCACACCTACGAGCTCGCCGACGCGAACGACCCGCCTCGCCGCATCTCGGGCGGGCGCAGCCCGCTGCCCAACGAGGACTTCCGCGACGTCAACTTCGCCTACAAAGGCATTGCCATCCGCCTCGACGAGGGGACGGGCGGCGTGGCCGCCGGCACGGCCTTCGTGCTGTTCGACCATGACCTGATGCGCATGACCGGCATGTGGACCGGCGCCGGGTTCATCGACTACGAGAGCATTCTCCTCAACGATCGGCACAACATCTTTCCCCGCACGGTCGGCACGATCGCGGTCGAGAACCCCATCACCCCGGGCTGGGCCAACCCTGCCACGGGCGGGTTCGTCGATCCCCGTTTCGTCGCGGTCGACGGACGACCCTTCGGTCCGCTGCCCCGGGGGTGGGCGCACTACACAGGCCTCTACCGCCACGGCCGTCGCGTCGTCATCGCCTACACAGTGGGCGACGCCGCGGTGCTCGAGTCGTACTACCTTCGGACGTCAGGCGACGCGCCGGTGGTGGGACGCACGCTCGATGTCGGTGCTGCGAGCACGGCCCTGACGATGCGCATCGCGCCGCTGACGGCTGCGGTGCACCTCGCCGGACAGGGGGGAACGCTGGCGCGCGAGGACGGCTTCCACGTGCTGAAGATCCCGGCCGGCACGACGGCGCGCGTCACCATCTGGATCGGGACGGCCGGCGTCGATGTCGCTGCGGCGGCGCGGGCTGGCGATTCGCCTGGCGACCTGCGTCGCTTCACGCACGGCGGGCCGGCGCGTGACACCGACGTGCTCTCGACGCCCATCGTCCGGGGACCGGATCGCGACGCCTACGCCGTCGACGTGCTCACCCTTCCGCGGGACAACCCGTGGAAGAGTCGTGTGCGCCCCTCGGGCATCGACTTCCTTCCCGGCGGCGACGAGGCCGTGGTCACCACGGTCGACGGCGAGGTGTGGCGCATCACGGGGATCACGCAATCGCAGGGCATGATTCAGTGGCGCCGCATCGCCACGGGGCTCTTCCAGCCGCTCGGCGTGAAGTATCACCAGGGTGCGATCTATGTCGGGTGCCGCGACCAGATCGTGGTGCTGCGTGACATCGACGGCGACGGCGCGACCGACTTCTACGAGAGCTTCAACAGCGACCACCAGGTGACGGAGCACTTCCACGAGTTCGCGATGGGGCTGCAGACCGACGCGGCGGGGAACTTCTACTACGCCAAGAGCGCCCGCCACGCGCGGACCGCGCTGATTCCGCAGCACGGCACGCTCATGCGCGTCAGTCCCGATGGCCGGACGTCGGAGATTGTCGCGACCGGCTTCCGCGCGGCCAACGGCGTCCTCGTCAACCCGGACGGCTCCTTCATCGTGACCGATCAGGAGGGCTACTGGACCCCGATGAACCGCATCAACTGGGTCGAGCCGGGTGGGTTCTACGGGAACATGTATGGCTACGGCGCGCCCGCGGATGCCTCAGACCAGGCGATGGCGAGGCCCCTGCTCTGGCTCGACTCGAAGCACGATCGCTCGCCGTCGGAACTGCTCCGGGCCGACGGCCAGCGCTGGGGCCCCCTCGGCGGCAGTCTGCTGAGCCTGTCCTATGGCACCGGGAAGATCTTCGTCGTGATGACGCAGGCCTTCGACCGCATCAGGCAGGGCGCGGTCGTGGCGCTGCCGGTGCCCCAGTTCCCGACGGGCATCATCCGCGGTCGGTTCAACCCGCAGGACGGACAGCTCTACGTCCTGGGCCTGTCGGCCTGGGCGACCAACCAGACGATGCAGGAGGGCGGCCTCTATCGGATTCGCCACACCGGTCGGCCCCTGCGCTTGCCCGTCGGCATGAAGGCGCAGACCACTGGCATCGAGCTCACCTTCGCGTCGCCGCTCGACAAGGCCGCCGCCGCTCCGGGCGCGTTCGCGGTCACCGTGTGGGACCTTCGGCGCTCCGCCGAGTACGGCTCGAAGCGGCACAACACGCGGACCTTGCGGGTCGATCGCGTCACGCTCGGGGCCGACGGTCGCACCGTGCGGTTGCAGGTGCCCGATCTCGCGCCGACGTGGGTCGTCGAAGTGGCCTACGACCTGCGCGCCGCGGATGGCGTGGCGTTCGACGGCGTGGTGCAGGGCACGATCCACGCGTTGGAGGGCGACGCGCGCGTGCCCTAGAGGCCCGCGAACGCCTCCGCGATGCCGCGCGCCAGCGTCGACGTCCCGGCGTGCGCGATGTTGGACGTCACGGCCACGACGGTGCCGCGATCGGTGACGAGCGACATCACCGTGCCGCCGGCGAGCTGACCGTCGAGGGTGCCTGGACCGGCAGCCAGCGCGATGCGCACGAGGTCGGACGGCGTCGAGGCGAACGCCTGTCCATCGGCGCAGCAGGCCAGGTCGCGCATGGCCATCAGTCGACGTCCCTGCCGCGGGTCGGTGCCGGACCGCGGGACATGGAACGTCGCGCGGTCGCCCGCCAGCGGGTACTCTGCCGGCATCAGGCCGAGCGGCTGCCAGACCAGATGGCGCAGCAGCGCCAGGGGTGGGAAGTCCTCGCCCTCCTCGCCGATGGCTTCAGGGCTCCACGCCGCCGGCGCGTCCGCCCCGGTGTCGGTCAGGCCGAGCGCCGCCGCCGGGGCCGCGACCGCTGATGCGGCCGTGCCGATGTTGAAGCGCGTCGCGGGCGTCACGGGCGCGCTCGTCGAGACGTCGCGCCATCCGAACCCTTCGGCCCAGACGACCACCCCGCCGACCCCGACCGCCACGGAGACTCCGGGCAGGTTCTGCTCCACGATGGCCGCGCGCGCGAGTTCCCTGGCGCGCGCGACGGCCGCGGCATGCTCGGGCGATGGTGCGGCGTTGACCACCGACGGCACATCGCTCGCCCCGGGGAAGAGTGGCGCAGCCACCCCGACCGCGTGGGTCAGCGTCGCCGCGAACAGCGCCGCCACCGCTCCGATCGCCACGGCCGTCCGTGCGGCCCATGTCGGGAGCCGGTTGCGCAGGGCCTGCCCACCGAGCACGACACCGGCAATCAGCAGGACCAGGCCCATCGCTGCGGCGCCCGGCGCATCATCGGCGTCGGCGACGTAGACGCCCATGGCGGCGATGGCCAGACCGAGGGCGACGAGAGTGAAGGCGCGGACGGCGTTCAGCACGGTCGTGTTCATGTGCGGCAGTGTGCGCGCCGGCGAACCGTGGAGTCTTCACCGAATGGTGAGCAGGTGCTGATATTCGAATGAGTGGCGCGTCGCGGCGCTCACGCGGGTTCTTCGAGGAGCCCATCCCGCAGCCGGATCACCCGGCCGCCATACGCGGCGTTGGCTTCCGAGTGGGTGACCTGCACGATGGTCGTGCCCTGATCGTTGAGCTGCCGGAACAACTCCATGATCTCCTGCGCCTGCGACGAGTGGAGGTTGCCGGTCGGCTCGTCGGCCAGGATGATCGACGGACTCGCGGCCACCGCCCGGGCGATACCGACCAGCTGCTGCTGACCGCCTGAGAGCTGGCTGGGGTACAGGTCCTTCTTGCCCACGATCCTGAAGCGGTCGAGGATGTCGGCGACGATGCTCTGGCGGTCCGACGTCGTGACGTCGCGGTACGAGAGCGGCAGCTCGATGTTCTCGTACACCGTGAGGTCGTCCAGCAGGTGATAGCTCTGGAAGACGAAGCCGATGTGCCGCTTCTGGAGGGCCGACCGCGCCTTGCCCGACAGGGCGTGGATGGGATGCCCCATCAGCGTGTAGGTGCCCCGCCACGCCGCATCGTGCATGCCGAGGATGTGCAGCAGCGTCGACTTGCCGGCGCCCGACGGGCCCATGATCGAGACGAACTCGCCGGGCCGGATGTCGATCGTGATGCGCCGCAGCAGGAAGAGCTGACCGAGCCCCTGCGGAATCGACTTCTCGACGTCGCGCAGTGACACGATCGCGCCGTTGTCGCCGAGCGGCAGGGCCGGCTCTGCCGGACTCGTCGTGGAACGCTTGAAGAGCACGCTCGATCCTATCGCGGGGAAGGGTGTCGGGGTCGCCACCTACTCGCTGCGGAGTGCCGTGGCGGGGTCGACCCGCGCCGCCCGCCATGCTGGTCCGATGGCCGAGGCCAGCGCACCCGCGACGACGACCAGGGCGACGGTGGCGAACGTCACGGGATCCGACGGCTGCACGCCGAACAGCATCGCCACCATCAGACGGCTGAGCACACCGGCACCAACCAGCCCGATCACCGCGCCACCGGCAATGACCCAGAGGGCGTTACCGGCCACGTGCGACATCACCTGTCGGGTCGACGCGCCGAGGGCCCGTCTGATGCCGAAGTCGCGCAGGCGCTGCTGCACCGAGTACGCCAGGAGGCCGAACAATCCGACCATCGACAGCACCAGTGCGAGGGTCGCGAAGGCGACCACGAGAGTCGCCCGGAAGCGGTGGCGCGCGTTGGCCTCTGCGGCCACATCGTCGAGCGTCATGACCTGCCGCACGCTGACGAGTTGCGCCGTGTCGGCTCGATTGATCGCGTGCCTGACTGGTTGTGCCAGCGCCGCGGCCGGGCCCGAGGTCGGTACGACCAGCAGGAAGATGTCGCCCGGGGTGTCCTGGGCCATCGGCACGTAGATCTGCAGCAGGTCCTGGGATTCGGTCGGGGAGCCCTTGACCTGCCGCGCCACCCCGACGATCTCGCGCACGGTCATCTCCGCCTGCGGCGCCTCGGACTGCCAGATCGCGACCCGGCGGCCAATCGCCCCGCCCGGCAGATGCGTTCGCGCGAAGGCCTCGCTGACGATGCAGACCGGTGTCGTGCCGGCGGCATCGCGGTCGTCGAAGGCGCGTCCCGTGCGCACGGTCACACCGAGCGTCTCGAAGTAGTCAGGACTGACGATCTGCATGTCGGCCTCGGGGCGCTGGCTCCCCTCCGGCAGGGGCTGTCCCTCGACCTGGAAGGGCGAGGTGCCTTCATACGACTCGCCGAGCGGCAGTGTGGTGGCCCACGCCACGCCACGCACACCTGGCAGCGCGCGGATCTCCGATTCGACCGACTGGTAGAACCGCAGCTCAGCCTCGTCGGTCGGGTACGTGCTCGACATCGGATCGACGAGCATGCTGAGCACCTGCCCGTCACGATAGCCACGATCGACACCCTCGACGACCTGCAGCGTCCGGAGCAGCAGGCCTGCGCCGACCAGCAGCACGACGGCGACGGCCACCTGACCCGCCACGAGGACATCCCTGACGCGACCGCCGCGTCCGGTGATCGAGCGTGTGCCCGACATGGCCTGCGAGGCGGGCAGCGACGCGGCCTGCCAGGCGGGCGCGAGGCCGAACAGCAGACCGACGCCGACGGCGGTGATGGCGCAGAAGGCGGCGACGCGCAGGTCGACGGCGAGCGTCAGCACGGTTGGCAGCAGGTCCGCGGGGAGTACCGTCGGTGCCACGCGCAGGATGCCGGCGCCGATGAGCAGTCCGAGTGCACCCCCGATGGCGGAGAGCAACAGGCTCTCGGTGAGGAGTTGCCGGAGGATGCGGCCGCGGTCGGCGCCGAGCGCGGCGCGCACGGCGAGCTCGCGCTGGCGGACCGTGGCGCGCGTCATCAGCAGGGTGGCGACGTTGGCGCAGCACATGAGCAGCACGAGGCCGACCACGCCGATGAACAGCAGCGAGGTCTGCCGCAGTTCCGACCCGAAGATGGCGTTGTGCAGGGGCTCGAGCAGGACGGACCGATCCGCGTTGGTGTCCGGGTACTCCCTGGCGAGCCCGGCGGCGACGGCGGCGAGGTCGCTCTGCGCGGCGTCGAGACTCGCGTCGGGCCTGAGCCGACCGACGGCGACCAGGCCGTGATTGCCCCGGGCCCGGGGCGGCGCGCCGATGGCGGGGACGAGCGCCCAGATGCTGGCGCGTCCAATCAGCTGTGCCTCCTTCGGCACGACGCCGACAACGGTGAAGGGGTCGCCATCGAGGGTGATCTCGCGGCCGATCGTGTCGGGACGGGCATTGAAGCGCTCGCGCCAGAACGCTTCGCTCAGCACCACCACGCTCCGCCGTTCGACATCGTCGGCGCGCTCGAAGGTGCGGCCGGCGACGGCCGTGATGCCGAGCGCCGTGAAGATCTCGGAGGTGACCCACTGGCGAGCGACGGTGTCGGGCATCCCGGCGGAGTTGCCAAGCACCATGCCGCCCACGGTGGGCGCGTAGGCGCCGATCGACGCGAAGGTGCGGCTCCGTTCGGCCCAGTCGAGCATGTTGAGCACGGAGGCACGACCGCGCGTCGTCGTCGGGGTGCGCTCCCACACCAGCACGACGCGGTCGGGATCCGGCACCGGGAGTGGTCGCAGCAGCGTGGCGTCGACCAGCGCGAAGATGGCGGTATTGGCACCGATGCCGAGTGCCAGGGTGAGGATGGCCGCGGTGGCGAACACGGGGCTGGTCCGCAGCATCCGCCAGCCGTAGCGGAGGTCCTGGCGGACGTTCTCCAGGCGCGATTCCGCGCGGGCGCCGAGCGTGGGCGCCGGCCGATGCGCCGCCTGGCGCAGTGGCGCCATGCGGATGGCGAGCGAATCGGGCTCGAGCAGCTCTTCGACGGCCAGCGCACGAGCCTGCGCCTCGTCGAGGCCCTCGCGACGCAGCTCCTCGAACCGCTCGTCGAGGTGCTGCGACAGCTCCTCGACGATCTCGAGTTCGCGCGATCCGTCGAGCTGCAGCCGTGAGAGCTGCGCACGGACGTCAGGACCCCACTCAGGCATGGTCGGCTCCCGTGATGAGCGCCATCGCCTCGACGAAGGACTTCCACGTCTCGCGCTGCTGCGACAGCACGCGACGGCCTTCGGCCGTGAGGCCGTAGAACCGCCGTCGTCGCTCGCCGGCCCGCTCCACCCACTTGCCCTGCAGCCAGCCCCGCTCCTCGAGGCGGTAGAGGAGGGGATAGAGCGAGGCGACGTGGAAGGTCACCTCGCCCTGCGAGCGTTCGGCGATCAGCTTGCCGATCTCGTAGCCGTGCCGCGACCTGGTCTCGACGATCGACAGGATGATCAGTTCGGCCGAGCCCTTCTTCAGTTCCCGGGCCAGCATTCGCGCATCGATAGATGTCACAGCCACATATGCTAGTGACGGTCATGCGTTGTGGCAAGACCCTCGCACCGTTCGGCGCGAGTTCTCCTGGGACGAACTGGCACCCCGGGAGCCGTCGACTCGATGTCGTCGCTGGCGCAGGTCGGGGGATCGCGTACCATGGTCGACCGTTGGTGGCGTGCGTGCGCACGCCCACGACATGCTCCCCGTATCCCGGCTCACGCGCCTCTCGACGCGTCGCGCCGCCAGGAGGCCCATGGCCACGGGCGACCACGACCAGCAGGTGCGCGCGGCCGAAACACGGCTGCTGTACGACAACGCCCACACCGGCACCATCGTCACCGTCGTCATCGCCTCGCTGCTCGCCTACGCGCACTGGGACTCGGTTCCGCGCGCCGTCGTCCTGGCGTGGCTGCTGTACATGCTGGGGGTCGCCGCGGCGCGCTCACTGCTGGTGCGGCTGTACCGGCAGGCGTCACCTGGCGAGGAGGTCGGGCGCTGGAACCAGTTGTTCGTGGCGGGCGCGGCCCTGGCGGCGTTGGGATGGGGCGCCGGCGCGTTCATCCTGAACCCGGCGCGTCAGCCCGCGAACGAGATCCTGCTGGTGTTCGCCGTCGGCGGCGTGATGCTCGGCGGCGCGTCCCTGCTGGCGGCCCGGCCCGAGGCGTTTCTCGCCTTCCTGTTGCCAGCGGGCCTCCTCACGGCGCTGCGGCTGGCCATCGAGGGCGATCGCACCCACGTCATGATGGCGTTCCTCGCCGGACTCTTCACCGTGGCGACGGTGGTGACGACCTGGCGCTTCCATGTGGTGATTGCGTCCTCGCTTCGGCTCGGGTTCGCCAACCGTGAGCTCATCGCAAGCCTCAGGGCCGCGAAGGACGAAGCCGACGCGCTCAATCGGCAACTCGAGCTCAGGGTGCGCGACCGCACCGCCAGGCTGACCGAGGCCGACCAGCGCAAGGACGAGTTCCTCGCCACGCTGGCGCACGAACTGCGCAACCCCCTCGCACCCATCCGGTTCGCGCTCGAGGCGCTGAAGGCCAATGCGCCGCCGCCGATGGCCACCCGTGCGCGAGACATCATGGAGCGTCAGGTCGGGCAACTGGTGCGTCTGGTCGACGACCTGCTGGACGTGTCGCGGATCACGGCCAACAAGATCCAGTTGCACCGCGAGCCCCTGGACATCACGCGCCTGATGACGATGGCCGCCGAGTCGATCGCGCCGCTCGCGACGGCCGCGGGGCATACCCTGCACGTCGAGCCGCCCGCCCGCGCCCTGATCGTGAGCGGCGACAGCGCACGGCTCGTGCAGGTCTTCACCAACGTCCTGCAGAATGCCGTGAAGTTCACGCCAGGGGCCGGGGACATCTGGTTCACCGCCGAAGCGCACGCCGATCTCGCCGTCGTCCGCATCCGCGATACCGGCATCGGCATCGCGCCCGACGCCCTCCCGCGCGTCTTCGAGATGTTCCACCAGGCGGAGCCCATCCTCGAACGCACGGTCGGCGGCCTGGGCATCGGACTGACCCTGGCGCGACGCCTCGTGGAGATGCAGGACGGCCAGATCGAGATCCGGAGCGCCGGCACGGGGCAAGGCACCGAGGTGGAGATTCGCTTCCCGATCGTCTCCGTCGAGGCCGCGCCCGCGGCGCCCGCGGAACGGCCCAGGCCGGCCAATGGTCGTCCCCTTCGCGTGCTGGTCGTCGAGGACAACCTCGACGCCGCGACGATGCTGGAACTGGCGATTGCCGGTCTGGGTCACCAGACCTGCCGGGCGCACGATGGCGGCACGGCGCTCACGGCCGCGGCGCAGTTCGCCCCCGACGTGATCTTCCTCGACATCGGGTTGCCCGGCATCAACGGCTACACCGTCGCGCGACGGCTGCGCGAGATGCCGGAGATGGCGCACGTGCACATCGCTGCGCTGACCGGCTGGGGCCAGGACGAGGATCGCCGGCGTGCGCGCGACGCCGGCTGCGACCATCACCTGACCAAACCGCTGTCGCCAGCCGCACTCGAGGACCTGCTGGTCACCTTCGCCGTGCCCCGCGGCGCCTGACGGCTGCGACCATTCCTGCCACGAGCAACGCCGAGACGCCGGGTTCCGGCACGAACAGGGTGGTAGCGGAGACAGAAGGCAGGTAGGGGTCCGTCTCGTTCCACGGGCCGCTCAGCACCAACGCTCGTCGTTCCAGCCGCGACAGGAAGGCCAGGTCCGCTGGAAGCCACCCACCGTAGAAGACGGGTGTGCCCGCCGCCTCGCTGCGCGAACTCCACATCCACAGGTACACGCGGCCGACATTCAGAGCACCCGGCCCATGCGGCGGCGTGAACCAGAACTCGAGGAACAGGTCGTAGGGGAACACCTCGAGACGCGAGTACGGCGCGATACGGGCGCTGTAGTCCACGCCGTCGATGGAGAGGTGGCCCACCGGAACAGGGTCCCCGTCGTACGCCTCGGGGTCGAATCGGCAGACGCTGTAGTCGTCGCCGTTGCCATTGCACGGCATCGCCGGGTCCCACGTCACGTCGCCGACAACGCGGCTCGTGGTGGAGGCGCCGAACGGCGCCAGGTCGGCCGTGCCTCTGAATCGCAACGTCACCGGCGTTGCCGATGCCGGCGCAGCGGCGCTGCACAGGAGCGCAAGGAGCACGAGGGAGGACACGCAGCACCGCATGGGAGGCGTCCTTTCCGCAGGGAAGACTGGGCCCAGCGTACTCCTCGCGGGTAGTGAGCGCAACGGAGGCACGTGCGCGGCGCCAGCGCCGACGGCAGCTATCCTGTGCAGCCATGAGCCGGTTCTGTCACTACGAACTCCGCACCACCGATGTGGCGGCGGCGCACGCCTTCTACGCGGATCTCTTCGGTCCGTCGTTCTGGCAGGGTTGCGTGAGCGTCACGCAGCTGCCGGCGCAGGCCGCGGCGCGCGGCGCACCCGCCCACTGGCTCGGCCACATCGCCGTCGACGACGTCGTTGGCACCATGCTCCACTTCGTCGAGCGTGGAGCCACGCCACTCGGCCCGGCACCGCGCGGCGGCATCGGCGAGCGAGCCGTGCTTCGCGATCCGAACGGCGCCCTGGTCGGCCTCACCTCGACGAGCGCTGCCGTGACCGACGACCGCGTCGCCTGGCATGTGCTCTGTGCGAGGGACGAGGCAGCGGCATACGAGACGTACGCGGATCTGTTCGGCTGGGCGTCCCGCGGCGTCGCCGATCTCGGTGCCGAGCGGGGGCGTCATGTCGAGTTCGCGTGGAGCGCGCACTCCGAGGCGGTCGGCAGCATCTCGAACCTCGCGCGCCGCCCGCACGTCCACCCGCAGTGGCTCTTCTTCTTCCCCACCGAGGACCTGGACGCGTCGCTGGCCCGCGTGCGCGACGGCGGCGGACTGACGCTGCCGACGTTCACGACCGGCGACGGCGATCTGGTCACGCCCTGCGACGACCCGCAGGGTGCCGCGTTCGCGCTCATCCAGGCCGCCGTGCGCTGACGCGCCGAGCGTGGCCGCCCTCTCTGCGGCAGGGCCGGATTGTGCAAAGGGGCACAGCCCGGCCTCACGGCGCGGGTGAAGAATCAGGACGTGGATGCGATTCCGCAGAAGGGGTGCGTCATGACAGGTTTCGTGCAGGACATCGAGGGGCTCGCCGTCAGGAACGAGGAGTTCCGTCGCGTGCTGTACACCGCCAGGCATTGCCAGCTGGTGCTGATGGCACTGAAGCCCAGCGAAGAGATCGGCGAGGAAGTTCACACGCTCGATCAGTTCTTCCGCGTCGAGGAGGGCGCCGGCGAGGCCGTGCTCGACGGGGTGCGGACACCGATCGCCGCCGGCTTCGCCGTCGTCGTGCCGGCCGGGGCCACCCACAACATCATCAATACCGGCGAGCGCCCGCTCAAGCTCTACACGCTCTATGCGCCGCCGAACCATCGCGATGGCGTCGTCCATCACACCCGCGCCGAGGCGGAGGCCGATACCGAACAGTTCGACGGCCACACCACGGAGTAGCCGCCTCGCCGGAACGTTGCTGGCCGCGACACTGGATCGCCGAACGGGCCAGAGCGTCAGTGGTCGTCGCGATCGCCGTCGACGAAGAAGGCCTTCATCTCCGGGTACTCCAGGATCGTCAGGGTGGGCGCGGCGGGCGTGGCGCGCTGACGCGTCGCGAACAGCGCCTGCTCGGACTGCGTCACCATGGCGCGTGCGAGATCGTGCGTGTGGATCGAGTGGTACCGGGCGGGCAGGAGCCAATCCACCAGCGGCATCGCCCGATTGAGGAGGCCCGGCGTGTTGGAATTGCCGAGCATCACCGCCGGACGGAACACGGCGAGGTCGTCGAAGCCCACGCCCTCGACGGCCTTCTCTTTCTCGCCGATGACCCTCGCGTAGGCCATGCGCGACTCGGCGTCGGCGCCGGCCGCCGTCATCACGGCGCACACCCGCACGCCGCCGGCCCTGGCAGCGCGGCAGAAGGCCAGGGGATAGGCGACCTCGATCCGGCGGACCTCCTCCGGCGGCATCTTCGCCGTCCCCTTGCCGACACCGAAAGCCACCAGGGCGATGTCGATGCCGCGCGCGTGCGGTGCCACCTCTGCCTCGAGGCGGTCCATGTCGACCACCAGTTCGGAGACCTTCGGGTCGGTGAACGTGCCGGTCCTGCGTCGTGTCACCACCACGACCCTGGTACACAGGGCAGTGCGGATCAGCAACTGGACGATGCGGCCGCCGACGTTGCCTGTCGCCCCCAGCACGATCGCCGAGTACGGTGTCGCTGCCCCTCGTGCTTCAGTGGCCATCTCGCCCCCTTTGGAGTGAGTCCGACATGCATGCGCCTCCTCAGCCAGTCGCGTCGCACGGACATCGCCACCATCATCGCGTGGCGCGACTGTTCCCCGCCGTAAGATGATCGCGTGATCGAGCCGCCCTCGTCGCCCGAGGCCGTCCAGTTCGGCCGTCCGCCGGAGGGCTGGCGTCGACGATGGTTCGCCATCATCTTCGAGTCGGACACACCCGCTGGCCGTCGCTTCGACCTGACGCTGCTGGTGGTGGTGGTCGCGAGCGTGCTTGTGGTGATGTTCGAGTCGGTGCGGCCGCTGGCGACCCGCCACGCGCAGCTGTTGCTCGCGGTCGAGTGGGCGTTCACGCTGCTCTTCACGGCAGAGTACGTCGCGCGACTCGTGTGCGTGCAGCGACCGCTGCGCTACGCCCGCAGCTTCTTCGGCCTCGTCGACCTGGCGTCGGTGCTGCCGATGTATCTGGCCGCGTTCGTGCCAGGACTGCACGTCCTCATCGACATCCGCATCCTGCGGATGCTGCGCGCCTTCCGCATCCTCAAGCTGACCGAGTACGTGCGGGAGTTCGCCAGTCTTGGCGACGCCCTCCACGCCAGCCGCCGCAAGATTGCCGTCTTCCTGTCGGTCGTGGCCATGGTCGTCGTGGTGCTCGGCACCGTGATGTATGTGGTCGAAGGGCCCGACAGCGGCTTCACCAGCATCCCGGTGGCCATCTACTGGGCGATCACCACGATGACGACGGTCGGCTTCGGCGACATCGCGCCGCAGACCAACCTCGGGCGGGCGGTGGCGAGCATCGTCATGCTCCTCGGCTGGGGGATTCTCGCCGTGCCCACCGGCATCGTGACCGCCGAGATGACGACGCGCCGCATGTCGCTGCTGGACGTCTCGCGCCACTGCGGGGCGTGCGGAGCGTCCGTGAGCGCCGCCGATGCCAGGTTCTGCCATCGCTGCGGCACCTCCCTCGCGTGAGTCGTCGACCGATCCGGTCGCGGTAGATTGCGCCGTGCCTCCCTCGCGGCCAACGCGTCAGCTGGACTGGCGCCACCTCGACAGCAAGCCGGACCGATGACCCCACCCGTGCACCGCTTCGTCTGCCGACCGCCTTGCTCACGTATGTCGGCTGGACACTGCTGACGCTCTTCGGCATGCGCTGGGCCAGCGACGGCAGCAATGGGACTTCGGGACCTTCGTCACGTCCGCCACCGCGGATACGGCCGCGCCTGAGGATTTCACGGCGGGATGGGTGTGGGCGTTGCCGATGGCGATCGTGCTGCCCAACGCGCTCTACGCGCTCGTCCTGTTGCGACGCGTCCGCAACGACACGCGGCTGTCGACCGACTGACGTCCGCGGCGGCCGGACACCAGGTCACGCCTCACGCGCCCTTGCCGCGGCGGACCCCGATCCATGCCACTTCCAACAGGAACGGGCCGGGCGTCTTGTCAGACAGCAGGAAGCCGATCGAGGTGATGCTGGAGGGCATCACGGGGCCCACGCCCCGCAGGACCCGGCCGAACGAGGTGGCCTCGAACTGCTCCAGCGGCACCGCCACCTCAATCCACTCGCCCTTGCGGGTCTGCACCGGTGCCCGGTACGAGAGGGCCCTCGCTCGCCCGGCCGCGTAGAGATTGAGCTGGTACGCGCGCCCGTCCCCACGCACGCGTGCGACGAGCACATCGCCCATCTGCAGGCCGAGAACCCGCGGCCGCGATCGTACCGAGGCGAAGCCGCCGTTGTTCTCGAGCGACAGCGTCCCGAAGAACTCGAGCGTCTGTCGTTCGGTGATCCTGAACCGGCCGTCGGACACCCCGCCCATGACGCCGTCGTTGACGGCCTGCCACTCGGTGGCCGCCCCCGGCGAAGCGAACCCGAACAGCGGCACCTGCGGAGCCTGAGCCATCGCCCCCCCGCCCATCAGAACGGCCAGCACGGAGGCCATCGTCACCCGACGCATCCTGTCACCCCAGAACTGCAGTCTAACCTCCATGCGCCTCGCCACTCTCGCCCTGTGCTCCGTCGTGATGGCGTGCAGTCCCCTGTGGGCTTTCGCTGATCCGGATCCGCTGTCGGCCTATCGCTGGACGCATCGGTTGCTGGTCGTCCACGTGCCGGATACCGAAGCCGGCCGGGCGACGCTGGAGGCCTTGCGGGCCTCACTCCACGACCGACTGGAGGACGTGCGCGCCCGCGATCTGCTGATCATCCCGGTGGGCGACCTGCCCCGTGCGGGGGACACCCTGCCGACCGCAGTCGCTCTTGGTGCGACGGAGCGCCTCGAGGTGCGCCAACGACTCGGTCTGCAGGATCGGGTGGCTCAGCTCGTGCTGATCGGGAAGGACGGTGGGGTGAAGGCGCGGCAGACGCAGGCCGTGTTCGATCTGGCGGAGCTCTTTGCCGTGATCGACACCATGCCGATGCGGCGTGCGGAGATGCCGTGACGTGACGGAGAGGGGCGAGACACCGGCCTCGCCCCCCCCTCAGCTCGTCAGCGGAACAGGCGCCAGGCCTTGCCGAGCCGCTTGAAGATGGTCTCGCCCGACGACCCGTCGACGCCATCGTTGTCGGTGACGATGAAGAGCATGTCATCGGCACGCACGGCCACACCCTCGGGCTTGTCGGTGATCCAGCCGTTGCTCGACAGCAGCGCCGGCCGCAGGTCGTAGATCTCCTTGTCGTCGCGCGTGTACGCCTGGTCGGCACCGGCCGACAACGGCAGACGCACCAGCGTCTTGTAGCCGTTGGGCGTCTCGGCGTCGCCTGGCGAGTCGAAGCTGCCGGTGAGATTGTCGCGCTCGATCAGGATCCAGCCGTCGGGCGTGTACGTGATCTCCGACAGCCCGATCCATGCCGCATCGACGGGCTTGGGCTGGAACTGATAGCTGATGGCCGCCCACGCCGCGTCATTGCTCACCACCGAGGGGTCGAACACCCAGAGGCGCGTCTGGGTCGGCTCGCTGATGTTGCCGCCGTCCAGCGGGTCGTCATCGAGGAGATCACACGCCGCCGTCGTGGTGTAGTTCCACCCGCGCTGCTGCGCGGCGTAGATGAGATAGCCACCATCCGGCTTGGCGACGATGTCGAGCCCTTCGAACCCGGAGCCATGGCTGCCCGTGGCGCGGGTCGATGCCGGCATCTTGGCGCGCTCCGCAGCGCGACACGCGAGGACGCTCGACGGCAGTCCGACCGTCCGCAGCACCGCGCCCGTGGCTGGATCGACCTGGACCAGCCGGTTCGGACGCGTGTCGTCGCCGTTGCCCTCACTGGCAATCCACAGGTCGCCGTTGGGCGCGTAGGCGAGCCCTTCCGGGTCGAGGCAGCCCGCCGCGGTCGTGCACGGCGCGCCCACCGTCAGCGCTCGCGTGAGCACGGCCGGGGCCTGCGTCGTGTCGATGTCGAAGATGGTCGTCGGCGTATAGAAGGAATCGGCGATGGCCTGCAGTCGGCCTGGTCGACCGGGAACCTCGGTGAGACCCGACAGCGCGCCCCACGGCACTGGCGTGGGTGCGGCTCCGCCAATCGACTCACTGGCCGACGCGATGGAGGGATAGAACGGGCCGTCGTCGTCGAGCTTGTAGAGCTGCACCGTGGAGCGCACGCCGAACGGCGGCGTGTCGTTCTCTCCGGAGGCCACGAGCAGATTGCGATTGGTCACGGCGAGCAGGCCCTCAGGCGCCAGCGGTCCGGGCAGCAACTGCGAGAACTGGGGCACGCCACGACGGTCGATGAGATAGACCGCCACGAAGCTGCCGCGCTCGGAGCCGACAAAGAGGACATCGTTCGAGCCGTACTTGGCGAACAGGATCGCCTCGGGCTCCGTGCCCTTCGAGTTGGAGCGACGGTCCGGGTAGTGGCCGACGCGCACGCCGAGGTGCTCGAACTCGTTGCCGCTGTCGTAGAAGACCGTGCCGTCCAGGTTGAACAGCGTGAAGCCGCGGCTGCCGCCGTCGTAGTCGCCTTCGTTGGCGGTGGCGATGCGATCGCCCACCCACGTCACGGCATCGGGCTCGCGGAGTCGACCGGGCTGGCTGTTGACGAGCGCGATGGTGTTGGGCACGCCTGACCCAGCGCGCACGGTGTCGATCTGGGTGAGGTCGACGGCGCCCGCCGAGAAGTGCGTCACGATGCTGCGCCGCCGCAGGTCGACCACCACGATGTGGTTGTTCTCCTGAAGCGTGACCACCGCCTGGTTCTTGCGGTTGATGTCGACGAACTCCGGCTCCGGGTCGTCCGGGAAGCGGTTGGCGTAGCCCACGAGCGAGACATCGTCACGGACCCACGCTGTCGGCGCGCCAGCCGTCTCGATCACCGAGAGATAGCCGGCGGGGTTGCCGAGCTGATTCTGCGGCATGCCACCAAGGCGGCCGCCGCCGGTCGTGCACGCGGCCTCGGCGACCGTCTGGTCATCGGCCGTGCCGCCCACACACAACGCCTCGTCGCGCTCGTTCTCGACGACGACGGCGATGTAGCGGGAGTCGGGGCTGACCTTGATCGAATCGGGCTGACCGCCAAGGTCGATGGTCGCCACCATGTTGCGGGTGACGAGGTCGATCACCTGCAGTTCACCGCTCGGCTGCTTCTTCGACAGGCTGGTGTCGATGGCCACGAGGACGTACTGATTGCGCAGCACGGTGACAGACGTCGGCGAGTAGGCCGGGGCGCTGGCGGGATCCGGGTCGAGCGCCAGCGTGCCGGCGGCCAGCGGCCTGGCCGGGTCCGAGATGTCGATGAAGCCGAGCGCCCCTTCGGCGTCGGTATAGATCAACGTCCGACCGTCCGGCGTGGACGTGATGATCTCGGAGACCGTCGGTGTCTCGAGCCCGGCGTTGCGGAAGTTGGCGAACGTGCCGACCCGCGTGAAGCGCCGCCCGGCACGGCGCCGTCTGTCATCGCGGTCATCGTCATCGCGGTCGTTGGCGTGCGAGATTGGTGAGGCCGCGAGCGCCAGCATGACGGCGCAGCCGAATCCGAGCAGGGTTCTTCTCATTGTCGTGACGTCCTCCAGATGGGTTTCGCCACGCTACCGGCCGCAGGTATCAGCGATGTGGCGTTCGTGCGCCGTTCGTGTGACGACCGAGCGTCATCGCCGCATCGGCCCACGAACGCCCCTGTGCGTGAGGCATACTGCGAGCCACCTCGGCCCGTCGTGTCGACGCGGGCAACGTCCCCAGGCGTCGGCACGCGCCACGGCCCGGGGGCGCGTCCTGTCGACCACGCAGCCGGAGCACGCGCCGAATGGGACGGAAGACCTGGTCCATCGTCCTCGCCTTGCTGGTCGCCCTGGTGATGATCGCCAGCGGGATCGGGCACCTCACCACCCCGGATCAGTTCGTGCCGCTGGTGCCGCCTGTGCTGCCGGCGGGGTTGGTCATCGCAGCCACCGGCGTGCTGCAGATCGCCATCGGGCTGGCGGCCCTGTGGCCAGGCACGCGGAAGTGGGCCGGGCTGGCGTTCGCGGCGCTGTGCCTCGCCTACCTGCCACTGCATCTGTGGGACTTCGTGCGTCCCGACCCGTTCTTCGCGTCGCCCGTCGCCGCGACGGTTCGGGTGGTGGTGCAGTTGCTGTTCATCGCCGCCGGGCGTCAGCTGTGGCGGATCGCTGACGCCTGACGGGCGCGCCGCCTCGTGCTACCTTCTGGCGATCCGGGACAGGTCACGTGCCGCTCACATGCCGTGCGGACCCTCCAGGCACGAGGAGCAGACAGTCATGTCCATCACGAGACGCGAGTTCGGACGAGTTGCCCTGGTCGGCGTGCCCTCCCTGGGTGCGGCGCTGCGCGGGTCCATCGGCACGGCCAGTGCCCAGACCGCGGCGCCCATGTCGCGGTGGGGCGGCGTGCAGGTCGGGCTCAACGTCCCGTACAGCCTCGGGCTCGGAAACAACCTCGCCGCCGAAGAGCTCCTGACCCACCTCGTCGACTTGCGCATCGGATCGGTCGAGTTGCGCGCGCAGCCGGTCGAGCACTTCCTCGGATCGCCCACGGTGCGGGCCGCCGCAGAGGCGGCCAAGGCCCGCGAGGCGGCGCGCGCCGCAGGACAACCGGCGCCGACGCCGCAGCAGATGGCGCAGGGAGGACGCGGCGGCGGCCGAGCGCAGACGCCCGAGCAGGTCGCCGCCGCGCAGGCGCAGAAGGCCGAGGTCCGCGCCTGGCGGGCATCCGCCCCCTCCGCCCGCGTGAAGGCGTTCCGCCAGCTGTACGAGCAGGCGGGCGTGGTGATCGACGTGCTGAAGGTGGACGACCTCTACACGGTGTCGGACGAGGAACTCGACTACTTCTTCCAGATGGCGCGTGACCTCGGCGCCCGGGCGATCTCGTCGGAGCTGCCGCAGCAACGCAGCGACACGAAGCGCATCGGGGCGTTCGCCGACCGGCACAAGGTGTTTGCCGCCTATCACCACCACGCGCAAGGCACGGCGGCGCTGTACGAGGAGATCTTCACCGAGGCGAAGTACAACGGCGCCAACATCGACATCGGCCACTGGACGGCGACGCACAACGAATCGCCGCTCCCGTTTCTCGCGAAGCACGCCGATCGCATCCCTCACATCCACGTGAAGGATCGCCGGTTCGGGACCAATGGCGGCGAGAATCGCCCGTTCGGCGAGGGCGATACGCCGGTGCGGCAGACCCTGCAGGCCATCCGCGACAACAAGTGGGCCATCCGGCCGATCATCGAGTTCGAGTACCGCGTGCCGGAGGGGTCGACGCGCGCGGCCGAGATCACGAAGGCCCTCGCGTACTGCCAGGCGTCGTTGCAGGGTTGATTCGGTGCGGTCGAGCGAAGTACAGCACTGAATGATACAGTGATGTAGTGACCAAGACGCCTGTTCCGTTGTCGATTCTCGAACTCGGTCGGGTCAAGCAGGGATCCGACCGCCGGGCGGCCCTCGACGAGGCCCGGACGCTGGCGCAGCACGCCGAGCTCCTCGGGTATCGCCGTTTCTGGGTGGCCGAGCACCACAACGCGCCAACCGTGGCCACGGCGGCCACCTCGCTGGTCATCGCGCACGTCGCGGCGGGCACCAGCACCATCCGCGTCGGGGCGGGCGGCATCATGCTGCCCAACCACGCGCCCTACGTCATCGCCGAGCAGTTCGGCACGCTCGCGACCCTCTTCCCGGGCCGCATCGACCTCGGCCTGGGCCGCGCCCCTGGCACCGACCAGCTGACCCTGCAGGCGTTGCGCCGCGATCCGTCGGCCGCCGACCACTTCCCGCAGGATGTCCTCGAACTGCAGGCCTTCCTCGGACCGGTCCAACCGGGGCAGCGCATCGAGGCCGTGCCGGGGTCAGGGACGCAGGTGCCGCTGTGGATCCTGGGGTCGAGCCTGTTCGGCGCCCAACTCGCCGCGCAGCTCGGGCTGCCATTCGGCTTCGCGTCGCACTTCGCGCCCGGGTCGCTCGATCAGGCGCTACGCGTCTACCGCGACGGCTTCACCCCGTCGCGCCAGCTCGATCGCCCGTACGCGATGGTGGGGGTCAACGTGATCGCCGCGCCCACCGACGCGG
>LNFM01012305.1_pt1 | contig 21169 bp, 21 predicted proteins | sample 596031 | NCBI WGS metagenome assembly LNFM01 (sample SAMN04254537, study PRJNA301005) | activated carbon metagenome | isolation source: dual media filters at the Ann Arbor, Michigan drinking water treatment plant | place: USA: Ann Arbor
CTTCCGAGGCGCGAAGGTCTGAGTTACCAAGCCAGGCAAAAAGTGTGGGCATCAGGCATAAGAAATTATGTGACTACATAAATTTCATTCTATCCCGCACTGTATGCAAATGGAAAGATTCCCAATGAAAGTTGGCGGCTAGCGCAACACTTGAGTAGCGCGAGCCTTTCGGACCAAGAACACTCAAGGGGAGGGGCTCGCTAGGACAATCCGCGAGACCTAGGGAAGGTCTGCATAAATCGCCCGAACGCGTGCTTGGCATCGGCCTGATTGCCTGAGACCATTGAGCCCATGAAGCAGAGCAGCCTTGGATTGGGAACCTCGACGAAGCGTACGCGCCGTCGCGAGTTCCTCGACGAGATGGACCGGGTGGTGCCATAGTCCGCCCTGGTGGCGGAGATCGCCCCATTCATGCCCGAGGGTAAGCGCGGTCGCCCGCCGTTCCCGGTGGAGTCGCTGCTGCGGATTCACTTCATGCAGCAGTGGTTCACGCTGAGCGACCCGGCGATGGAAGAAGCGCTGCATGACATGCCGCTGTTTCGCGACTTCGCCGGCCTGGGCGGCTGGGATGACCGGCTGCCTGACGAGAGCACCATCCTGCGGTTCCGCCACGTGCTGGAGAAGCACAAGTTGGCCGAGCGGATCCTGGCGACCGTCAATCTGCTGCTGGGTGCCAAAGACCTGATGCTGCGCAGCGGCACGGTGGTCGACGCCACGCTGATCTCGGCACCGAGTTCGACCAAGAGCGCCAGTGGTGAGCGCGACCCGGAGATGCACCAAAGCAAGAAAGGCCAGCAGTGGTTCTTCGGCATGAAGGCTCACATCGGCGTGGATGCTGATTCCGGCCTGGTGCACACCGTGCGCGGCACATCGGGCAACGTCAACGATGTGGTCGAGGCCAACGGCTTGCTGCACGGGCAAGAGACAGATGTCTTTGCCGACGCCGGCTACCAGGGGCGCACAAGCGGCCCGATGCCAAGGAAGATGTGAAGTGGCACGTGGCCATGCGACCGGGCTTGCGCAAACTGCTGGACAAGGCTGACCCGATGGATGCGCTGACCGATCAGGTCGAGCGCATCAAGGCGAGCATCCGCGCCAAGGTGGAGCACCCGTTCCGTGTCATCAAGCGCCAGTTCGGCCATGTGAAGGTACGCTACCGCGGCCTGGCCAAGAACACGGCGCAGTTGCACACGCTGTTTGCGCTGGCCAATCTGTGGATTGTGCGCAGACGTTTGAGCGGAAGCCTGGCATGAGTGCGCCCAGCGCATGGGAAATGGGCGCGAAACGTGCGCAAAACACCCACCAAAGGCACGCCCAGTCGCCAATCTGCTCATATCAGCAGCCCCAACCACGGTCAGAGCTCATTTCTGCAGACCTTCCCTAGCCAGAACTGCCGCACACTGCAGACGCCCGAAACAAGTTTGGGCTCGCGGCTTTGGAGGTGGAACACGGAACCGAACCCGCGTCCGTTTGCCGAGCCAGATAGCAACGCGTTGGCCTTGAGGGCGTGAATTCGACGACTTGTCCACTTCGATTGCTTGCTCAGGTACAAGCAGTAGCGCATAATGTCATCAATTTGATGATATTGAGCGCCTACCAATGAGCAATCGAACTTCTGTTTTCGGTCTTACGGCCGTCAGATGTGGATGAGGAACGCCTGACCATGCATCCCCAGCGTGTCGAGAGTCTTAGCCATGCCCAGCGAGAGCGGCTGGCTTATATCGACTTTCGCCTGTACTTCATGGGTGAAATCGGCCGCCCAGACTTGGCGAGCCGCTTTGGGGTGGCCCCAGCCGGGGCGACACGCGACTTGGCGCTGTACCGGGAAATCGCGCCGCAGAACATCGAGTTCGATGGCAGCAACAAGATCTACCGCATCGGCAAGACGTTCGCTCCGCTATTCGAACACGCGACGCAGCGTGTCTTGTCGGCCCTTGCACTTGGGTTTGGTGATGGAGTGAACGTCGACTCGCAACCGCTGTTGCCGTGCGAGTCGCCCACCGCCCTGAGCAATCCCAGGATGGATGTGCTGGCCCCGGTCTGCCGGGCAATCCACGCCAAACGGCCAGTCGCCGTTCGCTACCACTCAATGAGCAGCGGCGAGTCCGAACGAGTGATCGTGCCGTTTGCGCTGGTGGACACCGGCCTGCGCTGGCACGTCCGGGCCTTTGATCGCAAGAGCGGTGAGTTTCGGGACTTCGTCATCACCCGCATCGAAGCGCCAACGCTGCTTGATGAGGAGCCGCAGGCCAACGAAAGACCGGTCAACGACATCCAGTGGACGCGCATCGTCGAACTGGACTTTGTGCCGCACCCGCGTCTTGAACGCCCCGAGATCATCCAGAGGGACTACGGGATGGCCGACGGCTCGATCCGGATGCGCGTGCGCGCAGCGGTGGCGGGCTACATGCTGCTGCGCTGGAGCGTGGACTGCTCGCCCGACCACCGCCTTAAAGAAGAACAGTACCGTCTCTGGCTCAGCGATCCGCTGGCCTTGTACGGAGTAGAGAACGCCAAGCTCGCGCCGGGGTATCAAGCCCCAGCCGCGAAAGCACTACGTAAATAGGAAGAGGCCCAATGGCACAGAACGACACCAACAAGAACGGCAACGGAGGAAATCTCGGCTTCGAGGCCGATATGTTCAAGGCCGCCGACAAGCTGCGCGGCAACATGGAGCCAAGCGACTACAAGCACGTCGCGCTCGGGCTGATCTTCCTGAAGTACATCTCTGATGCCTTCGAGGCTAGGCACAAGGCGCTGCTGGCCGAAGATGCGCATGCCGCCGAGGACAAGGACGAATACCTCGCCGACAACGTGTTCTGGGTGCCGAAGGAGGCGCGCTGGTCACACCTGCAGGCCAACGCCAAGCTGCCCACCATCGGCTCGCTGATCGATGACGCGATGCGCGCCATCGAGAAAGACAACGAGTCGCTCAAGGGCGTACTGCCCAAGGACTACGCCCGACCTGCGCTCAACAAGGTGATGCTGGGCGAGCTGATCGACCTGATCTCTGGCATTGCGCTGAACGAGGAAGGCGACCGCTCTAAGGACATCCTTGGGCGCGTATACGAGTACTTCCTGGGCCAGTTCGCCGGTGCCGAAGGCAAGCGCGGCGGCGAGTTCTACACCCCGCGCTCGGTGGTGCGCGTGTTGGTTGAAATGCTGGAGCCTTACTCAGGCCGCGTTTACGACCCGTGCTGCGGGTCGGGCGGGATGTTCGTGCAGTCGGAGAAGTTCGTACAGGAGCACGGTGGCCGCATTGGCGACATTGCGATTTACGGGCAGGAATCGAACTACACGACGTGGCGTCTGGCCAAGATGAATCTGGCCGTTCGTGGCATTGACTCTGACATCCGCTGGAACAACGAGGGAAGCTTCCACAAGGACGAACTGCGTGACCTCAAGGCCGACTACATCCTCGCCAACCCGCCCTTCAATATTTCCGACTGGGGCGGGGATCGCTTGCGCGAGGACGTGCGCTGGAAATTCGGGGTTCCGCCCACCGGGAATGCAAATTACGGATGGCTACAACACATCGTTCATCATCTTGCGCCAAACGGAACAGCGGGTGTCGTGCTTGCCAACGGTTCGCTAACGTCAAACCAAACCACTGAAGGCGAAATTCGTAAAAGCATGATTGCTGGCGACGTTGTGGCTTGCGTTTTGACACTCCCTGTCCAGCTCTTTTACTCAACTCAGATTTCCGCAAGCATTTGGATCTTGGCTCGAAACAAGAATTTTTCACACGGGACCGACCGACGGGGACAGGTGCTATTCATTGATGCTCGCGCCCTTGGATCTCTAGTTGATCGCACAAGACGTGAGTTTTCAGATGACGAGATATCCCAAATCGCAAGTGCGTTTAAACGCTGGAAGGGTATCGACGACGGAAATTCATATAACGACATCCCCGGATTTTGTCGAACCGTTGATATCAAAACGATTGAGTCTCATCGCTGGGCTCTTGTGCCAGGACGTTACGTTGGCTTTGACCGAAGTGAACTTTCGACAGCAGCCATCGGTAAACTAAAAGGTGATTTTGCAGAGTTGAAGGCTGCTCTCACCAACTTACCGAGCGAGGTCGAACAGTCAATTGCGATTTTTGAGGAGCTATTTCATGGCTGAAGCATTCTTGGATCATCCTACTGGATGGAAGGTTATTACGCTCGAACCCAAGAGTGGCTCCGGCTACATTGAGCGGGTTGAAAGTGGCGGGACTCCCAGCACATCCGTGGATGAGTATTGGGACGGTGATGTTCCATGGTTGACGCCAAAGGAAATAACAAGGAGCAACGGCGCTCTCTACGTTTCCAGTACTGAGCGCAATATTACCGATCTGGGTGTTCAGTCAAGCGCTGCAAAGCTGATGCCTGTTGGGACGGTAATGCTTTCAAAAAGAGCTCCTGTTGGTGCCGTTGCAATTTCGACCGTCCCAATGTGCACCAATCAGGGGTTTCTCAACTTCATCTGCGGCGAGAAACTCTTGCCAACTTACCTTGCATACTGGTTCGTTGCCAATAAAAAGTATCTTGACGCGGTTGCCAACGGATCAACCTATCCTGAACTCTACAAAGGGGATCTATTTGAGTTTGAAATGGCGGTGCCTTCAGTTGAACAACAAAAGGAAATACTGCGGACAATTTCGGCCGCAAAGCAGCTCGCACTTTGCCTGGATGCCACATCCCACTCTGCGATTGAAGTTGCAGATGTTCTGAAGCTTCAGAAACTACGTGATCGAATCGATCACTTTTATTCAGCACTGCTACCCATAACTCTTTCGGGGCGGTTCGCTGGAGGTGGCGCATGACGCTGTGCCTAGAGAATGGTTGTCGAAAACTATTGGCTCATCCAGGTCAGCATGATCAATATCCCTCTGTACCGTGGGCGTTCATGGCGTCAAAGGACAAGGATAAATTATCAAAGGCTGGCTTCGCCACGCCACGAGGGGGGGCGAAGGGCGCGTATCAGAACCATGTCCTCCGCAGCAACAAGGTAATCGTGCCCTACGAACGACTCAGGCAAGCACCTCTTGCTAGCTACGTGGACGGTTACGTTATCCGCCTTTTTCCAGAGCAATACTTCGACGGGCCCGGCCAAGTCAAAGCAGATTTTGGCCAACCCAATGCACCCCAAGTCGGGACCAACGCTTTCGTCTTATATCGCACACACGACCAGCTCGCCAACTTCCCGCCCTTAGCCGGATGGAATGTCCGCTCATTGACATTGAATGGAAGTCCGGTCACCGAGCGCATATTCGGTGCCGCAGATGCAGGTGAGTACGTGTTGCGAATAGCGGCCCATGGAAATAATGCTGCTCGAACTGAAGGCCCCCCACAGGGGATATTTGCTCCAGAATATGCGACGGAAAACACGAACTACCTTGCCAAGTGCGTGCTTGCATGGTTGACAGCGCATACCGTCGACAGTCCCTATGTTGCAGCACAAGCGCAACACCTTGAGAAAATTCTTCAGGATGCGGGACTTTTCCAGCCCCGCGAATGGGAAGCAATGGGGTTGCTCCGTAGTGGTCACACCACTTGTCCTCTCTGCATGAAGCACATCAAGTATTCCGATTTGCATGATCAAGTGTCATTTTCGGATGAGGTATCGCTTCTGAATGCGTCAGAGCAAGTCGCAAATGCAACAAGATCAACGGTGGTGAACCTTTTTCATATGGTGCCACTGACCTATTCGGATATTGAGCACATTCCCCAAAATGTTGCATGGGGACACGCCATCTGCAATACCAAGTTGGGGCAGCGCAAATGCTATCCCCTGTCGGAACTCGTCTCCCAGGGAGCGAAAGTTGGCGTTGTCGATGAGGCGGGTGTAATCGCAACGTTTGGTTGGGTTTCTCGAAATCTCGAGATGATCAGGTCGCCCGCCGGTGCGGTTTGGATTCGAATAGTTGAAGATCACTTCAGCGCAGAGGATCAGGCTGCCATAGCCGATTTTCTAGAAGAGTACAGGGGGCACTGAAATGGCATTTCTGTCGGAGGCCGCCGTAGAGCAGGCGCTGTTGGATCAGCTGCGCGCTCTTGATTACGCGATCGAACGTGAGGAGGACATCGGCCCCGATGGACAACGCCCTGAGCGCGAGAGCCACGATGAAGTCGTGCTCAAGAAGCGGTTCGAGGACGCGGTTGCACGCCTGAACCCGGGTCTGCCGCTGGAGGCGCGTCAGGACGCCGTGCGGCGCGTGATGCAGTCCGAACTGCCCTCGTTGCTCGAAGAAAACCGCCGCCTCCACAAGCTGATCACTGAAGGCGTGGATGTGGAGTACTACGCCAATGACGGCACCCTTACGGCGGGCAAAGTCGCGCTGATTGACTTAGAGCGGCCAGAGCAGAACGACTGGCTTGCGGTAAGTCAGTTCGTGGTCATCAATGGCCAGAACAACCGGCGGCCCGATGTGGTGGTGTTCGTGAACGGCCTGCCGCTGGGCGTGATCGAGCTGAAAGCACCGGGCAGTGCCGGGGCGCATCTGTTGGGCGCGTTCAACCAACTGCAGACCTACAAGCAGCAGATCCCGCAGCTCTTCAACACCAACGCGCTGCTGGTCACCTCGGACGGTATCGCGGCACGGGTGGGTTCGCTGTCGGCAGACCTTGAGCGTTTCATGCCTTGGCGCACCACCGACGGTACGGACGTTGCCCCCAAGGGCGCACCGGAACTCTCGACACTGATCGAGGGCGTGTTTGAGCAGCGCCGCCTGCTCGACTTGCTGTGCTATTTCACGGTCTTCGGGGAAACCGGGTCTGGGCTGGCCAAGATCATTGCGGGTTACCACCAGTTCCACGCGGTGCGACACGCGGTGAACAGCACGGTGACGGCGTCTTCGCCGCAGGGCAATCAGCGGGTCGGGGTCATCTGGCACACCCAAGGCTCCGGAAAAAGCCTGCTGATGGCGTTCTACGCCGGGCAACTGGTCAAGCACCCGGCAATGGCCAACCCGACGCTGGTAGTGCTGACCGACCGCAACGATCTGGACGACCAGCTCTTCTCGACGTTCTCGATGTGCCGCGACCTGATTCGGCAGACGCCGGTGCAGGCCGAGAGCCGCGAAGATCTACAGAAAGTCTTGAACCGGGCATCGGGCGGCGTGATTTTCACGACCTTGCAGAAGTTCGGCGAGATCGCGGAGCCGTTCACCACACGCCGCAACGTGGTCGTGATCGCCGATGAAGCGCACCGCAGTCAATACGGCTTCAAGGCCAAGGTGGACGCGAAGACTGGCGAAATCTCCTACGGCTTCGCCAAGTACCTGCGCGACGCGCTGCCGAACGCCTCCTTCATCGGCTTTACCGGCACGCCCATCGAGGCGGACGACGTCAACACACCAGCGGTATTCGGCCACTACATCGATGTCTATGACATCAGCCGTGCGGTCGAGGACGGCGCAACTGTGCCGATTTACTACGAATCGCGACTGGCACGCATCGAACTCGACGAGGAAGAGAAGCCCAAAATCGACGCCGAAGTCGACGAGCTGACCGAGGAGGACTCCGAAACCGACCAGGAGCGCTTCAAGAAAAAGTGGTCAACGGTGGAGGCCCTGGTCGGCAGCGACAAGCGCCTTGCTCTGGTGGCCAAGGATATGGTCACGCACTTCGAGGATCGCGTGGCGGCGCTGGATGGCAAGGCGATGGTGGTCTGCATGAGCCGTCGCATCTGCGTGAAGCTGTACGACGAGATCGTCAAGCTGCGCCCTGACTGGCACAGCACGGACGACAACGCGGGCGCGGTCAAGATTGTGATGACGGGCGCAGCGAGCGACCCGCAGGAATGGCAGCAACACATCGGCAACAAGGCCCGGCGAGATCTGCTGGCCAAGCGTGCCCGCGATCCCAAAGACTCGCTCAATCTGGTGATCGTGCGGGATATGTGGCTGACCGGCTTTGACGCGCCGTGTATGCACACGATGTACGTGGACAAGCCAATGCAGGGTCACGGACTGATGCAGGCGATTGCGCGCGTGAACCGCGTATTCCGCGACAAGCCTGCGGGGCTGATCGTCGACTACATCGGCATTGCGCAAAACTTGAAGTCGGCGCTGCAGCAGTACTCCAAGAACGACCAGGAAAACACCGGCGTCGACGAAGCGCAGGCCATCGCGGTGATGATGGAGAAGTACGAGGTGGTGAGGGACATGTACCACGGCTTCGACTACGCCTCCGCGATGGGCGGCACGCCGCAAGAACGGCTGGCGATGATGGCGGGCGCCATCGAGTGGATTCTCGATCTGCAACAAAAGCTGGCCGCGAAAGAGAAAACCAAGGACGGCAAGAAGAACGCACACCGTCGATACCAGGACGCCGTGCTGGCGTTGTCCAAGGCCTTCGCCCTGGCATCCGCATCCGACGAGGCCCGCGAAATCCGTGAGGAAGTCGGCTTCTTCCAGGCGATCCGCGCCGCGCTGGTCAAGAGCAGCACCGGCTCGGGAGTGACCCAGCAAGAGCGCGAACTGGCGATCCAGCAGATCGTCAGCCGCGCAGTGGTGTCGACCGAGATCGTAGACATCCTGGCCGCTGCGGGCATCAAGAGCCCGGATATCTCCATTCTCTCCGACGAGTTCCTCGCCGAAGTCCAGCAGATGGAGAAAAAGAACCTTGCGTTGGAAGCCCTGCGCAAGCTGATCAACGACGGCATTCGTTCGCGCAGCAAGGCCAACGTGGTGCAGACCAAGGCGTTCTCGGAGCGATTGGAGGACGCTGTAGCGCGCTACCACGCCAACGCCATCACCACCGCTGAGGTGCTGCAGGAGTTGATCCAACTGGCCAAGGACATCCGCGCGGCCCGCCAGCGGGGCGAAGAGCAAGGCCTGTCCGACGAGGAGATCGCCTTCTACGACGCCCTGGCCGAGAACGAAAGCGCCATTCAGATGATGGGTGACGACAAGCTGAAACTCATCGCTCACGAGCTGCTGGTGAGTCTGCGCGAAAACGTCTCCGTCGATTGGGCGCACCGCGATTCGGCACGGGCGCGGATGCGGGTGCTGGTGAAGCGCATCCTGCGGAAGTATGGCTATCCGCCTGATTTGCAGGATGCAGCCGTGCAGACCGTGCTTCAGCAGGCTGAGGCGTTGTCCTCGGGGTGGTCGGTTTCGCATCGCTGAACTGCCCAATAAGCATTGGCGAAAACCGTCACGTCACTGACGCAAGAATAAAAGGAATCTGAGAGTTATGGCCCGCATCGAAAACCACAAATACAGCATTGAGGAAGCGTTCCGGGAGTGCTTTTACATCGTCCCGGACTACCAGCGCGAGTACGTCTGGACCGACAAGGAAGTGCATCAGCTGCTGGAGGATATCGGCGAGCAGATCGATGTGGGAACGACACGGGAATACTTCATCGGCACGGTTCTGGTTTCGCCGACCGACCAGAAGAACCATTACGAGGTGATCGACGGCCAGCAGCGCCTGACCACCTTCTTCCTGCTGCTGTGCGCACTGAAGCATCTGTTTCACGGCGAGCCGCAGCGGCAGATGATTTCCGGGCTGATCTCGACCAGCTACGTGGACAGTGACGGCGAGGTGCGCACCAACCTGAAGCTGGAGCCGCGTTACGAAAGCGCGGGCGAAGTGATGGCCAAGCTGGTGGAGCTGGACGCCGACCCGCAGGCTGTGCGCGCAGGCATTCAGGCAGCGGGGATCGCTAGCTTCGGCTCCCTGGAAAATCTGGTCAACGCCTACAGCACGCTGTATCGCTATCTGAAGGACAACTACGACGACGCGCCCAAACTGAAGAAGTATTGGGGTTATCTGGCCAACAACGTGGTGTTCATCCAAATATCCACCGACGTCAGCAGCGCGCTGAAAATCTTCGAGACCATCAACGAGCGCGGGGTGGGCCTGAACCCGATGGACTTGCTGAAGAACCTGCTGTTCACGCAGGTCAAGCAAGCGCAGTTCACCCAACTCAAGGACGAGTGGAAGAAGATCACCAAGCCGCTGGAGAAGGAGAAGGAAAAGCCTCTGCGCTTCCTGCGCTACTTCCTGATGGCCAACTACGTCATCAAGAACGAGCGTGGCGACGCGGTGGTGCGTGAGGACGAGATCTACGACTGGTTCATCGCCAAGGACAACGCGGCGCTGTGCGATTACGCAGGCAAGCCCTTCGAGTTCGTGCGTAAGGTGATCCGCAACGTCGAGCACTACTTGGCGTTCGGCAATGGCCTCGGCAACGATGGCAAGCCGAGTCTGGCGATGGACAGCCTGAAGCGACTGGCCGGTGGTGCTTTTAGCTTGCACTTCGTCCTGCTGCTGGCAGCGGCGAATTTCCCCAAACCGCTGTTCGACCATTTCGTGGCACAGCTTGAGAGCTTCCTCTTCTACTACATCTTCACCAAGACACCGACCAAGGATCTGGAGCGCAGTTTCTCGCAATGGGCTGACGAGCTGCGCGCGATTGCCGAGGCCAGCGATCCGGTGAAGCAGAAGGTGCAGCTCAACGCCTTCATCTCCGAGCGATTCGAGAAGAACATGGCGGGTAAGTCGCAGGAGCTCGCCGACGCCCTCAAGCGTTTCACGCTGTACTCGATGCAGCAGTACCGCACGCGCTACCTGCTAGCGCGGCTGACGCAGCACGTCGACATGGCCTTCAGCGGGCTGAAGGTGCCGGGCAGCCTGGAGCCTTTCACAAATCTGGAAATCGAGCACATCCTGCCCAACAAGCCAGAGGACGATCTGCGCGCCAAGTGGGCCACAGAGAATCCCGGGATGGTCTACGACGATTACAAGAACCGGCTCGGCAACCTGACCCTGCTGGAGAAGCCCATCAACATCGTCGCGGGCAATGACTTCTACACGGCAAAGCAGGTTGAGTACAGCAAGAGCGGCAACTATCTGACTCGTAGTCTGGTGGCGCTGACCGACGTTGGGCAAAACACGTCCATCTCGCGGATCAACGCGAAACTGGAGGCTTTCCCTGCGTGGGATGCGGCAAGCATCGAAAGGCGGCACGCGATGCTCATTGCCTTGGCGCAGGATGTCTGGAAGACCACCGCCATCGACGTCTGATTACGGGCTCGGCGACGCGGCTTGTGTCGCCGCCCGCATCTCGCTGATCCAGTGCTGCAACGCCCTCAATTGCTCGGCGTTCTCGTGGCAGGTCTGGTAGTTGGCGGCAACGGTTCCGGCGACGGCAGAGAGCGCAATGTCTGCGGCGGTCGCATCAGCATCTCGGGCGGGCTCGGGCAGCTCACCGGCGGCGGCAGCGTCGTGCAGGCGCACAAAGCCACGGTTGATAGTGCAAGCAGCATCGGCTTGAACGGGCACACGACGCGGACGCGGTCGACGTACTGGGTGACGACCTTGACGGTGGCTTGTGCCTGCCGCTCGCGGGCGGCGGCGGCTTGCAGGGTTTGTTGCTGGGCGGCGGCGTCCCACTGCGCTTGCACGTGGCCCGCGCCCTTGATCCAGCCGAAGCCAGTCAGAGCAACAGCCAGGGCAGTGACGGCCAGCCAGCGGTAAGTCCACGGAATCAGGTTCATGGCGTTTCCCCGAGGCACTGGCGGTGCTCGGCCTGCCGCCGCGTGGCCAGACCGCCGCACAGCCGCGCGTTTGCAGGCAGCGCGCAGTCCTTGCCCTGAAAGAAGCGCCAGCGCAGCAGCTCAGCGCAGGCTCCCGCGTAGTCCTCGGCGTTGAGCTTCCTGACCAGCGTGGACTGGCAGAACGCGCGGCTGCCCACGTTGTAGGAAAAGCTCACCAACGCGTCGTACTCGTGCTGGGCCAGCGGGACGGTGACGCATTGCTTCAATGCACCCTCGAACTGCTGCACGTCGGTGAGTGCCCGGGCCAGCGCCTTCGTCGGCGTGGTGGTGTCGCCGATCTTCACGCCCGATGTCGTGCCGAACCCGATGGTCGGCACATCACCCTTGACCGGGATCACCGCGCGCTCGGTGTAGCCCTCGTGCAGCACGATGCCCACCAGCGCGGCGGCGGACAGCGTCAGCGCAGCCACGGTGCGTCTTTGCGGCCGCCGGATCATCGATGCATCTCGGGCTGCGCGACCAAGCGGGCTACGGCCGCGCCGATGCTGGCGCTGAAGGCCAGCAGCACGAACACACCGCGCGGCAATACATCACCGAACAGCGGCACCACCACTTCCGCCGCCGTGAAGATGGCGGCGACGATAGACAGGCGGACGCTCCAGGCGCGGCGCGCGACCCGCCGCCAGTCGTCGAGGAGAGAGAGTTTCGGCTTGGCGGTCATGGCGCGCCTCCCATCAGCTTCAACTTGATGGCGGCACCAACCAGCAGCGCGGCCAGGATGCCGGTGGTCACAACCTTGATGGTGGTCTGCCACGCCGTGCGACGGGCATCGCGCCAGGCTTCCAGCAGGTCGCGCAGCTCGCGGATGTCCTTCGCGGCGTGGCCGTTTTCGAGGCCGAGATGGGACAGCACACGCTCGGCACCGCGTTCAGCGGCGCGGTCGAGCAATTCGTCGAAGTCCTCGCGGCGCAGCAAAAGCATGTTCTCCACGATCGCTGCGGGCGCGTGTTGCTCGGGTTCGGTCATTTGTGTTCTCCAGAAATGCAAAACCCGCCTCGTGGGCGGGTTCAGTTGGTTGCGAAGGGATGAAAATCAGATGGCGATGCCAGCGCTCCAGCCGGTGGACTTGTAAGCCGAGAGCTTGGCCTCGTCCTCGATGTAGCAAAGCCAGCCCACCTTGGGCGGATGGAACTCCCACGTGCCATCGATGCGCACGGCGATCTGGTTGGTCTTGCCTGCCCACACGCCGGTGGCAGCGGTGGGGACGATGTAGCGGTCGCCATTGGCGGGGCTGGTCGGTGGCGTGGTCAGGTCGCGGTCTTTCACGGACAGGCCGACCACTACGCCGAGGCGTTTGAGGTTGGCGTCCATGCCGGTGTCCCAGCCGCTCTCGCCGAGCGTCCAGCCGTAGTTGAGTCCAAGGTTCGGATCGGTTGATGACATGGTTTATCTCCAGGGATTCGATGCTTGGCCGATGGTCTGACGTATGCGTCGGACAGCGCCGGGGTCGCCGGTGCGATGGCTTTGCTGCGGGTGCTGTCGCCAATGACGCCCAACGATGGGCAGGTACAGCACGCCGCCACGCTTGGCCACGAGCAGGGTCAGCAGCCAGTCGGCGAAGTTGTTGAGGTCGGTGGTTTCCGCAAGCGCGACTTCCACGGCAGACCGGCGCATCACGATCAAGCCATGCACATGGCTGGCGCTGTTGGCGTGCTGCCAGCGGCTGTAGGCCAGACGCCGCACCGCGATGTCGCGGCCGTTTTCGTCGGTCAACGCTTCGTCGGTGTACGCCATCACGGCCTGCGGGCAGGCATCCAGCGCATCGGCCAGTTGCGTGAAGGCACTGGCTTCGTACAGATCGTCGGGATCGACGAAGGACACCAGCGGCAAATTGCCCTGCGCGTAACCGGCAGCGCGCGCTTCGCCGATGCGGCCCGGGATGCCCGGCAGCACGTGCAACTGGATCGGTGCGTCCTTGAAGCTGGCAATGCAGGCCTCGCGCCATTCGGCAGGCTCGTTCAGCGTCAGCTGGTGAACATCGATGCGTGGTTCTACTGGCGGTTCCATCAGATTCCTCCCCAATACTGACCCCAGCGCAGGCCGTATCCCGCACGATCCGCAGCGCGCACCTGCGGTTGCCAGCTTTCCAGCCCGTCACGCACGGCGTTGAGCTCCAACGTGATGCGGTCGCCCAGCGCACCGGCATCAGCCGCAGCCGTCGCCACATCCCACACGAAATTCGCTCCGGTGATGCCGGACGCCGTATGCACCAGCGCGTCGTTGCGATCTCGGATGCGCACCGTGTAGCTCACCCCCGGTTCTGGCCCGATGTCGGCTTCGCCCTGCTGCACGAGGTAGGCGGTCTGCTGGGTGCGGTCGCGATGGGCCCACGCGATGCTGAGGTCACCGGCGACCACGGCAGGCTCGGTCTGGCCATTGAGGCGGATGCGCCCCGGTGGATACGGCAAGGCCTGTCGCCCGGTCAGTACCATCGGCTGGCCATTGCTGGCCAGTTCCGCTTCGCCTTGATCGGTTGAGGTGCGCGGGATGGCTCCCACGAACACCGATTCACCCGGGGCGCGCTCCGCGCCTTCCGATGCCAGCCACTCGCCCACGCCAATGAGGCGGGTTCCGACCGGGTGCGATTGCGGTGTGGTGTCGAGCACGCCGCGTGCAAGGTCAACCGTGGGCGCAGCGGTATTGAAGCCCAGGACGGCGACGGCTTCACAGATCTCCCCGCTGGCATCGACCAGATAGGCGTAGTCGCCCACGGTCAGCCTTTCCGGCTGGCTGACGGCGGTCACCGGCACGCTCATGGCATCGGCCTCGCTGGCTGGCAAGCCCGCATCAAGCGTGAGCAGTGGCGCGTAGTCCTCGCTGGCAACGCTGCCGATCTCGCCTGCCGAGGCACCGGTGGCGAGCTGCCAGTTGAGCTGGCCCGCACCGCCCACAGCGGCCAATGCACCCACCGCTGCATCGGTGTCGGTCAGGTAATCCAGTTCGGCACGCGACAAGCTGCGCGCCAGTTCCCAGTACGGAATTTCCATCGCCAGCACCAATGCAGGTGGCAACGGCTCCAGGGTTGGCTCGTCGATGATGGGCGGCGTCGGTGCCAGCACGGCGTTGTCCAGCCCGAACACATCCTCCATCGCTTCGATGCGCCACTCGGCCGCGCCCAAGGTGCCGGTATCGATGCCGGTCACGCGCACCACCATCTGGTCGATACCCAAACGCGGCCAGTTGAGCAGGAATACGTCACCGGGCAGCGGTGCGCGTTCCAGTGTGTCGCGTGCCACGGTCAGGCTCATCCGTGCCAGGGGCGAACCCAGGGCGCGCAGATCCCGCAGCGCCAGACGCGCGGCCAGCGGCCCGTAGTTGACGCCCGGGTAGTCACGGCGCTGGTTGATTACGCCGCCTTGCAACTGAATTGCGGCAAGGTTTTCCACAGTGACGGTGGTGTCGCCGCCGGTTTGCCAGTCGGCGTAGACCACGGTCAGCTCGTTGGGCAGCTCACCCCACTGCGCGCGCTCGAAACGCTCCAGCCGCACGATCTCGTCCGGCCCCAGTTGCGGCAGGTCATTGACCCAGTAGTCGTCGCGCAGCAGCTTCAGCTCGAAGGTGCCTTGCTCCGGATCGGTGTAGAGAATGCCGCCGATGTGGTCGATGACCTGACTGATGAAGCTCTCGATGGGCTGCTGGCGCGTCCAGATCAGATTCAGGCCGAAGCCCTCATCCGACAGGGCCCACGCCGCATTCCAGAAGCTCCAGCCGATGCTGTCCTGCGGGTAGCCCATGCCCCAGTGCGGGTCGGTCAGGCATTGCACCAGGATGTGAGCCGGGTTCATGCCGACACTGATCTCGCGGCCTTGGCTGTCATCCCAGGCGCGGACTTCAGCGTTCCACTCCATCCACGGATAACCGTGCCAGCCCGCCGTGAAACGACGCACGCGCACGGCCCACGGCTTGATGTAAGGGTTGTTGGCCGCAAACAGAATCTTGCGCGCCACCAGTGACAGCACGCCCCGGAAGGCTGGAATGGCTGGTCCAAGGCGGCTCATCAGGTAGTCGTTGCGCCCCTGGCCGGGGCCTCCGGGCAGCACATCGATGTTGCCGACCACACCACCTTCACGCTCGTCACCGCCAAACAGCGTGGGCTTGTGGATACCGAGGGTGGTCAGGCCGTGCCCGCTGGACAGCGGCCCCCGGTCGGCATCGCCCCACGCGGTACGGTCGCCCATCTGGATTTCCTGCACGGCATCGACAGGCCCTTGGCACAGCACCAGGTGCAGTCCCATCCGGTAGCGGTAGCCGACGGTTTGCTTTTTGCTGCTGCCACCCATCAGTGCTGCTCCTGCCGGGTATGCGCACGGGCGTGCTCGACCACCCGCAAGGCCATCGCGTCGCCGGTGTCCAGCAAGGTGTCGGCAGCGCAGCCGTCACGCAGAAAGGCGCGGAAGTCCAGGTCGTGGCGCGCGAACCAGACCCGCGTGCCGTTCACGCACAGGCCAACGGCGCGCACATCGTCGATGGTGACGGTTACATCCGTGCTCATTTCTTGCCTCCTTTTTTGCGGATCGGTTCGGCTTCCAGATCGCCGTACCAGACGACGTTGGCCCCGCGCAGCAGCACGGTGCCGAACACGACTGGAATCGGTCGGCCTTCTTCTGCTGTGGGGGCATCGACGTCGGACAGCGATGCGGGTTTGGGCTCGGGCGGTTTTGGTGCGAGCGCGACCGAAACCAGCGCCGCCACCACGATGACGACGAGGTACCACATGGAAATTCTCCGGAAGGGTCAGAACACGCCCGTCGAAAACGGGTTCTTGCTCGGGATGGCGGGAAAGCCGCCGTAGTTGTCGAGGTTGCCGAAGCGCGAGGCGCACGTTTGCGTGCTGTGATCGCAGCCGACCGTCAACAACACTTGCGTGCCCGGCTCAATGGCCGCTGGATAGAGCAGCTCGACGCCACTGCCGTAGTCGCGGATGATCATGTGGCGTGCTCCATCCGGCGTTTGCAGCCAGCCACCGGCCAAGCCACCGCTGACGCCACCCGGTACACCGCCATCGAGATCGACACTGCGGCCATAAGCTTCATAGACGAAGGCACTCTCGGAAATGGGCGACGCCCCACAGGCACTGGAGTACAGAACGTGGGAACAGTTGCGGCTGTAGAGCCTGCGCAGGCCGATGCGCTTCAAACTGACCTGTGCCGATTCGCAGCGGATGCGGGCGGCATCGGCGTCGATTTCCACACCCAGCACCCGGCCCATCCAGCGGGTGCCCGACAACCACCAGTAATCGCCCCAGGTATCGCGCCGCCCGATGCGCAAGGTGACTGAGGTGGTGTCGCCGGTGAGCGACGTGGCCAGCAGGTGGCGCACAAGTTCACAGTCGGGTGGCAGCTTGAGATCCAGCGCTGACTTGGCCGCTTCGGCCCCCAGCGCCAGTTCGTTGCGCTCGATGGACAGGCTGGTGTACAGCGTGCCGTCGAGATCGACGTCGAATTCGTGCGGGGTCAGGTAGAAATTCGCGCTGCTGCTGGCGAAGGCGTAGAGCTCGACTTCCATCAGCGCTTGCTGGCTCATACGGCGTACTCTCCATACGTTTCTCGGTCGTTGCCGCGTGGCTCGGGCAACTGGCGCGCGGTCAGGGTGATCTCCGCCAACTGCGGGCTGTGCCAGTACACGTCGATGGCGTCGTGGTCGAGGCGGCAGCGCGCAAGGCGAACAATCCGGCTGCCTGCGGGCACCCAGTCGTCGAGGCCCGAGCGCAGCACCAGCACACCGCCCTGATCCAGATGGCAGGTAGCGGTCAGGGCGTACTGCCGATAGCCGTCCGGATGCACGATCAAACAGGCGGCGGGGCGATGCCAGAATGCCGAGAGGTCTTGGCCATCGACGCGCAGGAAACCGTCATCGGGATCAGCTTCGACGCTCACCCACAGGATCGGGGCCAAGCCATCGGGCAGCCAGAAGGCTTCCAGACGGCCTTGAGTGCGCCACAGCCGCGCCCGCCAGATGTCGACTTCATCAAGCGAGCTGGCCAGATAGCGGCGCTGGTAAGTCGTCGTCGCCCACGGATCGTCACGCCGCACCCACGGATCTGCGGGTGAGAAATCCTGGCGCGTGATCGTCGCCTGCGCGCTGGCCGTGGGATCGTCGCGCCAGTTGCCATCGGGCCAGACCGGGATCTCGTCCAGCCACGGGTCATCAAGGACATCCATGTCCGGCGTTTGTTCGGGCGTGACGCTCGCGGTGACGCTGCCGCCGACCATCCCCGGCACCCATTGGGTGAGATCGGCCGGATCAATGGCCTTGCCCCACACCAGCGGCAGCACGGCGCTACCAGCCGCCGCTTTGCGGGCCAGCGGATCGGCCAGCCACAGCAGATCGGCTTCCACGTCGCTGAGTTGGGCAACTTGCCAGCCCTCGGGCGCAATGATCAAAGCCCAGCGTTCGCTGCCCTCCCAGCCTTGCACGCCGTCGTAGGTCAAGCGCAGCGCAGCAGCCGGAGGGGCAAAGCGCCGCCAGGCGGCCTCCGATACCGCCAGGGTCAGCGCGCCCTCCTCAGCGTTTTCGACGAGGTGGACGGCGTACTGTGATAGCGGCCACCATGCGGTTTGGCCCTGATGATCGGCCAGCCAGTCGGCGACCAGTGCGTCGGTCGGGCGGGCATTGCCCACCTTGTAGGTGAGCCAGCGCCGAGGAACGCGGCGGCGTGCTTGCCGGGATTCGTTGCCGCTGGCCAGCCGTGTGACGCTGGTCTGCCACTCCAGCCGTTCGACCAAGGGCTCGGTCCAGTCGTGGCGGAAGGCAAACACACCGCGTTGCGCATCCGGCCAGGGTTGATCCCCGAAGGCGTCCATGCCAGTGGCGACGATGGCGCTGGATGCGGTGTCCCGGCGCAGCACCTCGACGAGGAATACCGGGGCATCGATGGGCGGCCACGGGTGCGCCAGAGACTCAGCAAGCCAAGTCGCAGCCAAGTTGGGCGGAACCGGTGCAATGGCGGTTTCGGGCGTGAAGGTAGCCGCACGGGCTCCGAACGATGCACGCGACAGCACTTCGCCCTGAAATTCCGGCAGTTCACTTCCGGGCGTCGGCCTGCTGGAGACCTCCGCGAGGTCTCGAGCGATGACGCGATCCGTCATGCCGACTCCACGCCGAACTCAGCGGCATTGAAGGCGGCCTCCGTCCATTGCACGTTGCCGTTCGGGTTGCGTTCGAAAAGCGTGCTCTGCCACGCCAGTTGCTCCTGCAGGATGATGTCGGCGCTGGTGGCGGTTTGCGCGCCACTGACCACGAAGCCTTTGACCTTGCCCAGACCCCCATCGGTCTTGCGCGCCAGCATCGTGAGTTGCACGCCGTAGATGGCGGGCGTGGCCATCGCCGGCAGCGGCTCGACATCAAAGGACTGGCGCAGTCCTGCACTGGACGCGCTGATCGCCGTGTCCTCGTCCTCGTCGCTCACGGCTTCCCATGCGGCAGTACCAACCGGACTGGCTGTCCACTGGTTCAGGCTGCCATCGGCCTGTGCCTGCAAAGCATCGACACGCACATCGCCCAGGAAGGTGTTGTTGATCGTGCCGGTGGTGTCGGCGATGTAGAAGTCATCGACGTCGATGGTCAGCGGGCACGACTGGCCCGGAACCGCACCCACGAATGCGGTGACCAGTTGGCCACCACCCTGGAGGGTGTTCTGCGCGGTCATCTGGATGGCCAGGATGCCGTTGATGCGCACCGACAGCACGCCGTTGCTGGTGCCTTGCGTGACCTGCAGCTCGATGTAGTGCCAGCCGCGCGCCGGGGCGCTGGCGACCGAGGTCGAGATCAACTGGTCGTAGCCGTATTGCCAGCGGTAGAGCTTGAGCCGCCCGTCCTCGCCGATTTTGACGAGGTGGGCGACCTGCGCGTTGGCATCGCGCACGCCCAGCAGCAAGGGCTCGGTGTAGGTGTTCTGGTACGGCACCACGCGAATGGACGCCCCCACGATCAGGCTGGTCTTGGTGGCGTCGAGGTTCTTGACGTAGCCACCGCCCGAGCCTTCCGGCAAACGCAGGGCATAGGAGGACGGGCGACGGCCATTGATGCGGGTGGCCTGCGGCGACAGATACGCCGCCTTGCCACGCGCCAGCCACGGGTCGCCAAAGCTGTCCACAGCCTGCGGGTCGTAGTGGTCGAAACCATCGATGAACAAAAGTGCCATGTGGACTTTCCCCTCAAAATTCAGCTTTGGAGCGCCGAGCGGATGGCCCGCGCGTTGCGCCCGATGATGTTGACGATGACCCGCTCTCCGGCAGGCGACTGCAGGTGGTCGTGGGTCACGCCGGGATCGATGGCGTTGACGATGCGCACCGCTTGATTCATCTGGGGCTGTGCGGGTGGCACTTTGACCTCCGGCACCAGACCACCGGCAGCAAAGGCCAGCTCGCCGCCTTTAAAACGCGGGCCGACGGACAAACCGTTGAGCGAGTCGAGGAAGGCCACGCCGACCTGGCGCACGGCGGCCGCCCGCACCACGTATTCACCTGCGGACAGGCGCGCCGGGATCGAGTCCGAGGTGGCACTACCCGGGCCGGAGACCAAGCCACCACCCGCGAATTTCTTGATACCGCCCAGCAGCGCCATTACAGCGGCCACCATCGCCACCATTGCGGCAATGGCCAGCCCCGGGCCAACGATGGGCACGGAGGCTTGCGACGCTGCGGCACCAGCACCGGCCTTGGCGGCATCCAGCGACACCACGGCGGTGGTTTCGGTGGTCTTTTGCGCGACTTTGGCCGCGCTGGCCGCCGCATCGACGGTTTGCTCCTGCTGGATGAAACCGAGCTTGAGCGCCAGCATCCGCGCCTGCATGGCGATCCATTGCTGGAAAGGCTGAATCACGATCTGCTGCAGGAAGGCGTCGGCCACCTGCTGGAACAGGCTGGCCATCGCGCTGCGCCAGGTCTGCGCGCCGGTGATCATCCCGTTGAGCGCGCCTCCAAAACTCTCGCCGATGCGGTTCCACAGCGGGGTCATTTCGTCGACCGTGAGCCGGGTGCGCTCCAGTTCATTGCGCCACGCCTGCACGCGGATCACAGCATCCGGCCCGATGGCCTGCGCCGCCTGTTGCATGGTCGGCAGCAGGCGCTCCATCTCGGTGGCCGATTGCTGCTGCAAGGTCACGATCTGTTTGGGTCTGAAGGGCCTCCTGCGCATTGCGCAGACGCTCGGTGACCTGCCGCCATTGGGTTTCCAGTGCGGATAGGTTCGCTTGCGCCGCCTTCACGTTGATCAGTCGGTCAACGAGCGACACGCCGTCGGCATCACTTTCTGCAGCGAGACGTGCCCGCAGATCCCGGTAACTGCGCTCGATGGCAGCTTGCCGGTCGGCATCTGTAGCCGTGCCTGTGATCTGTGCCAGTTCCTCACGCGCCTGCGCCAAGGCATCGGCCAGCTCACGCTCGGCTTGCGCGGCCTTGCGCGCATTGGCCTGCTCAATGTCCGTGCGCCGGTTATTGAGCGTGATGAGGTCCGCTTCCGCCTTGGCCACTTCGGCCTTGGCACGCAGGCGGTCGTTTTCCGACTTGCCGTTGGTGGCGATCTGCTGACTGCGGGCCAGCTCCTGCTGCTTGCGGGCGATCTCGGCGTCGACCTCGCGCTGCTCGATGGCCGTTTTCTGCGTGTAGTAGTCGCGCA
>LNFM01017888.1_pt1 | contig 21169 bp, 17 predicted proteins | sample 596031 | NCBI WGS metagenome assembly LNFM01 (sample SAMN04254537, study PRJNA301005) | activated carbon metagenome | isolation source: dual media filters at the Ann Arbor, Michigan drinking water treatment plant | place: USA: Ann Arbor
GGTCCAGGCTGTGGTACTTGGCCTTCAGCTCGTCGAAGGTCTTGCGCTGGTAGTTCTTGACGACGTCGCTGATGAACTGCTCGGCGTGCAGGTAGAGCACGCGGGCGTCGGGGTTGTCCTTCAGCAGGGCGTTGCCCACGGCGTGCACCAGGTGCGTCTTGCCCAGACCCACGCCGCCGTAGATGAACAGCGGGTTGTACATGACGCCCGGCGCGCCGGCCACGTGCAGCGCGGCGGTGCGGGCCATCTGGTTGGCGCGGCCGGCCACCAGGTTGTCGAAGGTCAGCGCCGTGTTGAGCTTGTGGGTGGTCGAGCTGGGGGGCGGCACGAAAGCGGCGCGCTGCGGTGCGGCACGCTCGGCCATGCCGCCGGCGCCCTGGCCTTCCAGGTCGGGGGCGTCGCCGCGGCCGTTCATGCGGGCCAGCAGCGCCTGCACCGGCTGTGCGGTGCGTGCCACCGTGGTGGCCAGGGCCGGCATGGCGTCGCGCGGAGCCAGCGTGAGGTCGAGCCGAACCGGCTTGCCGAAGATCTCGGCCAGCACCGTCTCGATGCGCCCGGCGTACTGCGCGCGGATCCAGTCGAGCTTGAAACGGTTGGGCACCTGCACCGAAACGATGGCGGCGCCGTCACTGTCGGTTTGCACAGTGGCGGCCGGCAAGGGGCGGATCCAGGTGTTGAACTGGTGTTCGGGCATTTCGGTGGCGAGGCGTTCGCAACCGGCTTGCCAGAGGTCGAGGCTCATGCTGTGGAGATCTTCTTGTTGGAGCGGGCTTGGCGACACTCCCCAAGCGTCGCGGGACGGCAGTTATCCACAGTTTCGGGCCCAGCGTCAATCCCCGTCAGCAGCAGCGGTTCGTGGTGCAAGTGTTTGACCGAAAAGGCGTTTTTTGCTGTAATCCTCGGTTTCCCGGATGCGTGTCCGTCGCAGAAAAGACTCCACGAGGATTCGTCGCAATTCGTTGCAGAGGCTTTTCGGCGCAGCACCCGCTCCATGGTGCCCTGGGAACGGCGGTCTGGTTCATGGGTGGTCCACGTGGTTGTCACGTGCACCCGCCAGGTTGCCAAGCCCGCGCGTGCTGTCGGCTGCAGACATCCTGCAGCGGCCGGCTGCGAGGGGCGCGGTGCCGGGTTACCCATAAGAACTCCTGCCGATAAACCCCGTCGAGACAGTTCTCGTCGGTGCAGCGCACGCTGCGCCGCCGGGCGCCGACCCCGACTCTCACCCGTAGCACTGGAACTGCCATGAAGCGCACCTATCAGCCCTCGAAGATCCGCCGCGCCCGTACCCACGGCTTCCTGGTGCGCATGAAGACGCGCGGTGGCCGCGCCGTCATCAACGCGCGCCGTGCCAAGGGCCGCAAGCGCCTGGCCGTCTGACGCAGCGGCCCGACGCCCCTGCGGCAGCCATGATCGGCCGCCTTGTGCACACGGCCGATTTCGAGCGGGTGCTCGCCGCACCCAGCCGATCGCGAAGTGCTCACTTCGCCGTCCATCACGTCGATGGCGGGCCTTCCTTGCCCGGCAAGCCCCGCAGCCAGGCACCAGAGGGCACTTTATCCACAGGCCCTGCACCGATTGCCCAAGACAATGTGGATAACTCGGCCGTCAAGCAATGGATCGGTTGCGTGGTGCCCAAGCGCCATGCGCGCCGTGCCGTGACGCGCAGCCTGCTCAAGCGGCAGATCCGCATGGCCTTGCGGCGTCATGCGCACAGCCTGCCGGCGGGGCTGTGGCTGGTGCGTCTGCGCGGGCCGTTCGCGCCCAAGCAGTTCCCGTCGGCGGCCTCGGAAGCCCTGCGCTCGGCCGCACGCGACGAGCTGGAACAGCTGCTGACGCGCGCGGCGCGCAGCTGACGCCCGGCCGCGCCGCGCACCGCAGACGACCATGTGGACCGCTCTTGCCCTGTTGCCCCGGCGCGTGCTCCTCGCGCTGGTGCAGGGCTATCGCTACCTGCTCAAGCCCTGGCTGGGCAGTGCCTGCCGTTTCGAGCCCACCTGCTCGGCCTATGCGCTGGTGGCTCTGCAGCGCCATGGCGCGCTGAAGGGCAGTGCGCTGGTCACCGGCCGCCTGCTGCGCTGCCACCCCTGGTGCGATGGCGGCTGCGACCCGGTGCCCGACCGTTGGCCCGCCTGGGGCCGTGACGCCACGCCGCCCACGGCGACCGACCCCAACCAGGCAGCCGGGTTGTTCACCCGACTGCCCCTGTCCTCACCCGAAGACACGCCTTCGACCCGGAATCTCCCATGACCGATATGCGCCGCACCCTCCTCTGGGTGGTCTTCACGATGTCGCTCGTCCTGCTGTGGGACGCCTGGAACAAGCACACCGGACAGCCGTCGATCTTCGGCGGCACGCCACGGCCCAGCGCCTCGGCGCCGCCGGCAACGCCCGCCGCGCCGGGCGCCTCGGGCGCCGCGGTGACGTCTGCCGCCGTGCCCGCGCCGGTGGCCACGGCTGCCGCGCCCGGAGCGCCGGCGGCCGTGCCCGCCCCGGCCGCGGCGGCTGGTGCCGGTGAGAAGGTCGTCATCACCACCGACGTGATGAAGGCCACCTTCGACAGCCAGGGCGGCTCGCTGATCCGCCTGGAACTGCTGAAGTACGGCGACCACAACGACCGCAACCAGAACGTCGTGCTGCTCGACCAGAGCCCGAAGCGCCTGTACGTGGCGCAGACGGGCCTGATCACATCGCAGCCGGGCGTCACCCTGCCCAACCACCTGTCGGCGATGACGGTGCTGCCCGGCGAGCGCACGATGGCCGCCGGCAGCGACACGCTGAGCCTGAGCTTCGAGGCGCCCGCGGTGGATGGCCGCAAGCTGCTGAAGACCTACACCTTCAAGCGCGGCCAGTACACGGTGGCGGTCAAGCACGACTTCACCAACGGCGGCAGCGCGCCGGTGTCGCCCCAGCTCTACCTGCAGCTGGCGCGCGACGGCAACCCGCCGGAAGGCGAATCGGCGTTCTACTTCACCTTCACCGGCCCGGCGATGTACACCGACGCCAGCAAGTTCCGGAAGGTCGATTTCAAGGACATCGAAAAGGGCAAGGCCGACCACGACAAGGCCGCCGACAACGGCTGGGTGGCGATGGTGCAGCACTACTTTGCCAGCGCCTGGCTGTTGCCGCCGGGCACGCAGCGCGAGTTCCGCACGGCCAAGGTGTCCGAGAACCACTACAGCATCGCCATGGTGACCTCGCTGGGCGAGGTGGCGCCGGGCGCCAGCAAGAGCTTCCAGTCGACGCTGTTCGCCGGCCCGCAGGAAGAGAACAAGCTCGCCGCGCTGGCGCCGGGTCTGGAACTGGTGAAGGACTACGGCTGGTTCACGGTGCTGTCCAAGCCGCTGTTCTGGCTGCTGGACCAGCTGCACAAGGTACTGGGCAACTGGGGCTGGGCCATCGTGGCGCTGGTGGTGCTGCTGAAGATCGCCTTCTACTGGCTGAACGCGCAGGCCTACAAGTCCATGGCCAAGATGAAGGCCATCAACCCCAAGGTGATGGACCTGCGCGAGCGCTACAAGGACAAGCCGCAGATGATGCAGCAGGAGATGATGCGCATCTACCGCGAGGAGAAGGTCAACCCGCTGGGCGGCTGCCTGCCCATCCTGGTGCAGATGCCCTTCTTCATCGCGCTGTACTGGGTGCTGCTGTCCAGCGTGGAGATGCGCAACGCGCCCTGGATCGGCTGGATCACCGATCTCAGCGCCAAGGACCCCTGGTTCATCCTGCCGGTGCTGATGACGGCCTCGTCGCTGGTGCAGGTGTCGCTGGGCGCGAAGCCGCCCGACCCCATGCAGGCGCGCCTGATGTGGATCATGCCGCTGGCCTTCGGCTTCATGTTCTTCTTCTTCCCGGCCGGCCTGGTGCTGTCCTGTCGATCGCCCAGCAGTGGTACATCAACAAGCGTCTGGGTGTTAAGTAGCCCGGGGCTGAGCACTACCGCACGGGCTGGGCCTCCACAAAGCCCCGCACCCTCGTGATGGGGCTTGATCCCGGGCCGGCCGGTGTCGATAGTGGGTGCATGCGGGCGACCCGGCACTCGACAGCCGGCTCAGGAGCTCCGCCGCGGGGTCATCGTTCCCTTGTGGCGACTCCACCCGCGCCATACCCTCGGCAGGCTGCGCGCCGGCCTCGGCACAATCCGGGCCGATGAGCGCAGCCGCCCCGGCCGCCGGCCCCGCCCGGCTCGGCCGCCACCTTGACCCCATCGTTGCGATCGCCACGGCCCCCGGCCGCGGGGCGGTGGGCATCGTGCGCGCTTCGGGGCCCGATCTGTCGATGTTGATCTCCGCGCTGTGCGGCAGCCGCCTGGCGCCGCGCCACGCCACCTACGGGCCCCTGCTCGATGCGCAGGGACTGGCGATCGACCAGGGGCTGGCACTGCATTTCCCGGCGCCGCATTCCTACACCGGCGAAGACGTGCTGGAACTGCAGGCCCACGGGGGCCCTGTGGTGCTTCAGCTGCTGCTGGCGCGCTGCCTGGAGGCCGGTGCCGGCATCGGTCTGCGTCTGGCCGAGCCCGGGGAGTTCACCCAGCGCGCCTTCCTCAACGACAAGCTCGACCTGGTGCAGGCCGAGGCCGTGGCCGACCTCATCGACGCCAGCACCGAGGCGGCCGCGCGCTCGGCCGGGCGCTCGTTGTCGGGGGCCTTCTCGGCCGAGATCACGGCGCTGGCCGAACGCATCGTGCGCCTGCGCATGCTGGTGGAAGCCACGCTCGACTTCCCCGAAGAGGAGATCGACTTCCTGGAGAAGGCCGGCGCGCGAGCGCAGCTGCGCGAGATCGAGGCCGCGGTCGACGCCGTGCTGGTGCGGGCCCGACAGGGCGCCCTGTTGCGGGAAGGCCTGCGCGTGGTGCTGGCGGGCCAGCCCAACGTCGGCAAGAGCAGCCTGCTGAACGCGCTGGCCGGTGCCGAACTCGCCATCGTGACGCCGATCCCCGGCACCACGCGCGACCGCGTGAGCGAGACGCTGCAGATCGAAGGGGTGCCGCTGCACGTCACCGACACGGCTGGTCTGCGCCATGACGTGGACGCCGCCGACGAGGTGGAGCGCATCGGCATCGGCCGCAGCTGGGAGGCCATCGGCCAGGCCGATGCCGTGATCTTCCTGCACGACCTGACGCGGCGTGGCGAAGCCGGCTACGACGCCGCCGAGCGCGACATCGAAGCGCGCCTGCCGCCGGCCGCGACCTTGCTGCACGTGTGGAACAAGGCCGACGTCGCGGCTGCTGCCGAGCTGCCCACCGACGCGCTGCGGCTGTCGGCGCGCACCGGTGAAGGTCTGGAAGACCTGCGCCGCGCGCTGCTGCGACATGCCGGCTGGCAGGCGGCGCCGGAAGGCTTGTTCATCGCCCGCACGCGCCACGTCCAGGCGCTTCGCCGCACGCGCGAGCACCTGCTGCGCGCCGCCGAACACGCCGATCAGCGGGACGCGGCACTGGACCTGCTGGCCGAGGAACTGCGCCTGGCGCACGACGCGCTGAGCGAGATCACCGGCGCGTTTTCGGCCGACGATCTGCTCGGCGAGATCTTCAGCCGGTTCTGCATCGGCAAGTAGGCGGCGTTCACGGGCGGGCCTGCACCGGTGCAGGCTCATTTGTTCCTGCCGTCATCAGGTCGGTCCCTGCGCCGAATGCCCCGTTCGTCGTGTCGACGATGCGCGATGGCCGGCCTCGACCCTACACTGGCTGGCGCGTGTGACGCAGAAGGGGAGCCGACGTGCGTACAGTGATTTCTTTCGTGTGCGGGGCCGTGCTCGCAATGGTCGCTTCGGGGCCTGTGCTCGCCCAGGTCTACAAGTGCACCGATGCCAACGGCAAGACCGAGTACTCGAACCTGACCTGCCCGCAAGGCGCGAAGGTGTCGACGCCAGCGCTCAAGCCGAACAGCGTGGACATGTCGGGCATGCGCCGCGAGAACCAGCTGGAGCTGGCGCGGAACCAGGAGGAGCAACAGCGGATGCTGATGGCGATGGGCGCCGCAGCAGGTTCCTCTGTCAGCGAGTGCCCCTCCGACATCGACATCAGGAACATGGAAACGGGCGCGTCGTCGATCACCAAGGGCCACAAGGAGCGGGAGTTCCTGCAAGACGAGGTACGCCGAGCGCGCCAATGCCGGGCAGGCCAAGGCTCCTACACGAAGAAGGACTGGGCAGAGAGCCGGCAGGCGCAGGACGACCAGAGCAGATCGAGCAGCCGGGACCGTGCGGATGCGCGCGCCCGCGCCGAAGCCATGCACAGCGCCGCCGATCCCGTCGAACGGCAGCACATCCACGAGCGGAGGATGGCGCGCGACACCGCTCGAGCCAAGCTGGAACAGTACGCTGCAGGACAGCTCGCGTCCTGTGACGGTCGAGGCTGCTGGGGCACCGACGGCGCGCGCTACCACCGATCCGGGTCCGTGTACCTGGGTCCCAAGGGTGCCTGCCGGGTGGTCGGAACGCAGATGCACTGCTGATCGGCCCGCACGCCGGGCCCGTGGACACGCACGGGTACGGACGAGCCAGCGGTACAGCGGAGTGTGAACGCGTCACACGCTCGGCGTGCGCCGCTTCGCAGCAGCGCGCGGGTGACGGGGGCACGATGAGATCACGCCAGCAGACACCCCGCCGGCCCATCCGAAGGACACCACCATGAACGTCGCCGCCCTCCACAACGCATTCGTCCTCGCCCTGGCCGTCGTGACCATCTCGGTCACTGCCGTGCGGTCGAACAACGGTGGCGCCTTGGAGGCAGGCGCCAGCGAGGCAGGTCCGGTGGCGGCCTTCGCCCTGGCCGAGACCAGCGACCCCTCGGTGCCGTCGGCCGTCACGGTCTTCGCGGCGCACACCGCTTCCGACGAGACGGTGTCGGCGACCTTCTGAAGGTCGCGACGGGGCTCAGTGCCCCGCGTAGTCGACCAGGGTGAACAAGGGCAGGCCCGACTCGCGCAGCTTGTCGGAGCCGCCCAGCTCGGGCAGGTCGACGATGGCCGCCCCCTCGATGACCTGGGCTCCCAGCCTTTCGAGCAGCTTCTTGCCGGCCATCATGGTGCCGCCGGTGGCGATCAGGTCGTCGATCAGCACGACGCGGTCCCCCGGCTTCACGGCATCGGTATGCATCTCGACCGTGGCCGAGCCGTACTCCAGCTCGTAGGTCTCCTCCACCGTCGTGAAGGGCAGCTTGCCCTTCTTGCGGATCGGCACGAAGCCGATGTTCAGCTCGTAGGCCACCACCGAACCGATGATGAAGCCGCGTGCGTCCAGCCCGGCGATGGCGCTGGGCCGCACGTCGAAGTAGCGGTGCACGAACTGGTCGATCAGCACGCGGAACACGCGTGGGTTGGCCAGCAGCGGCGTGATGTCGCGGAACTGCACACCCGGGGCCGGCCAGTCGGGCACGGTGCGGATGTGCTCGCGGATGTAGTCGGCCGGTGACAGCGCGGCGGCGGTGGCGGTGGCGGGCTGCGGGGTGCGTGCAACGTTCATGCGGCCATCATAGGCGCCGGCCCGAAGCCCCGGCAGCCGTCAGCGCGTGCCCAGCAACTTGGCTTCGGCCAGCGCCAGCGGTTCGGGCAGGCCGCTCAGCACCAGGGTGTCGCCACCGCCCAGCACGTCGCCGGCCTGGGGCGGCCGCGCGCCGCCCCCCGCCGCGCGGCGCAGGGCCACCACGGTGACGCCGATGGCGTGCAGGGCCAGGTCGTCCAGCGGCTTGCCGACGATGCGGCCGGCCTCGGGCACGGTGACACTGCGCAGGCGGGCCTGGTTCAGCTCTTCCACGGTGTCGTCGTCGGCGCCATGGAAGTAGCCGCGCAGCAGGCCGTAGCGCGCGTCGCGCGCGTCGCGGGTGATGCGGATGACGCGCTGCATCGGCACACCCACCAGGGCCAGCGCATGGCCTGCCAGCATCAGGCTGCCTTCGATGGCTTCGGGCACCACCTCGGTGGCACCCGCGGCCTTCAGGCGGTCGATGTCGGCGTCGTCGACCGTGCGCACGATGACCGGCACCTTGGGTGCGTGGGCCTGCACCTGGGCCAGGATCTTCAGCGCCGAGGGCGTGTCGTGGTAGCTGACGACCACCGCGGCGGCACGGGCCAGGCCGGCGGCCATCAGGCTCTGCAGGCGGGCGGCGTCGCCGAAGACCACGCTCTGGCCGGCGGCGGCGGCCTGGCGCACGCGGTCGGGGTCGAGGTCCAGTGCGATGTAGGGGATGTTCTCCTTGCCCAGCAGCTTGGCCAGGTTCTGGCCGCTGCGGCCGTAGCCGCAGATGATGACGTGGGACTCGGCCGCGATGGCCTTCTTGGCGATGGTGGTCAGCGCCACCGACTGCATCAGCCAGTCGCTGGAGCTGAGCTTGTTGACGATGGCGTTGCTGTACATGATGAGGAACGGCGTGGCCAGCATCGACAGCACCATGCTGGCCAGCACCGGGCTCATCCACTCGGGGGCCACCAGGCCCTGGTCGGCGCCCAGCGTCAGCAGCACGAAACCGAACTCGCCCGCCTGTGCCAGGTACAGGCCGGTGCGCAGTGCGGTGCCGGGCGCCGTGCGGTAGGCCCAGGCCAGTGCAGCGACCAGCGCGAACTTGGCCAGCACCGGCAGCAGGGTGAGCATGAGCACCAGGAACCACTGCTCCATCACCGGGCGCCAGTCGAGCTTCATGCCGATGGTGATGAAGAACAAGCCGAGCAGCACGTCGTGGAAGGGCCGGATGTCGGTCTCCACCTGGTGCTTGTATTCGGTCTCGGCCACCAGCATGCCGGCCACGAAGGCGCCCAGCGCCAGCGACAGCCCCGCGTGTTCCGTGAGGTAGGCCAGCCCCAGCGTGATGAGCAGCAGGTTCAGGATGAAGAGCTCTTCGCTCTTGTGCCGCGCCACCAGGGTGAGCCACCAGCGCATCACGCGCTGCCCGCCCACCAGCAGCACGGTGATCAGCACGACAGCCTTCAGCACGGCCCAGGCCATCGACGTGGCGAGCTGCTCGGCGGGCGAGTTCAGTGCCGGGATCAACACCAGCAGCGGCACCACGGCCAGGTCCTGGAACAGCAGCACGCCCATCACGCGCCTGCCGTGCTCGCTTTCGAGCTCCAGCCTTTCCGCCATGAGCTTGACGACGATGGCGGTGCTGCTCATCGCGATGGCGCCGCCCAGCACCACGGCCCCGCGCCACGACATCTCCCACGGCTGTCCGGTGACGGTCTGCCAGCCATAGGACAGCATCGCGTGGCCGGCCAGGGTGCCGGCGACGGTCAGCGTCACCTGCCACAGGCCCAGGCCGAAGACCAGCGAGCGCATGCTGCGCAGCTTGGGCAGGTTGAATTCGAGCCCGATGACGAACATCAGGAACACGACACCGAACTCGGCCAGGTACCGCACGCCGGCGTTGTCTCCCGCCAGGGCCAGCGCGTTGGGGCCGATCAGCACGCCCACCACCAGGTAGCCCAGCATGGGCGGCAGCTTCAGCGAACGACAGGCCACCACGCCGAGCACCGCGGCGACCAGATAGAGCAGAACGAGTTCGAGGGTGCTGGCCATGGATACCTAGAATGCCGCCATCCTATTCGACACCGGCTGCCGCCTTGCCCGACACGACTGCTTCTCCAGCGCCCACCGCCTTCGACGCGCAACGCGCGCTCGATCTGGCGGCGCAGACCTTCGACATCGAGGCGCGTGCGCTGCTCGGCCTGGCGTCGCGCCAGGGCGAAGGCTTTCCGGCGGCGGTGAAGGCCATGCTGGACTGCCGCGGCCGCGTGGTGGTGATGGGCATGGGCAAGAGTGGCCACGTCGGACGCAAGATCGCCGCCACGCTGGCGTCCACCGGCACGCCGGCCTTCTTCGTGCACCCGGCGGAGGCCAGCCACGGCGACCTGGGCATGCTGATGCCGGGCGACGTGGTGCTGGCCATCAGCAACAGCGGCGAGAGCGACGAGCTGGGCGCCATCCGCCGGGTGGGCGTGACGCTGGTGGCGATGACGGGCCAGGGCGGCTCCACCCTGGCGAAACACGCCGACCACGTGATCAGCAGCGCGGTCGAACAGGAGGCCTGCCCGCTGAACCTGGCGCCGACCGCCAGCACCACGGCGCAGATGGCGCTGGGTGACGCACTGGCCGTGGCGCTGCTGGACGCGCGCGGCTTCCGCGAAGAGGACTTCGCCCGGTCGCACCCCGGCGGCTCGCTCGGCCGCAAGCTGCTGATGCACGTGCGCGACCTGATGCGCAGCGGCGACGCGGTGCCGCGCGTGGCGCCGCAGGCGAGCTTCAACGAGCTGCTGCGCGAGATGACGGGCAAGGGCCTGGGCTTCACGGCGGTGGTGGACGCCCAGGGCGGCGCGGCGGGCATCTTCACGGACGGCGACCTGCGCCGCCTGATCGAACGCGGCGCCGACCTGCGCGCCCTGACCGCGGCCGAAGTGATGCACACCTCGCCGAGGCTGGTGCGCGCCGATGCCCTGGCGGTGGATGCCGCCGACGTGATGGAGAAGCATCGCATCACCAGCGTGCTGGTGGTCGACGCGACCGGCCAGCTGGTGGGCGCGCTGAACAGCAACGACCTGATGCGTGCGAAGGTGATCTAGCGGCGTTGGCCGCGCGGCTACAGCGTGGCTGCCAGGCGCGTGCCCTGGTCGATGGCGCGCTTGGCGTCGAGCTCGCCGGCCTCCTTCGCGCCCCCGATGAGGTGCACCACGACGCCGGCGGCGCGCAGCGGCGCTTCAAGCTCGCGCAGCGGTTCCTGCCCGGCGCAGAGCACGATGTGGTCGACCTCGAGCACCGTGCCGTCCTTGCGGCCTTCACCGAAGCTCACGAAGAGGCCGGCGTCGCCGATGCGCTCGTAGTTCACGCCGGCCAGCATCTGCACGTTCTTCATCTTCAGGGCCGCGCGGTGGATCCAGCCGGTGGTCTTGCCCAGGCCGGCGCCGTGCTTGCCGGCCTTGCGCTGCAGCAGCGTGATCTCGCGGGCGGGCGGCTCGGGCTGTGCGCGCACCACGCCGCCGCGCTGGACGCTGGGGTCGGTGACACCCCATTCGCGCAGCCAGGCCTGCAGGTCGGTGGTCGGTGAGGCGTGGCCGAGATCGGTGCCGGTGGCGAGGTACTCTGCCACGTCGAAGCCGATGCCGCCGGCGCCGACGATGGCCACGCGCCGCCCCACGGGCTTGCGGTGCAGCAGCACGTCGATGTAGCTCAGCACCTTGGGGTGGTCCTGGCCGGGGATCCTCGGGTCGCGCGGGGTCACGCCGGTGGCCAGCAGCACGGCATCGAAGCCCAGCGCCGTGAGCTGCTGCGCGGTCACCCGCTGGTGCAGGTGCAGCGTGACGCCGGTGGTCTGCAGCCGGGTGCGGAAGTAGCGCAGCGTCTCCTCGAACTCTTCCTTGCCCGGGATGGTCTTGGCCAGGTTGAACTGGCCGCCGATGCGGTCTGCCGCGTCGAACAGGTGCACGTCGTGGCCGCGCTCGGCCAGCGTGGTGGCCGCCGCCAGGCCGGCGGGGCCGGCCCCGACGACGGCGTAGCGCTTGCGCGCCGGCGCCACGCGGATGACCAGCTCGGTCTCGTGGCAGGCGCGCGGGTTCACCAGGCAGCTGGCCATGCGGTTGGCGAAGGCGTGATCGAGGCAGGCCTGGTTGCAGGCGATGCAGGTGTTGATGAGGTCGCGCTGACCTTGCGCAGCCTTGTTGACGAAGTCGGCGTCGGCCAGGAAGGGGCGCGCCAGGCTGACGAGGTCGGCATTGCCGTCGCTCAGCACCGCCTCGGCCACCTCGGGCATGTTGATGCGGTTGCTGGTGACCAGCGGTATGTCGATGCCCTCGGCCCGCAGGGCCGTGCGCAGCTTCTTCGTCACCCAGGCGAAGGCGGCGCGCGGCACCGACGTGGCGATGGTGGGCACGCGCGCCTCGTGCCATCCGATGCCGGTGTTGAGGATGGTCGCCCCCGCGGCCGTGACGGCGCGTGCCAGCTGCAGCACCTCGTCCCACGAGCTGCCGTCGGGGATGAGGTCGATCAGGCTGATGCGGTAGATGAGGATGAAGTTCGGCCCCACCGCTTCGCGCACGCGCCGCACGATCTCCACCGCCAGCCGCATGCGGTTCTCGTAAGGGCCGCCCCAGCGGTCGCTGCGCTGGTTGGTATGCGTGACGAGGAACTGGTTGATGAAGTAGCCCTCGCTGCCCATCACCTCCACGCCGTCGTAGCCCGCGTCCTGCGCCAGACGCGCGCAGCGCACGAAGGCGAGGATCTGGCGTTCGATGCCGCGCTCGCCCAGTTCGCGAGGCGTGAAGGGCGAGATGGGGCTCTGGATGCGGCTGGGCGCCACGCACAGCGGGTGGTAGCCGTAGCGGCCGGTGTGCAGGATCTGCAGCGCGATCTCGGCGTCGGTCACGATCCTGTGGCGCCGCGCCGCGCCCGAGGTGGCCAGCGTGCCGGCGAAGGGCTTGGACCAGCCCTCGATGTTGGGTGCGAAGCCGCCGGTGACGATGAGCCCCACGCCGCCGCGTGCGCGTTCCGCGTAGAAGGCCGCCATGCGCGGGAAGTGCTTGCGGCCGTCTTCCAGGCCGGTGTGCATGCTGCCCATCAGCACGCGGTTCTTCAGGCTGGTGAAGCCGAGGTCGAGCGGGGCCAGCAGGTGCGGGTAGGGGGCGTGCATCGGCCCCATCGTAAGGGCCGGCGCCTCGGCGCGGTCAGGCCAGCCGGCCGGCGCGGAAGTCTTCCACGGCCTGGAAGATCTCTTCGTTGCTGTTCATCACGAAGGGGCCGTACTGGGCGATGGGCTCGTTGAGCGGCTGGCCGGCGATCAGCACGGCCCGCGCCCCTTCGGTGCCGGCCTGCAGCGCGATGCCGTCGCTGCCTGGCGTGTTGGCCAGGATGGCCATGCGCTGGCGCCGCACCTCGGTGCCGCTGATCGAGAGGCTGCCGCGGTACACGTACAGCAGCGCGTTGTGCGTCGGCGGCAGCGGCTGCGCGAAGGCGGCCCCGGGCTGCAGGTGCAGGTCGAGGTAGAGCGGATGGGTGGCGTCGCGCTGCACCGCGCCGTCCACGCCATGGCTGTGGCCGGCGATCACGCGCACCAGCGCGCCGGGCAACTGCAGCTCGGGCACGTCTTCCGAAGGGATGTCGCGGTACCAGGGCTCGCGCATCTTGTCGCGCGCCGGCAGGTTCAGCCAGAGCTGGAAGCCTTCCATCGCGCCGTCCTGCTGCTCGGGCATCTCGCTGTGGATGACGCCGCGGCCGGCGGTCATCCACCAGCAGGCCTTCGTTGCCGGCGCTGTCGCGGTGGCGCATGCGGCCCTGCAGCATGTAGGTGATGGTCTCGAAGCCGCGGTGCGGGTGGTCGGGAAAGCCGCCGATGTAGTCGCCCGGGTTGTCGGTGCCGAAGGCGTCGAGCATCAGGAAGGGGTCGAGCCGGCGCTGCAGGTTCTGCGTCAGCACGCGCGTGAGCTTGACGCCGGCGCCGTCGCTGGTGGCTTGGCCCTGCACCAGGCGTTCGACACTGCGCGGTTGTTGCAGGGTGGGGAGGGCGGTGGAGGTGTCCATGTCGGTCAATGTAGCCGGCGGCGAGCGACCGTGCATTGCAGCGGCTTGACGGCTGCGTTCAAATCGCTGTTCAACTCGAACTGAAAGTGCGCGATGAAAGCAGTCTGGAACGGCACCGTGGTGGCCGAGAGCGACGACACCGTGGTGGTCGAAGGCAACCACTACTTTCCGGCGGAGGCGGTCAGGAAGGACTACCTGCTGCCCAGCAACACCAAGACCATGTGTTCCTGGAAAGGGCAGGCCAGCTACTGGACGCTGTTCGTCGACGGCAACGCCAATCCCGACGCCGTCTGGTTTTACCCGGAACCCAAGGAGGCTGCAGCCGAGATCAAGGGCCGGCTGGCCTTCTGGAAGGGCGTGAAGGTGGTCGACTGAGCGACCACGGATCGGCCACGCGGGCGGCGGAGCGCACGGTGTCGCATTCGCCGTCACTGCGTGCGCTGCACCGGCGGCGTCTGCGCGAGGTCTGGCGCTCGGCCGGCTGGCCCTGCCAGGACATGGTCGAGGTCGAACTGCTGGCCGCCGGGCTGCTGGAGCGGCAGCGTGACGAACGGGGCCGCGAGACGCTGCGGGTGACCGACGCAGGCGTGCTGGAGTTGGCGACCACTCTGGCGCGCAACCGCGCTGCCTTTGACGAACACGAAGCGCTGGTGGCTCGCGTGGCGCTGGAGATGCAGCGTGCCGGGCGCATCGTCTGGCGCGGGCTGAGCCTGCGCGCCCCGCTGCCGGGCGAAGAAGGCGCCACGCAGTGGGTGATGGCCATGCCCGATGTCTATTCGGTGCGCCACACCACGGTGGAGGACTACCTGGAACCCGTGGCGCACGAGATCAAGGTGCGGCGCGCCGACCTGCTGTCGGACCTGCGCCGCCGGGCCAAGGGGGCTGCCTACCGGGCGGTGGCCAGCCAATGCTGGTACGTGCTGAAGGCGGGCATCGCCGACCCGGACGAAGTGCCGCAGGAGTACGGCGTCATGCTGGCCCGCGAGGGCGGGCTGGAAGTGGCACGGCCGGCGCCGAGTCGCGCGATGCGGCTGCCGTTTTCGGTCTGGATGTCCTTGGCCCGGGCGCACGCGGAGTCGGCGGCAGAGGACGATCACCAGGGTCGCCTGGGCTGAGTCGACGGATCGAACCGACCGGAGGTCTGGGCCCAGGGTGGGTGACCCGAAGGCGATCAGGCAACAAAAAGCCGGCACGAGGCCGGCTTGATGAAAGGCCGCGCCTTGACGCGCGGCTGCCAGGGTGAAGAAGGATCAGGCCTTCTTGCCCAGGCGACGACGTGCGCCGAAGGCACCCAGCAGGGCCACACCGGCCAGAGCCAGCGAGCCGGGTTCGGGGATCGAACCGCCGCCGCCGCCGCCGCCGCCGCAGCCACCACCGACACCGGCTGCACCGCCGCCCGGGCAGGTGTAGGCCTTGGCCGACAGGAAGCTCAGCTTGAAGCCGTCATCGTGGGCTTGCCAGCCGCGGGACGTGGCGTCCATCGTCGTGTTGTAGGCCGAAATCAGCCAGTAGCTCGAACCGACCGTGGCACCCGTGGTTTGCGTGCTGTTGGCGGTGTTGCAGCTGTTGCTGGTGCCCGTCATGGTCACGTTCGACGAGTTCTTGCAGACGCCGTCATAGCTGTTGACCAACTGCCAGCCGCTCGAGCCGAGGGTGTTGGTCAGCGTCTTGTCGCTGTCACCGGTCATCGAACTGGTGCCCGAACCGAAGGTCGGGGCCGACGTTCCGTTCCAGCGCATCAGGGTGATGTCGGAGTCCGTGAAGCCCCAGCTGATCCCGAACCTGTCCAGGATGACGGCCGAGTCGAACTTCACCATGATGAAGTCGTAGACACCGCCGGAAGGCGTGTTGTCGATGGAGTGGTTCGGGGCGTTGACGCCGATCAGCTCGGTGCGGTTCGCGACGCCGAAGCTGCCCGTGCCCTGCGGGGAAATGTGTGCGTTGGCCCAGCCCGAGCCGGCCTGGCCTGCGCTGCCGGTGCCACGCTCGTTCGACCACGCGGTGAGTGAGGGACCCGTGGCGCCGCACTTGTATTCGTTGCCGTAGCTGCCGGTGGCGGCGGACTGCTGGGTGCAGCTGCTGGTGCCGGTCGTCCACGTGCCTTGTGCAGCGGCGCCGCCCGCCATGACCAAGCCCGCGGCCAGGGAGACAAACGAAATCAGGTTCTTCATGGGTTCCTCTCAAGTGTTCAGCAGATGGTTCTGCGTTTCTTAGTGATTCTTAGCAAAGCCTGGGCCAGAACAAAAATAGCTTTTAAATTCAAATACTTATACGAATATTTGAGGGCCTCGCGTGAGGCGAGTGTAAGCGGTCGCGACACCCCAACCCACCCCTTACTTCAGGGAGTTCAGAAGCTTCTCGGCGTCCGCTGCACTGGCGAACTGCCGGCCGTTCTGCAGCGCAGACTCCAGTTCCGACCGTGCTTCGGCCTTGCGGCCGCTGCTCGCCAGCACGGCACCCAGGAAGTAGCGCGTGTCCATGTTGTTGGGGTCGCGAAGCCGGGCATCCCGCAGCAACTGCAAGGCACGGTCGGGCTGACCTGCCTGGAAGGCCGCCCATCCCGTGGTTCCGACGATGTGGGCTGCCCCGGGCTTCTTGGCCAGCGCCCGCTCGGCAATGGCCAGCGCCGACGGGTCCTTCAGCAGCATGAGCACGTTCGCCAGGTTGTTGAGCGTCTCGGCATCGTCGGGTGCCAGTTTGACCACGGACTCGTAGTGCACCCGCGCCTGCGCCAGTTTGCCCTGCCTGGCGTAGCTGTCTGCCAGGGCGCGGCGGCTCGACAGGTCGTTGGGCCGTGCCTTCAGCCACTGCTCCACGAGCGTACTCGCTGCTGCGGGATCGTTCACAGCTTGCAGGTTGAACAGGCGCAGCAGCGTGTCCGTGCTGGGTTCGAGCTGATGCGCGCGGCGGTAGTGCTCGATCGCCTGGGGAGTCTGTTTGCGGGCCAGCGCGATATCGCCCAGCAGACCATGACCGACACCGAGCTTCGAGTTCTTTGCAATGATCTGCCGGGCCCGCTGTTCGGCCTTGGCCAGTTCGCCCTGCCGCACTTCGATGTCCGCCATGACGGCCTGCGCCACCAGGAGGTCTGGCCGTTCCGCCAGCGCCTTTTCCAGCGTGTAGGCCGCACCCTGCACGTGGTTGGCCTGCAGCTGCATCAGGCCGATCTTCACCAGCAGCGGGGCGTCGTAGCTGGCCAGACCGGCCGCGCGGGTGAGCGCGTTGCGTGCCGAGGTCGGGTCGTTGTTGGCCAGGCTGACCCGGGCAATGGCCATCAGCGTGGGCAAGGCTTCCGGGGCCTTGGTGAGCAATCGCTTCGTGGCTTCGCGCGCCAGCTCGTTCTGACCCTGGCGCAGATGCATGTCCACGAGGGCCAGGGCGGGCTGGGTGTTGTCGATGCCGGCGAGGTCGTCGGCCTTCTCGAGCCACTGCTGCGCCTCGGCCAGCTTCTGCTGGCGCTCTGCTGCAGAGGCCAGCGCGAGCAGGGCTTCGAGGTTCCTGGGATCCTTGGCCAGCACGGCGTTGAGCCGGGCCACCGCGGCGTCGGTCGCCTTGGCGTCGATGTCCAGGCGGGCCAGCTGCACTTGCGGCGCCAGATAGGACGGGTCCATGGCCACGGCTTCGAGCAGCGCGGTGCGAGCGCCCGCTGCATCGCCCGCCGAGTGCTTGGCCATCCCGAGCAGGTTGTACAGCCCCGGGTTGCGCGGCGCCTGCTTGACCAGCGATTCGGCCAGCGCGACAGCGCGCGCGGCCTGGCCGCTTTGCAGGTAGATCGAGACCAGGGCGGAGCCTGCCTGCAGCTGGCCGGGGTCTTTCTTCAGTGCAGCTTCCAGTTCCGGCACGGCATTGGCCAGCTTGCCGCTGCCCAGCAGGCTCATGCCCAGCGTCGTGCGAAGGCTGGCGTTGTCGCCCAGCTTCAAGGCGTCCTGCGTGAGTTGCGTGGCGCGCGCGTGGCGCCCCTGCGTCATGTGGGCGGAGGCCAGCAACAGCACGGCCTGCCCGTCGCTGGGGTAGGCCCGCAGGTAGCTGTCCAGGTTGGCGATCGCCCGGTCGAGGTTCTTGTCCCTGAGATGGATCTGTGCCAGCAACTTGGCCACTGGCGAGCTGGGTTGCTGCCTGAGAACACCTTCCAGGTAGGGCTTGGCTTTCTCGAACTGCTGCAGGCCGTAGTGGGCCAGGCCGCCGAGCATCAGGAGCTGCGGCCTGTAGCGAAGAAACTCGGGCGGCACCGGGTCGAGCAGCGCCGTGACGTCGTTCAAGGCCGACTTGGCAGCAGCGGCGTTGCCTTGGCGCTCGGCGACCAAGGCCTTCAGGTACATGCCACGCGGTTCGGTCTTCGAGCTGCGCACCAGTTCGTCGGCATCGCGGCCGGCTTCCTGGATCCGGCCGGTGTCCAGCAACAGGCCGCCACGGGACACCAGGGCCTCGGTGTGGGTCGGCTTGATCTGAAGTGCCTTGTCGTAGAACGCCTGGGCAGACTTCAGGTCGCCTTGAACGTGTGCCACGGTGCCGCGCAGGTACTGCGCCTCGGCGTCCCCGGGGGCCAGGGCCAGCGCGCGGTCGGCGGCGGCCTGCGCCTCCCGGATCTGGCGAGCGCGGATGCGGATCGGGACTTCTGCCATCCAGGTGCTGGCGCTGCCCGGATCGAGCGCCCGGGATTCCTCCACCAGGCGCAAGGCCGCCTTCTGATCGCCAACGTCTGCCGCGGCGCCGGCGCGGATCAGGGCCAGCTGCTGCTGGATGCCGGGCGGCAGCCCTGCCGATGCAAAACGTGCGTTGTCCAGCAGGTCCTGCTGCTTGCCCTGCATGATGGAAGCGCTCGCCAGCGGGATGACGACTTCGGCCCGGTTGACCCCCAGGCGGAGCGCCTCGTTCAAGGCCACCTCGGCCGCATTGGCCTCACCGTTGGCCAGCAGCGCCTTGCCCATCAGCACCTGCACCGCGATGCTCTTGTTGTCGACCTTCAGCGCATTCTTCAGCTGCACCACGGCGCCCGCGTAGTCCTTCTTCTCGAAGCGCGTCAGCGCGTCTTCATAGAAGCGCGAGGCCTTGGGGTCCAGCTGTGCGTGGCTGGACAGGCTGGCCAGTGCCAGCAGGCCGGCAGCGACGATGCGCCGCAACGGGGCGTCTTGCAGCGAAACGGTGGGGGCGGTGGATTTCTTCACCCGTGAATGCTAGAAGTTTCCATTCACCTGTGGTTACGTGGGCACTGCAGAATCAGGGGCGCAAGCGGCAGATTTACCGCCTGGAGACCCCCGATCCCGGGGGGATGGACGCCGGCAGTCCGGCCTGTACCCCGCGTCGGCACGGTCGTCCGGCCGCGCGCACAATCCGCCGCTCGACCTGGAGACCGTGCCGATGAAGACCCTGCTCCGTGCCGCCTCGCTGGCCGTCCTGCTGGTGTGCGCCCCTGCGCTGCAGGCCGCGCCCGGGCTGCCGTCCACCAACGTGGCGTGGCTGCCGGCCGCGGCCGACGCCGACATCGAGCGGGCCTTCAAGCAGGCGCGCAGCGAGAAGAAGCCGGTGCTGCTGTACTGGGGCGCCACCTGGTGCCCACCCTGCAACCAGCTCAAGGCGACGCTCTTCAACCGCCAGGACTTCGCGGCGCAGTCGCGTTCCTTCGTGGCCGTGCACGTCGATGGCGACCGCCCCGGAGCGCAGAAGCTGGGCAAGCGCTTCCAGGTCACCGGCTATCCGACGATGGTGCTCTTCAGCCCCGACGGGACCGAAATCACCCGGCTGCCCGGCGAGGTGGACGCGCCGCAGGTGATGCAGCTGCTGCAGCTGGGCCTGTCGGGCGGCCGGCCGGTGAAGGCGGTGCTGGCCGACGCGCGCGCCGGCAAGCCGCTGTCGGCCAACGAGTGGCGGATGCTGGCCTTCTATGCCTGGGAAACCGGCGACCAGCAGATGGTGCCGCGCACCGAGCTGCCCGGCCTGCTGGCCCAGCTGGCCGCGGCCAGCCCGCCGGCCGACACCGAAACCGCCACCCGCCTGTGGCTGAAGGCCCTGGCGGCCAGCGACGAAGGGCAGGGCCTGAAGGCCGACGATGGCCTGCGTCAGCGCGTGCAGCGGGTGCTGGCCGACCCGGCGCAGTCGCGCCTGCACATGGACGTGCTGAGCAACGGCGCGCGCGACATCGTGCGCACGCTGACCGACGACGACTCGGCCGAGCGCGCCCCGCTGGTGGCGGCCTACGACGCGGCGCTGAAGCGGCTGGAAGCCGATGCCACCTTGTCGCGCGCCGACCGCCTGGGTGCGCTGGTGGCGCGCATCGAGCTGGCCCGCCTGGGCCAGCCCAAGGACAGCGTGCAGCCGCAGTTGCCCGAGGCGCTGTTGAAGGACGTGCGCGAGCACGTGGCGCGCGCCGATCGCGAGATCACCGATGGCTACGAGCGCATGGCCGTCATCACCGGGGCCGGCTACACGCTGGGCCATGCGGGCTTGTGGGCCGAGAGCGATGCGCTGCTGAAGGCCAACCTGCAGAAGACCAGCTCGCCCTACTACCTGATGAGCCAGCTGGCGGGCAACGCGCGCAAGCTGGGTCGCAAGGACGAAGCGCTGCGCTGGTACGAAGAAGCCTTCACGAAGAGCGAAGGTCCCGCGACACGCCTGCAGTGGGGTGCCAGCTACCTGGGTGCGCTGGTCGACCTGGCGCCGCAGGGTGCGCCGCGCATCGAGAAGGCCGCGTCGCAGCTGCTGGCCGAGGCGTCGCGCGACGCCGGGGCTTTCGACGGCCGCAGCCTGCGTTCGCTGCAGCGCGTGGGCAGCAAGCTGTCGAGCTGGAACGCCGACGGCCAGCAGGCCGCCACGCTGAAGCGCCTGCAGGCGCAGCTGGGCGCGGTGTGCGCCAAGGTCGACGCGGCCGAGGGGCGCAAGGCGGCGTGCCAGGCGCTGCTGAAGCCCGCTGCCAAGACATCATGACGCGCGATGGAGACGTCGACCAGGCGCGTCGCCGCCTGGCAGGGATGCTGCTGGCGACGCCCTGGGCGGGCGAACTCGCTGCGGCGGGCCCTGCGTCGGCGGCTGGCAGCGCGCCCCCAGCGCCCGCCGACGGATCGGCCTACACCGGCCGCTGGGTGCACGCCTTCGCGGCCTACGGTGCACCGAAGTACGGTCCCGACTTCAAGCACTTCGACTATGTCGACCCCGGCGCGCCCAAGGGCGGCACGATCCGCCTGAAGAACCCCGACCGGCGGTCCAGCTTCGACAAGTACAACCCCTGGACGACACGCGGCAACGCACCGGCCGGCGTGATGATCTGGATGGTCGAAGGCCTCATGCACATGGGGCAGGACGAGCCGGCGTCGATGTACCCGCTGCTCGCCGAGAGCCTGCTGGTTGCGCCCGACTTCTCGTCGGTGAGCTTCCGCCTCCACCCCCAGGCGCGCTTCAACAACGGCGACCCGGTGATGGCCGAGGACGTGCGCCACAGCTACGAGATGCTGGCCTCCAAGCTGGCCCGGCCCGACTACCGCACCGCCGTGGCGCCGATCGAACGCGTGGTGGTGATCGACTCGCGCACGCTGCGCATCGAGCTGAAGGACAAGTCCCGCGACAGCGTGTTCACCGCCGGCACGCTGCCGGTGTTCTCGCGCAAGTGGGGCGGCGGCAAGCCCTTCGACCAGATCGTCACCGAGTACCCCATCGTCAGCGGCCCCTACCTGATCGACCG
>LNFM01005719.1_pt1 | contig 21157 bp, 20 predicted proteins | sample 596031 | NCBI WGS metagenome assembly LNFM01 (sample SAMN04254537, study PRJNA301005) | activated carbon metagenome | isolation source: dual media filters at the Ann Arbor, Michigan drinking water treatment plant | place: USA: Ann Arbor
GGTGCTCCATGGCAAGCCTCCCGCAAACTCAGTTGCCGGACGGCATGCCCGAAGTCACATCAAGCCGAAACCACGGGGCCGGCGCACCGCTTACGGTTCAGAATACCAGCGGCCGGGGAGATATGCAGGTCCGGCTTCGGAAAGAGCGGGTCCGACGGTCCGAACAGGTGAACCTTCCTGAGTTCCTCGATCCAGTCGGACAAGCAGTCTTCGTACATTGGGTCGGCCGGCATGAAATACGTGGTAAAAGTCTTCCCGAACTTGGTCTGCACTTGGGCGCCGTCCTGGAACACGCAGCCATCTTTCAGGTCAACGTACCCAACCTTAAGGGAGCAAGCGGCCTCGATTCGAGCTGCGGTCAACATCATCAGCGCGAAGAAGGCCCTGTCTCGACGATCGAACACCGTCCTCGCGGGCATCTGGCGAAACGTGTGGGATGCTTGGTCGGCCGTGGCGGGCGGCTTAATCCGAGTCGCCTTGGCAATTCGCATATCCTTCAAGAGCGGGCCGAAGTGATCAGCGAAGCTATGCGTGATCTTCGACCTGTATCCGGTCTGGTCCGCGAGCCAGTGCAAGAAAGAGCGCACAGACACCTGGATGTTCAACCGGGAGGCCGCCACCATGGGTTTGCCTGTCTTGCTGGTAGCCGAGTTCGTGAGATGCTCTCTGAACTGCAGCGCATCGTCCCCGTTGAGTTTGGAGAACGGCTTAAAATCCGTCGCCTTCTCAAGACGAAGAATTGCATCGGCCGCCTTGTTGACCGAGTTCTCGCACAGGCCCTTGGCGCTGCGAAGGTAGCGCAGGTAGGTGCGCTTGATCCGCTCGTTCTGTTCGTCGAATTCCCGGGTGCTTTTCATGGTCTTCGTCCTCATGCTCAGTTGTTGGTTTCAAGAGGCGCTATCAGGGATCGTATAATTCCCAGAAGCGCCTCCCTCGAGGAGATCGAAAATCGTGGTGAGCTTGGGCAAGTTACGAACTGCTACGCCCCTGCTCATGGCGCCGCCGCAAACTTCACAGAGCGCTTTCAGGAAACCCAGTTGGCCTTTGGCCACGGTAAAGTCGGCCATGCTGCCGTATGCCTTGCGAGGCTCGCGGCAGTGCATGCATTTGAACTCGTCTGGCGCGAGGCGGGGTCTCTTGTTCCTCAGCGATAGGAGGAACGCGGTGATATCGCAGCCGATGACTAGGTGCGGGTTGCCCTCGGTCATGGCGGGCAGCTTTCCGGCCCTGATCCACTCACGTACGGTCGTTTCGGAATTTCCCAATTTGTCGGCGATCTCTTTGGACGAGTAGGTCTGAGACGGACGGAAACTGTTGCCACGCAGCTTGAGTTTGCGGACCATCAGAGCATGTCCTTGCGGCTGGCCGTCATTCCGATGCTGTCGTACCGGTTCTTCGAAATCCAAGCCTCCACGTCCTGGACCCGGTAGCGCGTGAGGCGCCCGATTTTCACGAAGATCGGGCCATTCTTTTTGGCAGCCGCGAGCTCAAGGAAGCGCTTCGGGATGCCGAAAAGGGCTTCAACTTCGTCACGGGAAAGCAGCCGCTTGGGGTTCAACGGCTTCGCGTCGCCGTCGTCACACTGGATCAGGGTCTTCTCAGGAATCTGCATGTTGGCCTCGCTATGGTTGCGCAGGCCTTCCATTTGTCATGTCTTCTTGCGTTTAGCTGCAACCGAAAGGCGGTCGATCTGTGGGCCGGAGCAGGAGATCAGCCGCTTTTTGAAGGCTTGACAGCCAGCTTTATCTCGTGTGCGAGATCCTTTTGCCGGCGTGCGATCGGGTCAGCGTCGTCTGATAATTTGCCTTGCAGATCGAGCACGAGCTCCACCATGAGACTGTTTATGCCAACGCCAGTGTCTAGCCCGCGACGCGCGAGGGTTCGGTGGAGGCGCCGAAAGAAATCCGCGCGTATTGCACGACTAGACGACACGTATGGCGCTTCAGTGCTCAGTCGCTCGGCACGGATCGAGCTGAGAACCCGCGCAACAGTGGCCAGTCGGTCCAATTGATAGGTCACCTCCTTGACAAGCCCTTCACGTAGGCGGGCTCGAGTTCGGCCTCTCGGAGGAGAACATTCATTCCGGCGTTAACCTCGTGCCGAGCCAGCCATCCGCCGCCAACGTCCGAGAACAACTTTGTGGCGGTCAGTGCCTGGTCGACCGATGAGACCAGCGACTTCATCATGGCATCTAGCGCTGCTTGATCGGGCGCTTGCTGTTCAGCCTGCAGGGTCGAATTGTACCAGTCCCAATCTTCAAGGATGTCTCCTTCGACATCAGGTAGGTCCGAAAAATCGATCCCACCTAGCCAAGCTGCTTGCGGGGGCCTTTCTGGAGAAAGAACATGCCGTCCGTCTCAATCTTGCGGTTCGGACCCTTCGGCATGCTCGATCACTCGCCAATTGTTTCGATATCTACATCATCATCTCTGCGTCCTTTGGGGACAACGCTTAAGTCTTGGGCTTCACCTAGAATCGAGCCGGGGCTGGATCAGTGCTCGACGCATGCACTTACCGTTTCCGGCCCTTAGCTGACTGTCGGCCCGGGCGGGACGCCGCAGTGCAGCTTCCTGGGGCCGGACACTCTGGTTTATTATCAACCCAGCGAGAATCTGCTCATGCTACAAAGGAGACGGTAGCGATGAGTGTGACGATAGACGACAGAGTCAAACGGCGAACGGGCAAGCGCAATACCGCGCTGGTGGTCGAGACCATTCAGGGCGAGACGACGGTAGCTGAGGCCAGTCGGGCCTTTTACCTATCGCCGTCCGAGATCGCAGGCTGGACCGGGTCTAAGCCCGCGTGGGGTAGTCTTGCCGCCTTGGCGAAGAGGTTACTCTGTTTGGCCGAACGGGACGCCAACCTCGATCATGCGGCTCTCATCCTTCAGGTTCGTATCGGATGCGATCATGACGGGGTTGGCGGAGCCGGGGATCCAAGAGATGTTGCCATCCTCGAGAATCTCTACCCGATTTTCATGATAGATACCGACGCTCGGGAGGACGCTGATACCGTCCAAGCCGGCCGGAATGTCGAACGTCAGGGTGAGCTCGCCTGCCTTCTTCTCCGGCTTGAATTCCGGAACGGAGGCGAAGATGCCGCGGCTCTGGCCGCTCGGCGTCAGGATCTGCCCCCACACCGTGTAGGCGTAGCCCTCGACCATGTTCTCGTAACCCACGACGACGTCGATCTTGCCGCCCTGTCCGTCGATCTGGTTATCGCCGTCGGCCGCGTCCTTGACGGAGATGACGCTCACGCGCTGGATCTAATGGACCTGGATCGCACGATCCGGATCAGAGGCCTCGCCGGTCATTTCGACCAGAACGGCTTCCGAACCGGCCTCGTGCAAGAGGTTCCGGGTAACATAGTCGATATTGACGTCACCCTCGTTGCGGGGAACGGTAAGCGTCACGGACAGATCGGCGTTTGCCGTTTCGGCCGTGAACGGCGTCTCGACCGTCTCGATCTCTTCCTTGGACGCGGCGTCGATCAGGACGGTGGTCAGGATGTAGTCCTTGCCTTGGGTTAGCCCGCTGATCGACAGGTCGTCGCGGGCCTCGCCGCCGAGACGGGTGAAGAAGCGGTTGTCGTCTTCCGCGTCGACCAGCTTGCCGGACATCGTGATCTCAGCAAGGGCGCCGGAAGCCATCGCGGCCGTCATCGCGACTGATGCGAGAAGCGTTTTGGTGGTGGATCTCATGCGCTCCTCCTGTTTCATCGAAGTTCTCCTCTGCCTTAGGCAGGTCAACCGGAGTCGGCAGGAAGGGTTCCATCCCTGTCACATCGACAGCAAATCGAAAGCTCGGACAGGTCCAAGTTCGTTTTGGCCATCGGAGTCTCCGCAAGGTTCGGGGTTAAAGCGTCGACATCCACCTCGACCATCCACCTCGATGGCCACCCAGGATTACACCGCTGGCGGCAATGGAAATTCACCAGTGCTCGGACACTAACCTCCTCGTTCATGAGAGGATTGGACCGCAGGCCTGGATCGAACCGGAAAGCGAACGTTGTTTTTCATGAGACAAGGGCCGGTTTCTTGCCCTTCGCATCCTCCCAGTCGCTCTCGGCCCAAAGCCGATCTTCAGCTCGACGGATCTCGATGGGAGCCGACACCAAGATAATCTTGGCCCGCACGGACTTGAGCCGCTTATTGCGGCAGGTCGGAGATCACGTCACCGAGGCTCGTTCAAAAGGCCCTTGATCAATGCATAGCACGCTCCCAGCAAGACCAGTGTAAAGGGCAATCCCGTCGAGACCGCCATGGCCTGCAAACCCACCAGACCACCGCCCAGCAGCAGCGAGATCGCAACGATCCCTTCAAGCATTGCCCAGAAAACGCGTTGGATCACCGGCGCGTTGACCTTTCCGCCCGCTGCAATCGTGTCGATCACCAAGCTGCCGGAGTCCGAGGAAGTGATGAAAAACACGATGACGAGGGTGATGGCGATCAGCGACGTGATCGCGGCCAGCGGCAGCCCTTGCAACATCTCAAAGAGCTGAAGCTCGAGTGGGGAGCTTAGCAGAACGGACGCGGTGTCCTGCACCGCTTGTGAGATTGCCGTGCCGCCCAGTGCCGTCATCCAAAGGATGGACAGAAGGGTGGGCACGATCAGGACCGCGATCAGAAACTCGCGCACCGTTCTGCCACGCGAGACCCGGGCGATAAACATCCCCACGAAAGGCGACCAGGAAATCCACCAGGCCCAGTAGAAGGCCGTCCAGCCTTGTGAGAAATTTGCGTCCTCGCGACCGAACGGCATAGAGAGTGCCGGCAAGTGCGCGCCGTAGGCGATCATATTCTTGAAAAAGCCTGCAGCGATCGAGATCGTCGGCCCGACGATGATTATGAACGCCAGCAGCGCGAGCGCGAGCCCCATGTTAACCTGAGAAAGCAGCTTCACGCCGCTCTCCAGTCCGCGGGCGATCGACCAGATCGCAACAGCCGTGATTGCAATGATCAGCAGAATCAGGACAGCATTTCCGGTGCCGACACCGAACAGAAAATCCAGCCCAGCCGCCGCCTGTTCCGCCCCGATCCCAAGCGACGTGGCAAGGCCGAAGATTGTCGCAAGGATCGCGAGGATGTCGATCACATGGCCCGGCCAGCCCCAGATCCGCTCGCCGAAGATCGGATAGAAGGCCGAGCGCAACGTGAGGGGCAAGCCCTTGTTATAAGAAAAGAGCGCCAGCGCGAGGGCGACAACGGCGTAGATCGCCCAAGGGTGCAAGCCCCAGTGAAAGATCGTGGCCGCCATGCCAAGCCGGCGCGCGGCCTCCACGTCACCCTCGGCGCCACTGAGCGGCGCCCAGTCCGTTCGGACACCATCCACGCCGACTTCGATCCCGCCGAACGCCGCACCGAAGTGCCCGAGCGGTTCGCCGACGCCGTAAAACATCAGACCGATACCCATGCCCGCAGCGAAGAGCATCGAGAACCAGCCGATATATCCGTAGTCTGGTGTGGCATCCGTGCCACCCAGCCGAACCTTCCCGACCGGCGTTATGATTAATGCAATGCAAACAAGGACGAAGATGTTGCCCGACAGCAGGAAGAACCAGTCGAGACGCGCCGTCAGCCAGTCGCGCAGGCCGGTAAAGAAGGGTTCGGCCTGAGTCTGAAAGAATAAGGTCAGCAGCGTGATCGCGACGATCAGACCAGCTGCGACACCGAACACCGGATTGTGTATGTCGAACTGAAGAACGTAGCTCTTGCTCCAGTTGTCCTGTCCGACCTCATATTGCGTCTCGATGATCTCGGTATCGCCTTCGGGCGCGGGGATCGGCTCGATACCCAGTTCCTCCGCTTTCAGCGGGTCTATAGGCTGATCGGACATACCGTAACCTTTTCTCTGCCAGACATTCGTGCGTCACGAAGCGCAGATGCAAAAACCTGGCCCTTCGGCCAGAACCAATGGTTTGTGGAAAAGTTCCCGGACAACGTCTGATCCGCCTCAAAAGAGCCGCACGATTGGTTGCGGGGGCAGACAAAACGGACAGCAGACTGTGCCGCGGCTGTCTGGGCAATGCGATCGAGAATCGATGCAGACTCAGGATAACAGTCGCCCTGACCGGCAATTGCGATATGGCCTGGCCGGAGCAGAACCGCCCGCCGGACGCAGCACTGTGATAGTAGCCATGCCGTCCTGCCCAAGAAACAACCAGCCAGACTTCCGGTTCAACGGGGATCAACAACCGGAGCCTTGGGATGCCCAACGTCGGAAAGCAGTCCTGCGGAAAAAGCGAATGTCAAAGCGTTCAGCAAATCGGGCAGGCAGCCGAGCGATGAATTGGCTTGCCGACAACAGCGGTGCAATTCAAGCGGTGACTGGGATCCTTACCATGCTCGTATGGGTCGTTTACCTGCATGCGCTTCTGATGAATTATGCGCGGCAGCGTCGACCGGAAATCCTCATCACCTACGGCGCGGGCAAGGGATTAGCCTCCCATTGCTTCGTTACCAACCTTGGTCTGGAGCCAATTTACCTTTTGGACGCAGTGATCGAAGTCTATACCCGTGAAGGCTCACGAACAGCCTCTATCATCGACCGGACCGAGGAAGGCGAGGCAGTTTTAGATCCCGCCTGCGCTACAAACCAGGGACCCCTTCCCAGCGCGGGTTTCCGAGACATAGGTAGCTTCAGGTCGCTGCTTGATCGCGCCAAGGACCAAGATTCCGCTCTGCCCAGTGCAGAATGTGTATGCTCCATCGAGATCACAATCATTGCGGCCACGGCCGCCCAAGCCTCGCTGGCGGGTGCTAGAAGGAGATTCATGCTTGAGCGCGGCGACACGCAAGACTCCCGCACGCTTATTGCGAGCGCTGATACACGACAAATCCGAACCTCAAGGGAATTTCGTCGCTTGCGCCAGTGCATGGATAACACCGCCAAACATTGCGTCCGATCTCGTCGAGATTGACAGAAAAGCGGAAGCTCGACGAAAGGGCAATGAACGTTACCGTCCCCTCGCGCATTGTCGCGGGACCGCGTTCGCCGCCGACCCTGGGACGACGGAGTCCAACGTTTGCGGCCCAAGCCGCCGCTCGCCATCGTTTTGCGCAATCGGCGACGTGCTCATTTCACTTGGTTTTTGAAGAGACGCCAAGGGTTGTAGGTCGGTTTGATCAGGTGTTGAGAGAGGTCTGTCGTCGACACGGGGCGGTGGTGTCTGGGCAACTGTCGGAGGAAACGCGCGTTCACTGAAACGCCCGCTCTCGGCATCGTAGTATGTTTCCGTGAGGTAACCTTTTCGATTGTGAATTATCCGATGCGGTCCCATGGTCGGCCTTTCTATTAGGTTGTGCTGTTACGATCCGAACCCGCTGGAGGCTTGAAACAGGCTATTTCCGCGGCACTTGTGTGGTGGCGTCCCTAGCGGCGTTTGCGTAAGTCGCCCCGAAGTTGGGTATGAGGTGCCTGTCATCTCGTCAGGCCAAGGTGGATCGTCCTGATCTCGTTCGCGACGAGGTGCTGCAGCTGCCAAAGGTGAGAGTCGTGGATGCCGACGGCCTGCAGGGCTTCGACGGTCCTGAACAAGTATTCCGCACCCGAACCGACATGGCCGCAGGCACGGGCCAGAATTGATGCGACCTTTTCGATTGGCAGTTCAGGCCGGTCGGCGATCTCCGGAGGCTCCGCATAAAAGCACAGCGCACGCCGCGGTCCATCCTCCGCGTGAATGTCGATCAGCCGCAGGGCCGCATAGCCCATCGGGCCGCCAATCTCGCGCCGCAGGAGCTTGACCACCACCTCATGCCGGTCGTCTCCGAGAGGTCGTTGGGCAATGCCCGTGCATGATCCTCCGCGGCGCAAGGCCATCATCAAGCCGGGCTGATCGGGAGACCCGCGCCAGCTGCGCATTTCGAGGCAGAAGGAGCGATGCCATCCAAAGGCCGTGCTGAGGCGCTGTTCGGCGATGTCGCCTGCCGGTTTCCATACCAGAGAGCCATACGCGAACACCCAGATCGGATTGTCGCCCAGTCTTGCCAGAACCTCGGCGGCCGCCCTTTGGTAGTCGGCCTCCGTGAAGCGGACCATGCTGGGATTGCGAGGCGGCTCCGGGATGTCGCGGTGGCAGAGGGCGACAAGCTCCGCCGTCAAGGACATCGTTAGATCTTGCGCCAAGCCCTTTGGGGAACGGTGAGCGACCTGAGTATTCATTTCCACCGCGGCCCCATGCGATCAAGAAACATGCGGGCAGTTTCTCAATGCATGGAGGCCATGAGTGCTTCGTCCCACATCGCGTCAAACCGGGAGTGTTCTCCTCCGGAGTCGGACGTTGTCTGCCTCTCGGTCCCTTTCGCGGGTTTGTCGCAACCGCTGAACCTTGTGATCAGATTGCGAAGAAAGGTCATGTCTGGCTCCCTTGCTCTGTCGTGACTTGGATTCCGTGATCGTGGACCTCCGTCGTGAACCGAACCGTCGGCGCCCCGTGAAAACCCAAGTCAGGAACACTTTGCGGACAGGCCGGATCGTGAAATAATTGCAAAAAAGGTTTTGAGAGGCTCTTAGCTGAAGGTCGCCTGCCGTGCCGCAATGCCACCTCACCATGTTCGGCGGTTGGTCCTTGACGGGTCCGGACGGGACGGAACTGGCTTTGCCTACCCGCAAGGACCGGCAGCTGCTGGCCTATCTGGCGATGCAAGGGGGCCGGCCCCGGTCCCGCGAGAAGCTTGCCAGTCTGCTTTGGGCGGACCGCGCAGAGGAGCAGGCGCGCGACAGCCTTCGGCAGTCGTTGACCGCCCTGCGCCGAGCATTCTGCGCTGTCGGCCTGGACCCGATCACGAGCGACCGCAGCCAAGCCAGTCTGGATCGGGCAACCGTCACCAGTGACGTGGCCGCATTCAGCGAGGGATGTATCGGGGCAGCTCCTTCTGCCGTTTTGGCCGATCTCTACCGGGGGTCGTTCTTGGAGGGGCTGGACGCTTCAACCCAAGAGTTTGAGCGCTGGGTCACGCAGGAACGTCAGCGGCTTGCTGCCATGGCCGAGCAACTGGTGTGCACCGCATCGATTTCCGTTCTCCCCGCTGGCGACACCGAAGCAGCCTTGCGGCTCGGCCGAAGACTTCTGGCCGAGGATCCAACGCTGGAGTCGGTCTACCGCGCCACGATGCGCCTCTGTCGCACGCGCGGTGACCGGGTGGCAGCGCTCAAGACCTATGCAACCTGCCGGGACACCCTGCGCGACGAGTTGGGAGTCGAGCCGGATCACGAGACCGAACGGCTCTATCGTGATATTTTGACGGATGGCACGGCCGGTCCACCCACACCGGTTGACGTTCTGGTAAACACGTCGCCAAGCAAGCCATCCATCGCGATCATCCCGTTTGCCAATCTGACCGGAACTGAAAGTCTGAATTTCCTATGTGAGGGGCTGGCCGAAGACGTCTCGACCGGGCTGGGGCGGTTTCGATCCCTGTTTGTCATCGACCGGTATTCTGCGGCAACCGTGGCGTCCGCTACGTCAGACACCGTCGAGATCGGAAAACGCCTGGGCGCAGCAGCACTTGTGCAGGGCAGCATCCAGGCGAGCAACTCGCGTTTGCGGATCACCGTTCGCCTTGTCGACAGCGCAAGCCGGGCACAGACGTGGAGCGACGTCTTCGAATGCGCAACCGGGGATGTGCTGGGTATCCCGGATCAGATCGTCAACGCGATCATCGCCACAGTGCACAATAGGGCGGACGACGTGGTCGTTGGGCGTCACAAGAGCATGCCATCCATGACAGCCTATGAATGCACCATGCGGGGCATCAAGCATCTTCGTGGGTATGCAGATGATGACAATGAGAAGGCGTTGGCCCTGTTCCGGGAAGCGCTTCGGGTGGAACCGAATTACCCTCTGGCGCAAGCCTATCTCGCTTTTGCGGAGGTCGTGGCGAACAACTATGACTCGGCGCCCCGCGCTCTGTTGATTGACTGCAAGACCCGCATCGATCAGGCCCTCGCCCTGGATCCCGACGACGGAAGGATTCATTGGCTGCTGGCATTCCTACACAGCTATCTGCGTGAGTTCGATGAAGAAAAGCTTCGGCTGGAGCGCGCACTTGCACTCAATCCGAATGATGCGAACGCCAGATCGACTTATGGTTCGGTCCTCGCGGGCCTCGGCCAACATGAAGAGGGTTTGGGCCATATGCGGGAGGCGATGCGCCTGAACCCCTTTCATCCCGAATGGTATTGGGTGTCGCTTGGCAACGCGTTTTTGGTAGCGCGTCGGTATGCAGATGCGATTGAGGCCTACAAGCGACGCACCCGACCGCAGGTCTGGGTGCTGACCCGCATGGCGATCTGTTTTGCTCACATGGGACGGGTCACCGAAGCGCAAGAAATGACTAGGCGGGTCTTGGAACTGAAGCCGGAATTTCGGATCGCAACTCTTCGAGGTGGCGCTTGGGCAGATGAAGATCTCGCGCATATGCGAGAAGGCATGCGCTTGGCAGGGCTTCCAGATTAGAACAAGCTTGGGTCAGTGGCGGATCGTCGAAACCAACCAATGGTCCACCACCCCTCGGCCACAGTTACTTTAAGCGGCCTTTTCCTGCCAGCCACCGCGAAATGATCTGACGGTGGCGCTCACCTCCGTAGCTCGGAAAGTGGCCGCCGTGGACTGTTCGGACCGGTAGCCGAAGCAGGCGTTCCATTGATTGAACATACTGTTCTTGCTCAACGGCGTCCGATGTCTCAATCAATTTCCCATCGTAGACGATATCGCCGGAGAACAGCAGGCCAGTAGCCGCTTCCCACAGCGCTATTCCGCCCGGCGAATGTCCTGGAGTGTGGATGACTTCAAAGCTTCTGTCGCCGAGGTCAATCACGTCGCTGTCCCACAAAAGCCGCGTCGCCGGGGCAGCCGGGACGGCGTAGTGGGACGACGAATAGGGTGAGGGGGGCAGCATCGTGAAGATGTCGTCGCTGACGTAGTTGGCTGCCAGAGTGTTTTCTCGGGTGGGCGTCCGCATCAGATGTGCTTCGGCGCCGTGGCAGGAGCGGCAAGGGAATTCGTGGTGGCAGCCGATGTGGTCAAAATGGGTGTGGCTGGCAACCGCCTCCAGCGGGCGTTCGGTGACCACTGGGACCAGGTCCCGCAGGGAAACGACGCCCATACCACTATCGACCAGCATGTCACGGTCGCGGCCTCGGACATGCCAAACATTGCAGCGGTAAAACTCGCGGATATGAGGTTCGTCGATGTGAGTGACACCGTCATCCAACTTGCGGAGGCGCCACCAATCGGCGGGGTTGGCATGGTTCATGGGTCGCTTTCCAGAAGAACGTGACTGGCCGCGAAAAGCTGGATTTCGCTGCCAAGCGCTGTTTCGGTATCTTGCGGAAGATGCGCTGTGAGCAGAAGATCTGGCGCTGCCAGCGGGGCGAAGCGGGCGCGCTGGTAGCCGCCAAAAAACGCAAGGTCAACGAGGCGCGCAGTGCCAAGGGCCAGCGCGCCAGCGGGTCCGATCGCCTCTGGCCGGATCACCAGCGTTCCGGTGCCGGGGACCAGCGGACCGAGGGCGGATTGTCCGTCGGTGACGGGAATGCGGTTGACCTCGCCCATGAAGCTCGCGGTGAACAGGGTCTTGGGGCGGCGGTAGACTTCGGCGGGCGGGCCGGTGTCTTCGATCCGGCCTGCGTTCATCAGCACGATGCGGTCGGCAATTGCCATCGCTTCTTCCTGATCGTGGGTCACGTGGATGAAGGTGGTGCCAAGCTTGGCTTGGATCGCCTTCAACTCGTCCTGCATCTGTCGGCGCAACTTCATGTCCAGCGCGCCGAGGGGCTCATCAAGGAGGAGAACGTCCGGGTCCACGGCCAGGGCGCGGGCAAGCGCGACGCGCTGGCGTTGACCACCGGAGAGTTCGTGCGGACGGCGGCCGCCACGGCCTGCGAGGCCGACCAGGGTCAGCATTGCTTCGGCCTTAGCGGCACGGGCGGGTGAAGGGATGCCGCGCATTTTGAGGCCGAAGGCAACGTTATCGCGCAGCGTCATGTGGGGAAAAAGTGCGTAATCCTGAAACACGGTTGTGGTGGGGCGATCTTTTGGCGGCACGCCTGCCATGTCGCGTCCACCTATCAGGATTCTGCCTTCGGTCGGTTCGGCAAAGCCGCCGATCAGGTTCAGAAGCGTGGTCTTGCCGCAGCCCGAAGGGCCAAGAAGGACGATGAACTCTCCTGCTGCGATCTCCAGGCTGACGGCGTCAAGCGCCGTCGCGGTGCCGTAGCGCTGTGACACGGCTTGGATCGAGACGGCGGCGGTCATTTCGCCCTCCGGAAGATGGTGAATTCCAGGAGGACCACGAGGCTGACCGAAACGAGGAACACCAGTGATCCGATGGCGTTGGTTGCGGGCGACAGGCCGGAGCGCAGCATCGACCAGATCTCGACAGGCAAGGTGACGTCGAAGCGCGTCAGGAGGAAGGCGATGATAAATTCGTCCCATGAGAAGGTTACGGACAGAAAGAAGGCGGCAGCCAGTGCCGGTGCAAGCATTGGCGCGGAAACCTGCGCCAGCACTTGCCAGTCGGATGCGCCAAGATCGCGCGCGGCGCGTTCAGCGTTGCGCTGCTGGTCGCCCATTGCGGCGTAGGTGATGGCAAAGCAAAGCGGCAGGTTGATGACGACGTGGCCGATGCCTGCGGTCCAGAGCGACAGGCGGATGCCCGTCTGGTTGAACACGGTCAGAAGGCCCAGCGCAATGATCAGATAGCTGACCGTCATCGGCGCGATCAGAAGGCCGCGCATCAGGGCCGATCCGGGCAGGCGCACGCGGGCAAGCGCATGGGCAGCAAGAAAGCCGAGGACCAGAGCGACAGTGGAGGAGACAACCGCGACCAGAAGCGAATTGCTAAGCGCGGCCATCAGGTTGCGATCAGACAGAACCGTTTCATACCAGCGCAGACTGATGCCCTGCAGGGGCGGCACCGGCAGTCGGCCGTCTTGGAACGAAAAGGCCACCAAGACCGCGACGGGCAGGAAGATGAATGCGTAAAGCGCGGCCATGTAGGCCCAGGTGAGCGCTCTCATAGTCGGTCCAATCGTAACCAGCGGGCCGAAGCAGCGTAAGCCAGCGTGACCACCACCATCAGGATCACCGACAGGGCCGAGGCAAGGGGGAAGTTTCCCGAGCGCCCGAGCTGCAGCATGATGAGTTGCGGCAAGGTCAATTCGTTGTTGCCGCCAAGGATCTGCGGCGTGATGTAATCGCCAATGCACAGGACAAAGGTCAGGAATGCGCCCGTCACCACACCTGGCAGTGTCAGGGGCAGGATCACGTGCACGAAAGTAGCGATGCGGCCTGCCCCAAGGTCCTGTGCGGCGCGGGCATAATTCGGCGAGAGCTGGATGAGGTTGGCATAGATCGTCAGCGTCAGGAGCATGACGAAGAAATGGACAAAGCCGATGACGGTGGCCGCGCGGGTGGCGGCGATCTCCAGCGGCTCGGCGATCACGCCAGCCCAGAGAAGTGCCTTGTTCACCACGCCGTTTTGCCCAAGGACCAGAAGCCACGAATAAGATCGCACGACGTAGGACGTCCAGAATGGCAGCACGGCCAAGAGCAACGCCAGCCGTTGCCAGCGCGGCGGAACGCGGAAGGCGATTATCGCGGCCAGCGGATAGGCGAGGATCAGCGACATGATCGTCACGACGACGGTGATCTCAAGCGAGGTGACCAGCGCTTTGAGCAGTGTCCAGTCGGTGAAGAAGCGGACGTAATTGCCTGGGTCAAATCCCGGGACCACCGTGCGTCCTTCCATCCGCGCAAATGACAGCGCCAGCATCGCGAAGAAGGGCAGCACGAAGAACGCCAGCGTCCAGAGGAGGGCCGGGGCGACGAGGCCCCAGCCCAGCCGACGCTCGCGCTTGGCGAGGGTCACTGCTGCAACATCTCGGTCCAAAGGTCTTGCATCGCAGTATCCAGGGCCGCGTCCGGAATCGGATAAAGCTGGGCGCGGGCAAGGAAGTCGGATTGCTCATCCCAGCGCAGCCTAGCCTTCTGCTCCGGCGTCAGAAGATCACCGGTCTTGGAGTTGGCCGGCATCCCCCAATAGCAGGACGAGGTTGCGAGCCGCGCCTGACCTTCGGGCGAGGTGATGTAGTTGACGAATTCCAGTGCGAGGTCAGGCTGCGTGCTGCCCGCAACGACGCCAATTGACTGGGCCCAACGCAGGCCGCCCTGCTTGGGGATGGTCCAGTCGAGGTTCGGGTTGTCGGCCATCAGGACCGCCGTCACCCACTCACCTCCGCCGACCATGATGTCGACCTCACCCGTCGCAAGGGCGGTTTGTGCGGATACGACGTCGGTCACCTGCTTGGCCGCCTTCTTGAGCGCAAAGAGTGGCTCCTTCAGCGCCGCCAGCGTGTCGGCAGAAATGTCGGCGGTGGCGGTGCCCTGGCCAAGCGCGACAAGGCCCAGGACCGGAAGATAGTAGTCGTAGATCGCGATGCGGCCGTCGTATTTGCCTGAGGTCAGTGTGGCCATGTCAGCCATGTCAGCCGGGTCGACCTTCGTCTTGTCATAGGCGATGGTGTTGTAGCCGAACTTCTCGGTGACCGCGTAGGTCTTGCCATCGACGGTATTGTTTTCGGCCATCACAAGTTCGGGGAAGAAATCGGCCGTCGCCAGCTTGTCAGCGGGCAGCTCCGCCAGATGCCCCGCTTCGACTGCGCGGCGCACGTCGACGGCGTCGATCACCAGCACGTCCCAATCACCGGGCTGCGACTGGTCGAGGATTGTTAGGCCTGCGGCGGTGCCCTCGTATTCCTTGAGATTGACCGTGACACCAAACTTTTCCTCAAAGGGCGCAATCAGGGCGGGGTCGGTGTGGTCGCACCAGACGAGGGCATTCAATTCTTGGGCATGACTGGGCGAGGCAAGGACCAAGAGGGCAATGGCGGTCAGGGGGCGGTTCATACGATTCTCCTGTTGCAGTTGGCCTCTGGCGGGCCTGATGGAAAAGAATTGAGTTCGACGTTTTTTGAAGTCAATGTGAAAATTGGTATCGATTGCGAAAACGAGCGGAAATGACCGGACTAAGGGCGCGGCACAAGGCGGATCGCACACGTCGCATGCAGGAAGCGGCGGCAAGGCTGTTTCGTGAAGTCGGCTACGACGCCGCTCGCATGGAAGACATTGCGGCGGCGGCGGATGTATCGGTCGGCACGCTTTACAATTACTTTCAGACGAAAGGCGACCTCTTGCTCGCCATCGTTTCGATGGAGGTCGAGGAGGTGCTCAGCGAGGGTGCACTGGTGCTGGCCAACCCGCCCGTCGATCCCATCGAGGCGCTGGATGTGCTGATCGGACGCTATTATGATCATTCGCTCGTCTACCTGTCGAAGGCTACCTGGCGCACGGCGATGGCGCTTTCGATCGAGGCGCCGGACACGCCATTTTCACAGCGTTACACTGATCTGGATCGAATGCTGACCGAGCAGGTCTGCGAAATGATCCGGGCGTTGCAACTGAAGGGCGCGCTGCGGCCGGACGTGCCAGCGAAGGCGGTTGGCGAAGTTGTGTTCAACAACCTGAATCAAATGTTCATCGAGTTTGTGAAATCCGACGCTATGGAGATTCACACTCTTCGAACCTCTGTCCGAAGCCAGACTGCGCTGATCATTGGTGCGATCACGACATAAAGCCTGTTACGTAAGGCCGGAACGGTTCGAGAGGTGTCGGGGTTGCCACCCTGATGAAGCTCGCAACGTTCAACATCAACGGGATCAACGGACGACTGCCGGTTCTGCTCAGGTGGCTTGAAGAGGCTGCTCCCGACGTTGTCTGCCTGCAGGAGCTGAAGTCGCCAAATGAGCGTTTCCCCCGTGCCGCTCTCGAAGCCGCCGGATACGGCGCCGTCTGGCATGGCCAGAAAAGCTGGAACGGTGTCGCCATACTCGGCCGTGGCGTGGAGCCAATAGAGACACGGCGGGGCTTGCCGGGCGAGCCGGAGGATCTACACAGTCGCTACATCGAGGCCGCGGTTAGCGGCATTCTGATCGGCTGCCTTTACCTGCCCAACGGCAATCCCGCACCCGGACCCAAATTCGACTACAAGCTTCGCTGGCTCGACCGGTTCGCGCGTCACGCGTCCGACTTGTTGGCGCTGGGGGTTCCGGTGGCGCTCGCCGGGGATTACAATGTGATCCCGACTGACCTCGACGTCTACAGACCCGAACGGTGGGCAGGAGACGCGCTTTATCGTGGCGAGGTGAAGTCGGCGTTTCATGATCTGACGAGGCAAGGCTGGGCGGATGCGCTCCGCACGCTCCACCCGGATCGGCGCCTTTTCACGTTCTGGGACTACTTTCGAGACGCGTGGGGCAGGGACGCTGGCCTGCGCCTTGATCATATCCTGCTCTCCCCCGAGTTGGCGGCTCGGCTCATGGTCGGGGACGTCGACCGCCAAGTCAGAGCATGGCCGAAGGCCAGTGATCATGCTCCGGTCTGGGTCGAAGTCAGCGCCGCAACGTGTCCGGCGAACCCTTCGGCAGGACCAGCTTTGACCAGGCGTAAGGATTGCGAAGAATTCAGTGGCGAGGCCCCGCGATGATCGCCTTATTGGAACCGAACGTGCTCCCTGTTCAACCTCAGCGCACGACGCAAAAACCATCGGAAGCTTATCGCGGGAAGAGTCCAAGGGCTTTGTTGGCGGGCGCTCTGGCCGCATCTGGTGCGTTCTTGGCAGCAGGGCGCGCAGAAGCCCACGTCAAATGGTTCGCCCCCTACATCGTAGGCGCGGCCCCTCAGCCGTTCACGTCTACGCTTGCCAACGTGTGGTTTTGGACGGCCATTGCGCTTGTGCTTGCGTTCTTTCTTGCCACCCGAGCTTTCGAAAGGAGCAGTGCCGGGCAGTCCCTGCTCGACAACATGGATCGCGCCTCAGCCGCGCTATGGGCGCGTGGCGACGACTTCATACGCGTGGCAGTCGGCACGTTCTTCGTGGCGATATTTGCCGTGGGGGGAGTATATCTCACGCCCGACCTGGCCACCCCTTATGAATGGGTGTCATGGTTCCAGTTGGTCATCGCGGCGGGCCTGTTCTGGCGCCGCACAATGCCGTTGTCAGCAGCCGGTATCATTGTTCTCTGGGCGATCGCGCTACGCGACTACGACCTGTTCCACCTGCTGGATTATCTGGCGCTTGGTGTCGGCGTGGCGGGCTATCTGCTTCTCGCCGCCAGCAACCGAGCTCACTGGCATCGGCATCGCTTTGAAGTGCTGCGCTGGGGCGTCGCGATCGCGCTGATGTGGTCCAGCCTCGAAAAGTTCGCCTACCCTGACTGGTTCTATCCCTTGGTCCTGGAAAAGCCATACCTTACCTTCGGGCTGCCGCAAGACATCTTTATTCCGATGGCGGGGGTAGCCGAGTTTACGATGGGATTTGGCCTTTTGTGGACACCGCTCGTTCGCCGGCTATCGTCAATTGCACTGTTGGTAATCTTCCTTGCTGCCGTGTGGCCCTTCGGCCGGGTGGACATGATCGGACACGCGCTGATCATGGCCACGATTCTGCTGATCGCAATTGACCCGGAACGCCAGTTGCACTTCCTTCCGCGTGTCAGGCAGTCGCTCGCTGGCGTGCCAATGGGCCTTGCGGCAGCATTAATCATTTTTACTACTGCTTACTGGGGCACCCACCGAACGATCTATGGTCCGGATGGCGCGCCCGGTGCCGGCCAAGGCATGGCGACCCACTCGTTTAATCCGGAAGAGCCGCACGGTCCCGAAGCGGCCGGCGGGATCAGGGCACCACCTGATGCAGATGGCACGGCGGTTAGCGCGCCGACGCCCTAAGCCAACTGCGAAACGCGCCCGTCGGAAGCCGCGGGATGGGTTCGCCCGAACAAACGACAACTGCTTCGTTCATCGGTGCGTTCGGGTGGGGAGTGAGTTTTGAACCTTGGGTATTCTTTATACGCGAAGTCCTAGAAGGATTCGCTCGCCCTAATGGGGGTGCTTTCAACCCCAGCCGGTCCGCGGCGGACAAATCCTCCACTCCCGATATCGAGAGACCGATTGCGGCCCTTAGCGGACGGTCGGCCTCGTCCCAAGCTGCTTGGCCGGATCACCCGAAGCAGACGTTCGCGTGCTGCAGCAATCTCGCAGCGAATGTGACCGCTACCTGATGGGCGAAGCAGTTAGGCAGGACGTGTTTGAGTACTTCGAAATGTACTACAACCCGAAGCGCAGCACGGGAACGATGGAATGCGGTCGGCCGTTGACTTCAAAGTCGGGTAGCAAAAACTGAACGAGGCAGGCGTCTAGGAAACAAAGGGAACCTCAGAACTTCGGGGCCGGTCAGACTTGGCAAAAATTCGCTTGCCTCGCCTTTGCTGCCTTCCTCAGTAGACTGGACATGGCGACTCATGCGGGTGTACCCAATAGCCCCGCTCCGACTGTTCGCCGCTCGTCGACAACAGTCCATCGCCCCCATGAGCCTCATTTGGGAGCTAATATGCCCTTAACCAACATGCTGCTACTTCTTGAATACGATTGGTCGGGTAGCCCAATCGGAGCAAAAAATACTTGGTCATCGGACATGAAAGCCAACATCGCCATGTTGATGGCTTCGGATTTTCCGATGTGTTCGGTCTGGGGACCTCAGTATATCCAGATCTACAATGATCGATACAACGCCATCTTTGGCGCGAAGCATCCCCATGCCTTTGGTGCGCCAGTGCGTGAGAACTGGCCCGAAATCTGGGAGTTTCTGGGCCCGGCGCTGGATCAGGTTTGGGCGGGCGCGACACTTCGGTTTGATGGTGCCCTCTTGCCCCTCGTCAAAGGCACAGTACCGGAAGAGTGCTACTTCGACTTTTCTTACAGCCCGATCCGAGACGATGAGGGCTGCGTCATTGGTGCGCTCTCAGTCGCATCTGAACGAACGGCGGAAGTGGTTCTGCATCGTCGGCAGGGATTGCTGGACCTTGAAAGCGCTCACATCGCGGACGGTTCAATTGAGGCCTTGCAGCGCGTTCTTCAGGACGTTCTGGCCGCGAATGAAATGGATTGCGCGATGGCGGCGCTCTATTCAGTCGCGCCTGAGACCGCTGCGCCTGACGGAGATTTGTGGACCGTTCGGGGGGGACAGGAGTTTGCCCGGCAGATGCGGCCTCTGGCTGCACGAGCGCTTTTGGTCGGTGGCATGTTTTCTGGCGGAACGCAACCGGATGACATGGCGGCGAATGCGCCAGCGGTCGCGATTCCCTTCTACGCGCTCGGCGGGGCGCCGTGCTGTGTTCTGGTGCTGGTGCCCAATGCACTCGTACCCTACGAGGCAAGCTTTCTTCCGTTTGCGAGGGCTGTTTCCAAGAGCATGCATGCCGGCATCCACAAGGCCCAACGCCAAGCGCGCGATCTGGGTCAGATGCGCGACCGGATAGCCGAACAGGACCAGCTTTATCAGTTCCTGTTTGATCACATTCAGGACGGCATTGCTTATTGTGCGACGAGTGGCGTCCCGGGCGATGACGAGGTTGTACTCGCCGTCAACGCCCGCCTTTGCGAGATGCTAGGCTACCAAGCCGACGAGATTATCGGACTTGGCCGGGAGGCCTTTTTCTTCACCGGTGACGGCGCGCTCAGAAGCGCGCTGGAAACGCGCGGCAGGCAGTCCAGTTTCCTGGGCGAACTCCAGTTGCGCGCAAAGGACGGGCGTCAGGTCCCGGTCGAAGTGAGTTCAAATCTGATCGAGGTTCGCACCGGCGAGAAACGCTCACTTACGCTTTTTCGGGATGTCTCACACCACAAGCGGGCAGAGGAAGAGCGGGTGGAACGCGTCCGGTTGGAAACGATAGCGAGCCTCGCGGGCACGCTTGCGCATGACACGAACAATCTGATGACGATTGTGGTTGGGAGCGCTGAGTTTCTCGCGGACCGACTTCCGGAAGGCGGCACCGAACACCAGATGGCGATGAACGCGATGGTGGCGGCGGAACGGGCCTCCGGATTGACCGGCCAGCTGCTGCTTTATTCCAAACATCAACCGCCGATCATCAAAGCGTTGGACATCAATGCCTTCCTCGTTGAAGTGAAGCCTTTGCTGGCGTCTGCACTTGGCGAGCTCAACCATCTCATTTTGAAGCAGGACCCCGAACTGCCGCTGTGTCTTGCTGATCCAAACCAGCTGACAACTGCGCTGCTGAACCTCGTGACCAACGCCAGACATGCCATGCCGGGTGGCGGAACTCTTGAGATTGCGACATGCAGGTTGACGTCACCGGCGCCAGTCGGGCTGAGGGTAGCCGACAGTGGAACCGGCATCGCCCCGGAGATCCAGGATCGCATCTTCGAGCCGTTCTTTACGACGAAAGGTGTCGGGAACGGCACGGGGCTTGGGCTTTCGATCGTCAAGCGGCTTCTCGATGATCTTGGGGGGACGATGCGCGTGAGCACCTTGCCCGGCTCGGGCACGACGTTTGAACTCGGTTTTCAGGCGGCTGATGATGTGCGGCAAACCCCGGAAAATGCTCAGGATACGGCTTGGGCGAAAGGTGCATCGATTCTTTATGTCGAAGACAACGAGACCGTTCGCTACCAGACCGAGCAGATGCTGCGGCAATTGGGGATGGATCCGATTGTTTTCACCGGCGGGAGAAAGGCACTTGACTGGGTCCGTGCCGGAGGGACGGCGGAGCTTCTGTTGACGGATCTCGTGCTGCCCGGCGGTATGTCGGGTCGTGAACTTGCAGCGATGGCTAGACGACACCGTCCCGACCTTCGCGTCGTAATCACGACGGGATATGACCCGCAGGGCGCTCTTGCGGAAAACGGCTGGATGGATTTTCCCATCCTGCCCAAGCCCTATACCCGCAGGGCGCTTCAAGCCGCGTTGCGGGCGGTGCTGGCGGCGCACGGTTGAAGTGGGGAACTTCTGCGCCGCTGCTTGGTTGTTACGAATCCAACCTGTGGCAACCGCCTGCCGCCACACCCGTCCGAACCTGATGATCAGGAGGTGTGCCAGATTGAACAGGGCCGTTCTCGTTGTTGACGACGAAAAGGCAGTCTTGGATATGGTCCAAGGCCGTCTGTCTGTTGAAGGCTATCGCGTTTACGGAGCGCTTTCCCTCGGCACCGCCCAGAGGTGTCTGGCGGAAGAGCAGATCGACATCGTGATTGTCGACATCGGACTTTCCGATGGAAATGGCCTCGACCTGGTGAAGCA
>LNFM01005720.1_pt1 | contig 21156 bp, 16 predicted proteins | sample 596031 | NCBI WGS metagenome assembly LNFM01 (sample SAMN04254537, study PRJNA301005) | activated carbon metagenome | isolation source: dual media filters at the Ann Arbor, Michigan drinking water treatment plant | place: USA: Ann Arbor
TTCCCAATGCGAAGCCGCCGCCCCTGCCGTTCCAGGCGGGGGCGGGGCGCGCGGCAGCGCGGGTGGGGGCTTTAGCACTGCGCCCACTGCCGTTGCACTCGCGCGCGCGGCAGCGCGGGTGGGGGCTTTAGCACTGCGCCCACTGCCGTTTCACTCGCTCGCGCGGCAGCGCGGGTGGGGGCCGCCCCGCGGCTCTGCGTACAACGTCGTTCTGCTCACTTGGGGACCGCCGCGAGGCTCGGTGACAAACGTCGTTTCGTCTCTCGATTTGCAACTCCAACTCGCTTGTTGTGCCGTGGAGTTTTCGTCGCCTATGTCCCGCGCGCCCCCTCTCGCCCTATCGCGCCACGGGCTCTCTTGCCGGCTGCTGCGGCACCGGCGACCGACCGCTCGTCTCGCCCTCGGGCCTGCGCGCTGGCTCGAACGGCGGAACCCCTCCCAGATCCGTCTGCGGAAACCGCACGCGATCCACGCGCTCGGGGTGCTCTTCGACCGAGTGTCTCGCCCTGAGCTGCGTCATGAGCTGCTGCTCGCGCTCGCGTCGTCGCTGATGAACCATCGCCGCCACGATCGAACTCCGCACGCCTGGATCGTCGATCGTGCGCGAGAGCGCCGGGCGAATCCCAGTCAAGACAACGATGGCCCACTTGCCGTTCGCCAGCCGCACCGGGTCGGACACCTCGAGCTCGCGCGCGAGCGCGAACGTCGCGGCGCTGAGCGCGGGGTCGACCGCCGAAGCGCCCGCGTCCGCGCTCGCAGCCCCAGCGTCTGCCCTCTGCTGCGCGGGACGCGCGTTGTGCGTCGCGCGAAAATAGAAGACGTCTCCGCGCGCCTCGCGCGAGTGCTCGTCGACCGAGCGCGTGCGGGCGAGCTCTTGAATCGTCCGGAGATTTCCACGCGCCGCGCGCACCTGCCGAAGGACGTCGTCGGCCGCCGCGCGGTCGTCGAGGTAGATCACCGTCGCGCGTCGCTGCTCGTCCTGCACCCAGTCGCCCACGTGCTCTTGATAATAGGTGCGAATATCTTCGTCGCTCACCGAGCCCGGCGTGATCGCCTGAACGACCTCCACCTGCTGCAAGCGCGACGAGAGAATCCTGCGGACCTGCCCTGCGACCTCGGGGTTGCGCTCGAGGTTGCGACGCCGCGCCTCGCGCGCCAGCAGGATGGTGTCGACCATGTTCTGCAGGTATTCGCGCTGCCGAGTGGGGTCTGCGTAGGTCTGTCGCACCGGCGCGGGGGCCTCGTTGAGCGTGTCCTCGAACTCACCCACGGTGATCGACACGTCTCCGACGCGGGCGACCACCGCCGCGCGTCGCGCGCGCTCTGCCGGTGATTCGGCCGCGGCGTCCGCCCGCGGGCCAGCGTCTCTCGCTTGTGACGAAACGAGCGACGGCGAGGCCAACAGCGAGAGAGCCAACGCCGACGAGAGAGCAGTGCGATAGGTACGGCCGAGCGCGTTCACGGGCGCAAAGAGGGACACCAAGGACCCGCCGAGGTCAAGCCCGCGCGCTTCGATCTCGCTCTCGCGCCGTCGGAAGGGGGACACCGCGCACGCGAGTGAGCGATGATCTGCGCCGCCCAGCAATGTCCGAGAACCCCCGCTCCGGTCCCGACGAGACGCTCACCCTGGCAGCGCCGCCCGTGCCCCTCGCGTCGGGAGACAAGATCGCGGGGCGCTACACGATCGTCGAGCTCTATGGCGCAGGTCCGCTCGGATACGCGTTTCGAGCGACCGATCGCGACAACCGGTCCGTGGCGGTCAAGGTGCTGCACCCGTCGCTCGTCCCCACCGAGCGCGAGAAGCACGCGGCGCTCAGCGAGCTCGAGAAGCTCACGGTCCACACCATGCGCGGCGTCGCGCTGCCCATCGACGTCGGAACCACCGAGACGACCAGCAAATTCGCCTACGTCGTGAGCCCGTGGGTCCAGGGCCGCTCGCTGCGCCGCGTGCTCGGCGCCTTTCGCGACGCGGGCATCGAGCTGCCCGCGAGCGACGTGCACGGGATCCTCGCGGGGGTCGTCGAGGGGCTGCGCGAGCTGCACGCGAGCTTCGTGCACGGCGCGGTCTACCCCGAGAGCGTGCAAATCACCGCGGATTCTCGGGTGATCCTCACCGACGCCGCGATCGTACGAACCATCGCGCGGGCGCGGTGGATCGAGCACCTCGAGTACTTTCCCGACGTGCAACCGTACGTCTCTCCCGAGCTGCACCGAGGAAAGCCCATGACGGCGTCCTCGGATTTGTGGGCCGTCGGCGCGCTCGCGAGCGAGCTGCTCACCGGTCACGCGGCGTCCGTTCGCGAAGGAATCGCCCCCGCGATGCTCAGCTCGTGGCCCGCCACCGTGGCCGAAGCGCTCGCGGACATGGTCGCAGCCAAGGTCGGAATGCGCGCCACCGCCCTCCCCGTGCTCCTGCGCGAAATCGCCAAGGCCATCCCCGCTAGAACACTTCCGCGGACCGGCGACCTGCCCGCGCAACGCGCGCGCACCGAGGTCATTCGCTCTCCGGCGGCCCTCGATGAAGGGACCTCGCCGGGCATCGCGTTGATCTCTCGGGGCGTGAAAAAGAAGCGCTGACCGTCGGTCAGCGATCAGTGATGGTGCCCGTCGGGGCCGTGCACGTGGCCGTGCGCGCGCTCTTCGGCGGTCGCGTCGCGAACCTCGCGAACGGTGACCGCGAAGTGCAGCGTGAGCCCAGCGAGCGGGTGATCGGCGGTCACGAGCACCGCGTCCTCCTCGACCTCGACGATGTAGAACGTCTGCACTTCGCCTTCGGGCGACTCGGCGTGCAGGTCCATGCCGATCTCCGGCTCCGGCTCCGCCGGAAGCGCGCTGCGCGGAACGCGGATCGGCGGCTCTCCGGACTCTTCGCCGTACCCGAGCTCGGGCGGGATCGAAACGCTGAACTCGTCTCCGACCACGCGCCCTTCGAGCGCCTGCTCGAGGCCCTCGACGATCTGACCTTCACCGTGCAAATACAGCAGCGGTTCGTCGCCCTCGGAGCTGTCGATGACGTCGCCGTCGTCGTCCGTGAGCTTGTAGTCGATGGACACGACCTTTCCGCGCGAAATTTTCATGCGCGCGTGTTACGCGAACCCGACGCGCTCGTCCATCGCCAGCAGGCCACTTTGCAACGGAAAAAGTCGGCTGCTCACCAGCCCTCGCGCGCTCCGATAAACGAGTAGGGGTAGCCCCAATCGGGCTTGCTCGCCGCGTCGAGCTGCTGAACGTCCTCGGGATCGAGCCTCAGCTGCTCGGCCGCGAGGTTCTCGTCGAGCTGCTGCACCGTGCGCGCGCCCACGATGATCGACGAGGTCTCGCTTCGCGCGAGCAGCCACGCGAGGGAGATCGCCGAGGGCGTCGTGTCGTGCTTCTCGGCGAGCTTTCGCACGGTGTCCACGATGCCCCAGCAGCGGTCGTTGTCCATCGCGCGCAGGCTGTCCTTCCACGCGTCCAAGCGCGTGCCGGCGGGAGGGGGCTCGTTTCGCTTGTATTTTCCCGAGAGAAATCCGCGCGCGAGCGGCGACCAGACCAGCGTCCCGAGGCCGAACGCCTTGCACGCAGGGAGCACCTCGCGCTCGGCGTCCCGCACCGCGAGCGACCACTGGAGCTGCACGCACTCGAAGCGCGCGGTGTTTCGCTTGTCCGCGCTCCAGAGGCTCTCGACCAGGCGATAGCCCGTGTAGTTCGAGCAGCCGACGTAGCGAACCTTTCCTTGTCGCACGAGGTCGTCGAGGGCGCGCAGCGTCTCGTCGATCGGGACGGTCGCGTCCTGCATGTGCACTTGATAGAGGTCGATCACGTCCGTGTTGAGCCGCTTCAGCGAGTCTTCACAGGCGCGCATGATGTGCTGGCGAGACAGCCCCTGCTCGAAGGGTCCGGGCTTGAGCCCCTTGGTCCCGAACCCCATCGGAAAGCGGCACTTGGTCGCGAGCAGCACGCGGCCGCGCTTTCCCTCGAGCCACTTGCCCGTGAGCACCTCGCTTCGTCCCTCGGAGTACACGTTGGCCGTGTCCACGAGGTTGACGCCCGCGTCGATCGCGCGATCGAACACGCGCCGCGCCTCGTCGTCCGGCGAGGTCACGCCCTTCATGAACGTCTCGGACTCGCCGAAGGTCATCGCCCCCAGCGAGAACACGCTGACCTTGAGCCCGCTCGTTCCCAGTCGTCGTAGTTCCATGGTTGGTGGGCGGCGAGTGTAATGCGAGCGCGGCAGTCGTTCTCCGCCAAACCCCTCGAGCGTCGGTCGCGGCTCAGCCCGATCGCTCGCGGCCTTGCGCGACCGTCCCCATCGCGTGCCCCTCGACCTCCATCGCAGGGCTCGCAGCCGCGCTGACGTCGGCGCGGATGTTGGCAACGGCCGCAGCCGCGAGCGGCGAGAACCGCGCCTGCCCCTGGGCCTCGAGGAGCCCGTCGGAGTGTCTGTCGAAGAGCAGCCGCTGCAGATACGCGATCGACATCAACGCCACCAACGGCGTCGTCGTCACGAGCACGCTCGTCGCGTCGCCGCGACCGCGAAACGAATTGAGCGTCATCCAGCTCGCCATCGCCAACGCCGCGAGCCCGTAGCCCGCGATCGCTCGGCTGATGTGCGCGCGTGCCTTGGACACCTGGCCCTCGAGAAGAGCCGTGCTGCCCATCCAACCGCTGCGCGTCGCGACGGTCGACGACGCCATCAAGCACGTGAACAACAGTCCGTCGACCAGTTGGATCCTCGGTCCTTCGATCGCGTACAGGAGGGCCATGAGCACCGCGCCCGCGACATAGAGCGCACAAAACGGCCAGAGCTGCCCGAAGAGCATTTGCACGAAGCTCAGCGCCTTCAACGACAACGGCGCTCCTGCCGGCACTCGCTCTTCCGTCTCGTACTGCACCGTCCCGTCGCGAAACGCTCCCCCCGAGACCTCCACCTTCACGCGCGTCTTCACGGTGCGCTCGGGCCAGTGAAAGCGCGCGTTCACCGTCCGCGCCCGCAGCGCTTGCGCGGGGATGGCAAACCACAACCCCAGCGCGAGCAGCACGCACACCGCCGTCATCGCTCTCCTGCGAGGGTGCACAAATGCTCGACCAGGCGCTCTTCGAGCGCGTGCGCGCCGGGCAACCCCGGCTTGTCCAAGAGTCCCTCGAGCGCGAGCTGCAAAAAGCCGTGCATCGCCGACCAACACGTGACCGCCAGCGCTTGCGCTTCTTGCGCCGTGCGACCGCGCTTGCTCGCGCGAAGATACTCCGCCCACTGCGCGAGCGCCCCCGCGGCCACCGCGCGAATCGTCTCGAACCGCGCCTCCCTGAGCTCGGCGAAGAACATCACGCGATAGTGCGCCGGGTGCGCCTTGGCCCACGTCAGGTACGCGCGAACGACACGCTCGACGACATTGCTGTCCGTCGCGTTGTCCACGGACGACGCCATCGCAGAGCCAAGCTCGAGGTAGCCGTCCTCCGCGATCGCCGCGAGCAGCGCGACCTTGTCTTCGAAGTGATGGTACGGCGCTCCTGCGCTCACCCCGGCCCTCGCCGCCACGGCGCGCAGCGTGAGCTCCGAGACATCACCCCGCGACCGCTCGAGCATCGAGAGCGCCGCGGACACGAGCGCGCGACGGAGATCTCCGTGGTGATAGCGGTCCTCGGGCTTCTTGATGGGCGCGCGCTTCATCGACTGACCGCAGCGCGACGACCATAGCACGCAACAGAGAACCACAGCCATCGATCGCCCCCCCCCTTGCGCGACATCTGAACGGCATTTAGATGCCATCTGAACGCGGTTCAGATCGCCGCGCTCGAGGAGTTGCTACGTCATGCGCACGCTCTACACGTTCGGGGACTCGATGCTCGACTGCTCGCACTACAACGACGAGCGCGTCTCGCCGGGCACGTTGCTCTGCGAAAACCGCGACGATCTCTTTCCAGAGTTCGTCGGCGAAGACCTGCGGTCGGTCGGGCCGGTGACGCTCGCGCACCGCGCCCGCGACGGCGCGGTGCTCCACGGGCTTCGCGCGCAGTATCCGCGCAAGGCGCAGCCCGAGAGCGCCTGCGCGATCATCACCATCGGCGGCAACGACCTGCTCCAGGGGCTGATCTCTCGCCCCGAAGACCAGCTCCGCGCCGCGTGGACCGCGTGGATGGACGACTTCGAACAGGCCATCCGCGAGTGCCCCGTCCCGACGCGCTTCGTGGGCACCGTGTACGACCCCACGTTTCGCGACCCGATGATCGAGGCGCGCTGGGGCTTCGGCTCGCTGACAGAGATCGTGCGCGCGAGGCTCGTGGCGTTCAACGCGCAGCTCACCGAGCGCACCCTGCGCGCAGGCGCCGTCCCCGTGGACATTCACGGGCTGTTTCTCAACGGCGACCCGTCGTGGGTGGTCGAAGAAATCGAGCCCTCGATCCGCGGCGCGAGCGAAGTGCGCCGCGCGTTTCTGCACCCCGTGCTCGCGTGGGCCCGCGGCGCGTGACGCGCTCGCGCGAGCGACGCGGTTGCCCGGCCGCTCAGCTCTTGGCGTCGCCGCGCGCGAAGATCGAGCTCACGTACTCGAGCACGTTCTGCGCGGAGATCTCGTCGTAGCCGAAGTCGCGGATGAGCCGCGTCTTGACGGCGTCGATCTTCTCTTGCGTCTCGCGGTCCACGACGTTGCTCACCACCGTCGTGAACTTGATCGTGTCCTTCTTGTCCTCGAAGAGCTTGAGCTCGAGGGCGCGACGCAGCCGATCGTTGGTGTTCCACAAGAACTTCTTGCCCTCGAGGGCCAGGGCGCCGATGAAGTTCATGATCTCGCGGCGGAAGTCGTCCTTGCGGCTCTCGGCCACCTCGATCTTGTCCTCGATCGAGCGCATCAAGCGCTCGTCCGGCTCCTCGTCGCGGCCCGTGTAGCGGTTCTTCACCTTCTCGCGCAGCGTGTACGCGCGGACGTTGTCCACGTAGTTCGCCGCGAGCTTGGCGATCTCGCTCTCGTCCGCAGAGATCGCGCGCTGAACCTCGTTCTTGATGATCTCTTCGTACTCACGGCGCACGATCGAGATGAGGTCCGTGTAGCGCTTTCGATGCTCGTCGCTGGTGATCAGCGAGTGAGCCTTCAGCCCGCGCTCGATCTCGTTGAAGATCATAAACGGGTTGAGCGTCGGCTCTTCGTAGCGGACGAGCGCGTTGGAGATCATGTCCTGCACGAAGCGCGGCGAGATCCCGTCCATGCCCTCGCGCTTGGCCTCCTTGCGCAGCTCCTTCACGGTGTCCTGCGTGTAGCCCGGCAACATCTTGCCGTCGTACAGCTTCATCTTCTGCAGGATCGACAGGTTGCCGTGCTTCTTCGGCTCCTCGAGCCGCGTCAAGAGCGCCCACATCGCGGCCACCTCGAGCGTGTGCGGCGCGACGAACTTGCCCCGCACCTTTCCGCGCCCGAAGGACTTCTCGTAGATCCTCACCTCCTCGGTGAGCTTGGTGATGTACGGGATGTCGATCTTGATCGTGCGGTCTCGCAGCGCCTCCATGAACTCGTTGGCGATGAGCTTCTTGTACTCAGCCTCGTTCGTGTGACCCAGGATCACCTCGTCGATGTCCGTCTGAGCGAACTTCTTCGGCTTGATCTTGTGCTCCTGCGACGCGCCCAGCAGGTCGTACAAGAACGCGACGTCGAGCTTGAGCACCTCGACGAACTCGACGATCCCGCGGTTGGCCACGTTGAACTCGCCGTCGAAGTTGAACGCGCGCGGGTCCGAGTCCGAGCCGTACACCGCGATCTTGCGGTAGTTGATGTCGCCCGTCAGCTCGGTGCTGTCCTGATTCTTCTCGTCCTTGGGCTGAAACGTCCCGATCCCCACGCGGTCCTTCTCGGACAGAAGCAGCCTGCGCACGCGGACGTGACGGTTGACCACGAGGTCCCAGTGACCCTCGTAGCGGTCCATCAGCTTCTGAAACAGATAGCGATCCGCTGGGTTGAGGTCGCCGTCGATGCGGATCTTGTAGCGATCGCTGCTCAGGCCGATCTTCTCGATCGCCTTGCCGCGCCACTCTTCGGGCACGAGCTTGAGCGGCTCTTCGTTCATCGGCGATGGATAGCGCCCGCGCTTGTACTCGTCGCTGTCCTCTGGGATCAGCCCCGTGCCTTCGAGCGCGACCCAGTCGAACGTGTACATCGCGCCGTCCGCGGTGCGCGAATAGTCTTCGAGCCCCTTCTTCAAGAGCCTCGCGATGGTGCTCTTCGACGAGCCGACCGGCCCGTGCATCAAGAGCACGCGACGCTCGGGGCCGTAGCCCTCGGCCGCGGCCTTGAGCACCGTCACCAGGCGCATCAGCGGAATGTCGAGGCCGTACACAGCGTCGCGCTGCCCGTTCACCTCGTCGCGAAAGAAGTTGTACCGAACCAGCTTCTTCTTGTTGTCGACATACTCCTCGAAGCCCGCCGCCAGGATCATGTCGTACAGCCGCTGAAACGCGTTGCGCGTCACCTGCGGCCGCTGACGCACCAGCGCCAGGTACTCCTCGAAGCTCCCCTCCCAGTGCAGGTCCCGGTACTGCTCGTAGTTTTGCAGTCCAGCGACCAGATCGACCATCGAGTTCATGCGTCGACGCTACTCCTTACACCGTTCGATCTCGAACGCCCTCGAAGCGTAGCAGAGCGCGTCGCCCCGGGGACGAGCAAACACGTCCGCCGCGCGGGACGCTCGTCACCCGCGCGCTCGAGCGCGGCGCGGACGTGCACCGATCGCAGTCGCTCGCAAAGCGTGCGCTTCGCGCTCGACATCGCGCCGGGTCGGCCCTCTAACTACCCATCGTGAACGCGCGTTGGACCGACGAGGTCACACAGTTTCGCGCCGTCAGCCTGCTCGAGGGCGTGTCGTATCTGCTCTTGCTCGGCGTCGCGGTGCCCGTGAAATATCTCCTGCACGAGCCAGCGCTCGTCCGCGTGCTGGGTCGCGTGCACGGCGGGCTGTTCGTGCTCTTTGTGCTCGCGCTCGTGCGAGCCGCGGCCGCAGCGGAGTGGAAAGCGTCCCGTTCGATCACGGCGTTCGTCGCGTCGGTGCTTCCGTTTGGCGCGTTTTGGTTCGAGCGAAAGCTGCGCGCCGAAGCGGCCGCGTCCCCGCGGGCATAACGGCCGCTGGCGCCCTGGCCCGCCCGATCAGCCGCCCTTGTTGGCCTGCGGCTGCTTCTGCGAAGGAGCGTCCTCGGGCTTCTCGCTCTCCTTCACCTTCTCTTTGCTCACGCGCTCGATCACGAGGTTGTCCTCCTCGGTGAGCGCGCGGCCGAGCACCTTCTCGACGAGCGCGCGGTGATCACGCTCGTGCTCGTGCGGAAGCGCGTCGTCGTCGCTCTCGTAGTTGATCACGAGCTCGCGCTTTCCCGTCGTGGGGTTGTGCCTGAATCGAATCGTCACGTCCGCCATGGATCACCTCACCGTATCACGACGATCGGGACTGTCCTGATTTCGTCCTTCCTCACGCCTCGCAGAGCCTCGGCGTTCCGCAAATCAAGACAGTCGCAGATCAGGGGACTGTCCTGATTTCGTCCTTCCTCACGCCTCGCAGAGCCTCGGCGTTCGGCAAATCAAGACAGTCCCTGACGATCACTCCCCGCCGCCGGCTGCGCTCGCCACGCTCGCAGGCTCGACCGCGGCCTGCGCCTCTTTCGCGCCCGCGGTCTCCGTCGAGCTCGCCGCGCCCGCGTGCGCGTTTTTGTCGCCGACGAAGTCCTTGATGCTCGTGGCGTCGAGGACCTTCTTCTCGAGCAGAAGCTCGACGAGCGCCCGATGCAGGTGCTCGTTGTCCTTCAGCAATTGCTCGCACCGCGCGCGCTCTTCGCCGAGGATCCTGTCGATCTCGATGTCCCGGGCCTCGAGCCGCGCCGGAGAAACCGTGCGTCCCTTCGGGCCGTCCTCGTCCTCGAGCATCACGCGCACGCCGAGGCGCGACATGCCGTACTGCTCGACGAGCGCGCGGACGATGCTGTTGGACTGCTGCAGGTCGTTCCACGCGCCGATCGAAAACTCGTTGAAGACCATCTTTTCAGCGGCCATTCCGCCGAGGCCTACGGCGACCTCTGCGCGCATGTCCTCTTCGGTCATCGCGTACGGACGCGCCCGCGCTTGTCGAAGGACGTACCCGAGGGCGCCCTCCATGTCGGCCACGATCGAGATCCGCTCCGGCGGCGTCGCCCGCGGAAGCAGCATCGCCACGAGCGCGTGCCCCGCTTCGTGCACGGCCACCACGCGCTCTTCGTGCGCAGACAAGACCACAGGGCGCTTGGTCTTTCGCTGCAGCGCCTTGTCGATGTCGTCGTTGGTAAACGTCGTGGATCCCTGGCGAATCGCCTGACGCTTGAGCGCGCGACACACCGCTTGAATGTGGTCTCCCGCGAAGGGAATCCCCTTCTCGCGGTCCGCCAGCCCCTCGGTCCTGCGCACCATGTGCTTGATCAGCGCGTCGCTGAGGTCGAGGTTGAACTTCTTGTTGTAGATCCGAATGATCGCGTCGCGGTCTTCGGGGCCCGGCGCCGGAATCTCGATCATGAACTCGAAGCGCCCCGGCCGCATGAGCGCGCCGTCGAGCGACTCGAGGAAGTTCGTCGTCGCGACGACGAAGACCATCTCGTTCTTTCGAAAGCCGTCCATCTCGGTCAAGAGCTGGTTGACCATCGAGTGCTCGACGCCCGAGCCCACGTAGGTCCCGCGCTGGTGCGCGAACGCGTCGATCTCGTCGAAGATGATCACCGACGGCGCCGCCTGCCGCGCCTGACGGAAGATCCGCCGGAGATTTTCCTCTGAATTGTGAACGAGCACGTTGCCGAATCCCGCGACGAAGCGCTCGGTCCCAGGCACGCTCAGGTCGTATACGTATTTGCCGTCGTACGGCTCGCGACGCTTCTCGACGACCTTGTCCCAGTACACGTCGTTGCTCAGGTGCGGCGCTGGCGTCTGCGCGTAGCGGTGCAGCCCCTGCGCGTCGCAGTACGCCCGCACCGCTTCTTGCTTGGCCGACTGCGCGAAGCCGATCTGCTCGACGAACGCGCGAAGGTACTCGGACCAGCCGAAGCGCACGCGGTGCGAAGTCGATCCGCTCCACTCGGTGCGCTCGCGGAGCCGCGCGACGATCCCGAAGAACTGAAGCATCGTCGCGATGTCCCGCGCGAGCCCCACGCTGGTCGTCGTCGCCTCGATGTGCTTGCCCGAAAAGCCGCCGTCGCCGCTGAAATACCCACGCAAAAACGCGGCGATCACCGCCTTCGGCGCGAGAAACATCCACGGCGGAACGCGCTTGTTCGACGACCCGTCGCGCAGGCCCATCCCGTCGTGCATCACGTAGCGCAGCAGCGTCGAGTTGATCACCAGATCGACGCCCTTGCCTTCGCCCTTGCGCGACGTCGTCACGTGACCGAAGAGCCGCTCGCACAGCGCTCGGACGTGCGCGCTCTCGTCCTCGTTCACCGCGAGACGAACGCCCGTCGTGCTGTAGCAGCCCTCTGCGACCCACCACCCAAAGAACTCTCCAAGGTCCTCAGTGACGTCGAGGATGCCCGGCATGTTCTTGTTGCGATGCCAGCAGTACAGCGAGAGATCGCGTGGCAGCGGCCGCTCGTCGGCGAGCGCGGCGACCCGTTCGAGCGAGGCGAGCGAGAGCGGCGAGCGATGACCGCGCCCGCGAATCTTCGAGAGCTGCATCCCGATCGCGTCTTCGACGAGCGCAGGACCCACCTTCTCGACCGCATTCGCGACGAGCGCGTCGTAGCCGGCGACGCGAACGTCAGCGCGCCCCGCCAAGAGCGCGAGCACGTCGATCGAACGCACCGTCTCGGGCGCCACCAACCGCGAGGGAATCGCGACGCGCGTCTCGCCTGCGACGATCTGTTCGGCGGTCACTTCGGCCAGAGTTCCACCGCGATTCACAAAGAGGCTGTGTCCGCCGGTCACGCGCACACGCCGTCCCGTCTCGGTGACGAGCACGTCGATGTACGGCGGCGCTTCGTGACGAATGAACCCCTTCACCGGCGCGAGCATCGCGCGCCCATCGTCGCTCACAGTCCACGTCGAGACGTCCGGGCGCCGCTCGGGGTGCTCGTAGTCCTTGTCGACGAGCGCTCCGATCGGGAGTCGCTCGGCGATTCCGTCACGCACGACGAAGACCTCTTCGTCCCACGGCAACGACTCGCCGACCCATTTGCTCTTGAGCTCGGGGCCGCTCACGACGATCACGCTCGCGTTGAGCGCGGTGGCCATCGCCTTGGCGAAGAAGGTCTTTCCCGTCCCGGGAGGGCCGTAGAAGATCACGCCGCGGGGCAAGAGCGACTCGAGAACGTCGATGTCGCCGACGCTGTTCATGGTCTCTTTGCGGCGCACGAGGTCGATGACCTCTTCGCGCATCCGCGTCTTGACCTCGAGATAGCCGCCGATGTCGTTGTCGATGTCGACGTTGGGCAGCTCGATGTCCTCGGTCACCGTCTGCTTGCGAATCTCCTGGTAGACCTCTTGCGCCATCGAGCGGCCCGGCGGCGCCTCGCGACGCAGCGCGAGGTCCGCGAACAGCTTTCGGCAGCGCACAGGGTTGAGCCCCGAGGTGTACTTGTAGAGCCCGTACGGATCGAAGTCCGTCGCGTGCATCGCCTTGGCTTCGCGCTGCGTGACGATCTTCGCCAGCGCCTCGCGCGGGATGCCCGTGATCTCGCGCCGCGCGGTGAACACGCCCTGAATCACCTTGGGGATCTCGAAGCTCGGGTCGCGAAAGCCCAAGAGCACCGCCTCGGGGTTCTCGTAGAGCAGCGGGATCGACTCGCGCGCCTCGAGGGTCAGCCCCGTGTGCGTCGTGGTGAGCACATCGAGGTGCAACAGAACGATGATCGTCCGCTCGACCGACCCGCGGATCGCGTCGGTGAGCTGCTGGATCATCCGCCCGAGGTTCGAGCCCGGCGGGTCATCGGGCCGCGGCCTGCCGTCGATCACGACGAGCTTCGGGCCGTCCTTCTGGCGACGCAGCCGCGCGCGCACCGCGAGGTACAGAAACAGCGACAGCTCTTTGTCGCAGTCGACCAAGACGCTCGAGCCGCGTCGAAGCCGCTCTTCGATAAACGTGATGTCGCTCGCGCACGCAGCCTCGACCGCGTCCTCGGTGCGCACCGAGTTGACGAGCTGGCTGATGGGAACAGTCCTCGAGGCGGTCGTGGTCACGTGCGCACCCGAATCGTGATCTCGTACTCGCCGTCCTCCCGACGAGACTCCTGCATGCCCTCGATCGTCCCGAGCGAGGCAGCCTTCTTCTTGAGCGCCTCGAGGTAGACGCGCTGAATCGCCTTGTCGACGCCCTCGCGGATGTCGCCCTCGACGCGCGAGAGCTTCTTGACGAGCTCTTTGCGCAGCGCTTCTTCAGCGGCGCTCGACGCCGTCTCGAGCGCCTTCTTCGCCTCTTGGTCGCTGATCCCGCGCGCGAGCACCTCGCGGGTCTCGCTGCTCTTGACGGTGATCTTCTTGCTGTCCTTGTCGAGCGTGGCGCGCACGCCCTCTTTCTCGAGCACCATCGAGCCGTCGGACTGGCGCTTCCACCCGTCCGCTTCGAGCTGCTGCTGCAACAGCGACTGCATGTCGCCCTCGCAGACGATCGGCATCAGCTCGACGTCGATCGTGACCTGATCCCCAGCGTTGACGGTGTTGCGAACGTTGACCCAATTGACGACGTACCCGCGGCTCATAGCGGCAGAGCGTGCGACGGCGATGGCCGCTCGGCAACCACTCTCGCGCTACTTTCGCTTCTTCTTCTTCGTGCGCGCCTCGTGGCCATCGTGGTCGATCGAGGAATCGGCGCCGATGGCCGTTCCGATCGAGGGAGCCCCTTCGTCCGCGGCTTCGTCGCGGCGCCCTCGGGAGGCCGCCGCGCGCAGCCGAAACGGCGACCCCGAGGCGGCGGTCATTCGGCTCGCTTTGGCTCGCTCGCGCGAGAGCTCGAGAAAGCGTTGCTGCGAGCGGATGACCGGCTCGCCCTCGGCGACGGGCCTGCGCTCGTAGTAGCCGTCGGGCCGCATGAGCCGCGCCTTGACGTTGTCCGCCAGCATGGTGGCCAGGATCTCGTCTCGGATGAGACCAGCGAGGCTCTTGTCCTCGATCGGCCACATCACCTCGACCCGGCGCTGAAAATTGCGCGGCATCCAGTCGGCGCTCGCGAGGTACACCTCGGGCGCGCCGCCGTTGTCGAACATCGTGATCCGAGCGTGCTCGAGAAACCGATCGACGATCGAGAACACACGAATTCGATCGCTCACGCCAGGCATCCCCGGACGTAGGCAGCAGATCCCGCGAATGATCAGGTCGACCTGGACCCCCATCTGCGACGCAGAATAGAGCGCGTCGATCACGTCGGGGTCCACGAGCGAGTTCATCTTGGCGACGATGCGCGCGGGACGACCGGCGCGCGCGTGCTCGGCCTCGCGGTGGATGAGCGCGAGGAGGCTCTCGTGAAGCCCGAGCGGCGCGACGATGAGCCGCTTCCACCGGGCCGGAGCGCTGTATCCCGTGAGCAGGTTGAACAGAGAATTTGCGTCCTCACCGAACTCGGGACGCGCGGTGAAGAACGTCACGTCGGTGTACAGCCTCGCGGTCGACGCGTTGTAGTTGCCCGTCGACAAGTGCACGTACCGACGCAGGCCCGTCGCCTCGCGGCGCACCACGAGGCACACCTTCGCGTGGGTCTTGAGCCCGATGAGCCCGTACACGACGTGAACGCCGCTCTCTTCGAGGGTGCGGGCCCACTGAATGTTGTTCTCTTCGTCGAAGCGGGCCTTGAGCTCGACGAGCGCGGTGACCTGCTTGCCCATCTCCGCGGCGCGCGCGAGCGCGCGAACGAACGGAGAGTTCTGCCCCGCGCGATACAAGGTCTGCTTGATCGCGAGCACCTTGGGGTCGTCCGCGGCGCGAGAGACGAACTCGACCACGGAGTCGAAGCTGTCATATGGGTGCTGCAACACGACGTCGCGCTCGGCGATCACAGAAAAGAGATCGTCGACGTCGCGAAACGGCGCGGCCACCTGCGGCGTCGCGGGGGGATCGCGGAGGTCTGGGGCCAGGTCGGGGCCCGCCATCGCGAGCAGATCGCCGAGGTGAATCGGGCCGTCGACCTCGTAGACGTCGTCGCGCTCGAGCTTGAGCTTCTCGCGCACGAGCTCGAGGAAGCCCTGGTTCATTCCCTGGGCGACCTCGACGCGCACGGCGTTGCCGCGATCGCGCCTTCGGAGCTCTTGCTGAATCGCCTCGAGCAGGTCTTCGGCCTCTTCTTCGTCGAGCTCGAGGTCCCAGTTGCGCGTCACGCGAAAGGGCGAGACCGAAGAGACTCGCAGGCCAGGAAAGAGCTCGCCGACGTTCTTCGCGATCACGTCTTCGAGCAGCGCGTAGCGCTTCTGCACGCCGTTGCGCCGCAGCTCGACGAGCCGCATCGAGGTGGTCGGCACCTGCAGCACGGCGTACGACGGCGTCGCTGCGTCGTGCGCCTCGTCGAAGGTCACCGAGAGATAGAGCGTCTTGTTCTTGATGCGCGGAAACGGATGGCCCGGATCGATCGCCAGCGGCGTGAGGACAGGAAACACTTCCTTCAAAAAGTGATCGTTGAGCGAGCGCAGCTCGTCCGGCGTCCACGCGTCGGGCGCGGCGATCACGAGCCCTGCGTGCTCGAGCTTGGGGCGCACCTGCTCGCGAAACACCTGGTATTGATCGGCCACCATTCGGTGGACGCGTTGCGAGATCGACGCGAGCTGCTCGACCACCGTGAGGCCGTCAGCCGCGGGCTCGTCGAGCTCTCCAGCGAGCTGCTGCTTCAAGCCCGCGACGCGGATCATGAAGAACTCGTCGAGGTTCGAGCTGACGATCGCGAGAAACTTCAGCCGCTCGATGAGCGGAACATTGTTGTCCCCCGCCTCTTCGAGCACGCGCTGGTTGAACTCGAGCCAGGACAACTCCCGGTTGATGAACAGCGGGTTGGGCGCGCTCGACGAGCTCGATGCCCCGTCGCTGGTGCGCAGGAGCGAGGGTGACGAAGTACGAGTGCTTGCATTCTCGGCGCCGTCAGACATCGGCGGCGAGGCTACCACGCACTTCGCTCAGAGCGCGCCATCCAGCGTGTAACCGCGAAGCAACAAGCGAAACTCGTGGATGCTGTGGTCGATCACGACGGGCGTCGTCGTCTCGATGACCCCGACGCCGGGCGCGTAGAACGTTCGTTCGACGAACTGCTCGCGCCCGCGTCGCACCACCTCGATGACCTCCGAGAACGTCCCCGCCGGCGTGACCCGCCGCTGCCCAACAGCGCGAATCGTGTAGGTGTCGCCCTGCATTCCGTCCCAGGTCGTTCCCTCGCGAATGGGATCGGCGAGGATGGTCTCGCCGTTGCGCAACACGCCGCCCTCTGCGTACGCGTACACCGAGGTGCGCTGTCCGCCCTGGTTGACGACGAACGTCTCGCCGTCCTGCCGCTCGACCCGCAGCGTCACCAGCGTCGAGACGCCGCCCGCCGTGGTGTCCCGGGCGTCGTAACTCCAAGCCGCCGCGCGCTGAAGCGGCATGTACTCGCGCGCGGTCCTCGCCCGGGGAGGCGTCGCGACGGTCTGGGTGCCCGCGCAGCCGGCCATTGAACCCAACGATGACAGGGCGATCACGAGGAGCAGCGAGAGGCGCACAGAGCCTCTGTAGCCAGCGGCAGAGCGATCGTTCATCGAGGTCGTCCGAGGTATTGCCACGCGAGCAACAGCAAGAGCAGCCCTGTCGCGGCGAAGACCATGAGAATCACAGGATCCGGCCGCAGCCGCAGGAGAAACGCCTCGGCGTCCCTGCGGACGACCTCGTCCTCGCTCTCGGCGAGCTTGCGCGCGAGCGACGCGGCCTCCACGTGGTCCCCGCGCTCGAGCGCTGTCCACGCCGGAGCGAGCGGTCCCTCGAGCCGCGGGTCCTTCGCGACCACCTGCGTAGCCTCGCTCGTCGGCGCTTCAGCCGCCACCTTCGCGGGCTCTTCAGCGGTTGCCTTCGCGGGCTCTTTCGCGGGCTCTTTCGCGGGCTCTTTCGCGGGCTCTTTCGCGGGCTTCGAGGGTTGCTCACGCTCCGAAGCGCGGTCTTTGTCGTCGGTGCGTGGGGGATCGCTCACGAGCAGTTGTGGTGCGATGGGTACTACGGCGCGCACTCCCCCGTCGACGCCGTGCATGTCCAGCCGGCCGGACACCCCTAGTTGTTCATACATCCGCAACGGCCCGTGGCGGTGATGCACTGCCGATTGCTGCCGCACATGGTGGTCGCGGTGCAACGGCACTCGCCCGTGCCGGTGTTGCACGTGCCTCGACCGTTGCAGTCAGCGCTGCTCGTGCAACGCAGGCAGAGGCCCGTCGTGGCCTGGCATGCGTTGGGGCTGCAGGCGCCGATGTCCGTCTTCCATCGCACACGCGCCGGCCATCAACGCAGCGACCGCACACAACCAGCTCCTCGACCGTTTCAACATCGAGCCCTCGACTCCAGTTCACGCCATTCTGCGCTGTAGAAGCTCTGCAGTAAGCCTGCGCTGACCGAACCCGAGCGCGATCGTTCGTCAACAATCCGCACTCGCCCCGAGGCAGACGCACGCCTTGCGTTCGTGGCTCGACGGTCGAAGCGCCGAGACCGACGAGGCAGCGATCGCCGATTCGCCAACTTCTGTCAGTCCTTCGGGGGCTGCGCCTTCGGTTGGCGACACGCCCCCTGAGAATTCCGGGTTATTTCCCAGGAGATTGCTCGGAGCGTGTCTACCTCCAACCGGGCGTCGCGATCGCGAAGGAAATTCGACACCATATCAGAACTCCCGCTCGGCGAGCGCGAGTCCTCGGCGCGAATCCGCAAAAGTGCCCGACGAATCGAAGCATCCGATGCCCGGCGACGTCGCACGGAGCTCATCGAAGACGACCTCGCGGCGAATCGCCCGCACAGCCCCGTAGAAAACACAGCGAGATCGCGGTACCAACGCGGGCAGTGCATCGGCTGCGAGGCAGGCGGCGATGGTGCAACACAGTCGAATAACCTTCGTCCCAATGGGAGGATTCTCGTGAAGGCAAGATCGGTTCATTTGATGTCGTCGCGGTTCGCGCTTGGCGCGAGCCTCGTCGCGGGAACAACGCTCGCTCCGCAGATCGCTAGCGCGCAAGCGACGTACGCAGTCAACATCGAGTCCACGCCCGCCGGTGCGGCAGTGCGCGTCGACAGCGAGAGCGCGCCGCCCGTGTGTCCCTCGACGCCGTGTCGTGCCGTGCGCGTGCCGCGCGGGGCGCACACGCTCTACTACACGCGAGACGGCTGGGTTCCGGCGCGGCTCGACGTCAACGTGCGCAGGGCGCGCGAGACGTTTACCGCGCAGATGACGCAGGCGGGCTCGATCTACGTGACCGCCGACGTCGAGGGCGCGCAGATCCGCCTCGACGGAACCGGCGTTGGCACCACGCCAGGCCGCCTCAACAACGTGCCGCCCGGCGCGCACGTGGTCGAGATCGTCGCAGAGGGAATGCAGCCCTTTCGCGAGACGGTCAACGTCGGCGCAGGCGCCGTCGCCGCGGTGAGCGCCAACCTGCGGCCCCGTCAGGCGCCGACAGGCATCGTGCGCGTGATCGTGTCCAACCCCGCAGGGCCCATCCCGTCGGATCTTCAGGTCGCGTTCGACGGCGTCCCCATGACGGGCACGCCTCCGTCCATCGAAAACGCGCAGCCCGGCCAGCACATCATTCAGGTCACCGCGAACGGCTTCCGTACGATCCGACGACAGGTCGACGTGACCGCAGGCCAGACGCAGGCGCTCGCGGTCGACCTCGAGCGACAAGAGGTCGTCGCCACCGGCGGGACCATTCGCGTGATCGTCAGCGCGATCGAAGGCGCTGTCGTGACGCTCGACGGTGAAGTGCTCGCCGGCACGCCGCCGCAGCGCGACAACATCCCCGCGGGCTCGCACATCCTCCGCGTGACCGCGCCGGGACGACAGCCCTTCAGCGAGACGATCACCGTCGAGGTGGGCCGTCAGCTCAACCGTGAAATCACCGAGCAGAACATGCCGGTGCAGGCGGTCACCAACCGACTCTCGGCCACCTGCGGCACGCCCGACGCGCACGTCTTCGTGGACGGTCGCGACATGGGGACGTCGCCGTACGTCCGCGCGGATCAACCCGCGGGTTCGTACACGATCACGATTCGCGCGCCAGGCCACGACGAGTTCACGCAGCGATGCACGGTGAGCGCGTCGACCGCATGCGAGGTCACAGCGACGCTCACGCGCACCGTCGGTCGCGGATCGATTCGCGTCGAGCTCAACCGCCCCGTCGCCGGCGCGATGGTCACGATCAACGGCGGCGAGCCGGCGGAGATCGGCGCGGGCCGCGATGTTCCCGAAGTCCCCGCGGGGACCCGTGAAGTGCGCGTCCAGGCGCCCGGCTACGAAGACTTCGTCACGACGGTCACGGTCCGCGAAAACGCCCAAGAGCGCGTGCTCGCGCAGCTTCGTCGCCGCCGCGCCGGCCCCGGAGGGCAGTCCCTTCGCGAGCGTCGCACGGCCATCAGCACCTGGGGCGCCTCGCCGCTGTACGCAGGGGACGTCGCCCTCGATTTCGCCGCCGCGTTCGGCGAGTACTACGGGATGGCCCGCGGAACGGTGGGCCTCGTCCAGAGCCCCGACTGGGGCGTCGACGCCGGCTTGCTGATCCGCACGCTCGGATGGATGTGGGAGTTCGAGCTCCGCGGTCGCAGCGGCGTTCGGTTCTTGAACGGGCTGTTCTCGCTCGGCGGTGAGCTCGACCTGCGCGCCGGCCTCGGCATCGCAGGGCAAAACACCTTCGGCCTGAGCGCGTTCGCCGTGGCCTCGCTTCAGTCGCTCGCCCCGACGTCCGATGAGGATGCCGACGCGGGCGACGAGCGCGAGCGCACCAACCGGGCGGGGACCTTCGCGTTCTCGCTGCGCGTCGGCCTCGACGCCGCTCGCGACAACCTCGCGGGATCGCTCTATCGCGGATCAGGCGAGCAGAACCCCCGCTTCGACGCGTGCAACCAGTTTCAGCCCGCGATGGGCGCGCTGCGACCGAGCCAGTGCGGCGAAGCGATGGGCGCCAACGCGTTCACGCTTCAGTCGATGGCGATGGGCGGAGGCACGATGCCCACGGTGCTCACGGACTTCGAAATGGCTCCGATGGGCACGATGCGCGCCGCGGCGATGGCCGACGAGCGCGTTCGAGTCGGCAGCCAGGGCATCCTGCGCGCGGTCATCGGCCTCACCATCGAGGTCGGTCTCTCGCGCCACTGGAACCTCTTCGCCGGCATCGATCGCGTGCTCACCAGCACCGATCAGCCCTATCGCCGCGCGATCTACCAGGGCTCGTGGTTCGGAAACGACTCGTTCACGTACATCCGCCTCGGGACCACGTTCAAGTTCTGAGAGACCGCCGCGCCGCCTGCATCGAAGCCACGCGCAGGGGCGCGATTCGATCATCAGCAACGGGTGCGTGTATTCAACGGGGGGCCTGACGACAGCCCGACGGCTGCGCGCAGCGCCCCTGCGCGTCACACGCCGCCCGCGCGAACGCCAGGCGATCGTCGCCCAGCACGAAGCGATCCGCGCTCGTCGGTCCCGCGCCCGCCATACACAGCGCCGCCGCGGAGACGCGATCGAGCGCTGCGCCGCTCGACGCTACGCCCTTCTCGACGCAGAGACCTTCGCGACACTCGACGGCGTGACCGCGGTGCCACGGAGGGCAGTCCGTCGGGTGCTGACAGCTCACTGCCCTGCACCGCGAGAGGTCGTGTCGAGCCACCCGCCCGCTTCGATCGAAGCACGCGTGGCACGCGCTCACGACGTACGCGCCCGCCATCGTGAAGCCCGCGCGTTCGCCAGCGCCGCACGCTGGGCTCGGCCTGGAACCCATCGGAGAGGTGAGCTCCTCGCGGCACCGGCCCTGCCAGCAGCTCGTTCGGTACGAGCCCTCGTCGGTGTCGCGCATCGAGTAGTGCGTGCCCGTATCGCACGCCGTCAGCGCGCGCACAGAGCCCAGCGACAAGAGAGCCAGCATCGAGAGACGACGAGCCACGAGCACAGCGCTGGCTACCGCAGCTCACCCGCCGCGGCAACCGCCCGGCATACTCCGAGGGGTGATCAGCGATGCGTGAGTCCGACCAAACCGACAGCGAAGGTGCCGCGCGAGCCGCCCCCACCCAC
>LNFM01006876.1_pt1 | contig 21150 bp, 16 predicted proteins | sample 596031 | NCBI WGS metagenome assembly LNFM01 (sample SAMN04254537, study PRJNA301005) | activated carbon metagenome | isolation source: dual media filters at the Ann Arbor, Michigan drinking water treatment plant | place: USA: Ann Arbor
GCCTTGCATCGCCATAGCAGGTCCGCTCATCGCCATAGCGCCTTGCGGCTGCTGGTTGCCTGAAAGACGGTCAACCAGGCGCTGCTCAATCTTGCCGCTCGAAGCTAGAGACAGCTCAGCAAGCGCACCCGTGTCCGCACCTGCCGCAATTGCCACGACGGCTACGAGCATGGCTGCTCCCAGTCCACGTCGCAGCCATTCACCAGCGCCAAGGGAGCGACGCAGCGCAGCTGCAACGCGGCCGCCGAGAAGCAGCGCTGCAGCCAGCGACGTCGCAGCCCCAGCGGCGTAGCTAAACAGCAGCAAGGTTGACCGACCGTTTGCGCCTTCCAGCGCCGCACCGGTCAATATCAGGCCGAGGATTGGACCGGCACAAGGCGCCCACAGCAGACCAGTGGCAACGCCAAGCAGCATCGAGCCGCCAGCGCTTGGCTGGCTGCCCGCCCGCTCGGTCAATCGAGCCCCGGCTACAACGAAGGGCTTGGTGACCCGTTCGGCGATGCTGGGCCACAGCATCGTCAGCGAGAAGATCGCGACCAGCGCGAGCGCTATCCAGCGCCCCCACTGGTTGGCCGCGACCACCCACCCTCCGCCAACTGCGGCCAGCGTGGCGACGAGCGTGAAGGTCAACGCCATACCCGCTAAGAGCGGCAGGACGCTGCGAACAAATGGCTGGCCAGCGCGCGCGAACACGAAAGGCAGGACGGGGAGCACGCATGGACTCAGGATGGTCAGTACGCCACCCAGATAGGCTAGAAGTAGGAGCAGCATGGGATATCAGGTGTTTTGGGGAGTGAACGTCAGCGACACACCGTTCATGCAGTAGCGCAGGCCCGTTGGCCGCGGGCCGTCGGCGAAAACGTGACCCATGTGTCCACCGCAGCGGCGGCAATGCACTTCCGTCCGAGCCATACCCAGCATGCCGTCCTTGCGTGTGGCTACGGCGTTCTCCAGCGGCTTCCAGAAGCTCGGCCATCCGGTGCCGCTCTCGAACTTGGTCCTCGATGAGAAGAGCGGCAGTGCACAGCCCGCACAGGCGTACGTACCGGCTCGGTTCTCCTTGTTGAGGGGGCTGCTCCCGGGGTGTCGTGGTCCAATTTCTTCGGACACCTCGATAAGGGCCTTTAGCCCCGAGACGAAGACGAGCATGACAGACAAGAAGCCCCGCCGCGAACGCCGGAACATGGAACCTGCGTTCAAGCTGCAAGTAGTGAAGATGATCCGAGAGCAAGGCCTGAGCGTTCCGCAGGTCTGCAAGGACTTGGACTTGACCGACAGCGCAGTGAGGAACTGGCTGAAGCAGTTCGACGAGGAAGCCGCCGGGCGTCCCGGCATCGGCAAGCCGCTGACCCCTGAGCAGCAACGCATTCGGCAACTGGAGGCAGAGAACCGGCAACTGAAGTCGGACAACGAATTGTTAAAAAAAGCCTCGGCCTTCTTCGCCCGGGAGATGAAGTGATTCATCAGCTGACCGAGAGTGTGGTCGGTGCGAAGAAGGCCTCAGTGAGCCAGTGGTGTCGGGTGTTGGGCATCAGCCGCTCGGGCTTGTATGCCGCACGCCAGCGGCGTCAGCAGCCTGGCAAGACCTGCCCCCTGTCCATGCATGCCAGCGTTGCGTTCGAGGCCAGCGGCCGCAGCTACGGCAGCCGGCGGCTGAGCGCCACGCTCAGGGCTCAAGGGCTGAACGTCGGTCGCCACAAGGCCCGTACGCTGATGCGACTCGGCGGGCTACGCGCACGGTGGCGGCGCAAGTTCATCCACACCACGGACAGCCGGCACACCCTGCCGGTCGCGGCGAACGTGCTGGATCGGCGATTCAAGCCGACCGCGCCCGATCGAGCGTGGGTGAGCGACATCACGTACGTGCGCACACGCAGCGGCTGGCTGTACCTGGCCGTCGTGCTCGATCTGTTCTCGCGCAAGATCGTCGGCTGGGCGATGGCGCCAAGCATGCCCGCCGAACTGGTCTGCACGGCATTGAGCTTGGCGATTGCCAGCCGCAAGCCGGCACCGGGATTGATCGTCCATTCGGACCGCGGGTCCCAGTACGCCAGCGACGCCCACGCTGCAATGCTGGCCCGTCACGGCCTCGTGTGCAGCATGAGCCGCAAAGGCAACTGCTGGGATAACGCGGTGATGGAGCGCTTCTTCCTGAGCCTCAAAATGGAACGGGTTTGGCAGCGAGACTACGCCAACCATCCCGAGGCGCAGACCGACATCGCCGACTACATCGTCAATTTCTACAACGCCGTGCGCCTGCACTCGACGCTGGGCTACCAGTCCCCCTGCCAGTACGAGCAGCAGCACGCGGCAGCCCACTGAATTTCAAATCCGCCTTATCGGTCTGTCCGAAAAGACTTGACCACGACAGGGTACTCCGTTGCCTCTCGTCGGAGAACCGTGTACTGCTGCGGCGTGAGCTTTGCTCGCCACTGTGCGTCCGTCAGATTCACCTCAAAGGTCTCGGCCGCTGAGGCGCGCCCAGTGAGAGAGATCGCGGCGAGCGCAGCTGCGCTGCGTGTCGCGGTGAAGAGGATTTCGCGTCGGGTCGTCATAGGAGCTCCTGCGGACAGATGGGCTCGATGGTCAGCATTGGGGGTCCGGAAGTCCTCACGAAGAGTTCAACGAATCGTGAACTTTCTGAGCCACGCCATGCCGACAATGGGGCATGCCGAACCCGCGCCGGATTCTTCTAGTTGAGGACGATGCCCATATCGCTGACGTGCTCTCCATGCACTTGCGCGATGAGGGTCTGGAAGTCGTCCACTGCTCGCGTGTAGATCAGGGGCTTGAGCAGTTGGAGCGGGGCGGCTGGGACGCCCTGGTGCTGGATCTGATGCTGCCTGGGGTGGACGGCTTGGAAATTTGCCGCCGGGCAAGGGCGATGACTCGCTATACGCCCATCATCATCTGCACCGCATCCTTGGGCTGGAGATTGGCGCAGATGACTACCTGGCAAAGCCGTTCTCAGTTCTAGAGCTCGTGGCGCGCTTGCGCGCTCTCTTGCGCCGAGTTGAGGCTTTGGCGCAGAACGCGCGCTTGGACGCCGGAAGCATCTCGGTTAACGGGCTGGAGATTGACCCTATCGCTCGCGACGCGAGACTTGCAGGCGTGACCCTCGAACTGACCCCACGGGAGTTCGACCTCCTCTATTTCTTTGCTCGCCAGCCAGGGAAGGTCTTCTCACGCATCGATTTGCTGAATGCAGTTTGGGGCTATCAGCACGACGGCTACGAGCACACCGTAAACACGCATATCAACCGCTTGCGTGCGAAGGTGGAGACCGACCCTGCCAAGCCTCGGCGGATCCTGACCGTGTGGGGGCGGGGCTACAAGTTTGCGGAGAGCGCGTCGTGAAGCTGACCGTCACTCAGCGCCTTTCGTTGGTGTTTGCGGCGTTGCTGTTGCTGTGCAGCGGTACGTCGGCGTGGATTCAGCTGCGAGCTAGCCGCATGCATGAGCTAGAGGTGGTGCAGGGCCTATCGCGCGACCTTGCCGCCAGCATCGCTCGAGACACTCAGCTTACAGATGCGCATGGCTTGATGCCGGACGCCGTGCGTCAGCTGTTTGACCAGCTCATGGTCGTGAACCCGAGTGTGGAGGCGTACTTGGTAGAGCCAGGCGGGCGCATCGTCGGACACGCGGCGCCTGAGGGCCGCTTGAGGCGAGAACACATTGACCTTGCGCCTGTCAGGCGTCTTCTGGCTGACGAACCTCTGCCAATCCTTGGAGATGACCCTCGCAGCGTTGACGGTCGGAAGGTCTTCAGTGCGGCTCCGCTTCGCGTGGGAGAACGTGACGTAGGCTACGTCTACGTTGTCTTGCTGGGCGAGGCCCACGATCGGCTTAACGCGCGCGGATCCACGCACGCCGTGCTGACCACCGCTCTTTGGTCAATCGCGATGGTGGCCCTCTTGTGTCTGGTAGCCGGTCTCGTCGCCTTCACCTTCATCACGCGGCCGTTGAGGAGGCTGACGGAGTCAGTCAGAGGTTTTGACGTCAACGGACCGCCCGCCGACTTGGCGCCTCCGGCAGCAGTTGCGCTCAGCAGTCGTGACGAGATTGCTGTCTTGGACAGCGCATACCGTCAGATGGTGGCGCGCATCGGCGAGCAGTGGCGGGCGCTGACCCGTCAGGACCAGGAACGGCGAGAGCTGATCGCGAACGTCTCCCACGATTTGCGTACGCCCCTTGCCTCGCTGCATGGCTACCTAGAGACGCTGCTGCTGAAAGACGCCACTCTGGACCCTAGCGAACGGCGCCGCTACCTGCAAATCGCGATCGATCAGAGCCGGAAGGTAGGGGGGCTCACGCAGAGCCTCTTTGAGCTTGCTCGACTGGAGTATGGGTTCGTCCAGCCAGACTTCGAAGCCTTCTCTATGGTGGATCTGGTGCAGGACGTGTTTCAGAAGTTTGAACTTCGAGCTGACTCCCGACGGGTCTCGCTTCGAGCTCACTTCCCACCACAGCTTCCGGCTGTGCGTGCCGACTTGGGCCTGATCGAGCGCGCGATCAGCAACCTCCTCGATAACGCACTGCGCTACACACCAGAAGGCGGGCAAATCGAGATTATTTTGACTTCGGAAGGGAGCGAAGTGCGGGTCATGGTCGCTGACACGGGGCCTGGCATCGCACCTGACCTGCGGGGCACGCTGTTTCAGCGCCCGTTTGTGGTCGGGGGCGCGCGCCGGGAAGGTGGTCTCGGCTTGCGCATCGTGCATAGGATCCTGGAGCTGCACGCGCGTCGCATAGAGCTGGTTGATCTGGCAGGACGGGGTGCCAGCTTCCGCTTCGGATTGCCAGTCGCTGACTGATTCCTAGCTGAGCGTGCGGCAAAGAGCCTGCCGCTCAAAAATCCGACAGCTTCTTGCCATCTACCGCGAGCAATCGGTCCAGGCGAATGACAACGCCGTTGTCTGCGTAGAGGTACTCGGCGCCATCCTTGCTTCTCACGTCGACGATCACTGCTGTGGTGCTCGCCGATTGGCCAGCCTCATCGCGATAGTCGATGACGATCCGCTGGCGGCGCGTCGCTGCTGACTCCAACAAGTCGTAGAACTCGCAGTTGATTGGTTGGTAGTCGGTCATGAATCCTCCTAGGAGTCGCCCAAGGTGATTGGTCTAGCCACATTGCGGCGGCTGTTCACAATATCCAACAACCCACTGACCCGGATGACTTGGCGCTGAGCGGTGGGCGAGCAGCGGCGGCCAGCCCGCCAGCTGTCGCTTGAAAATGCTCCATCCGATGCCCACCCAGCGGCGGTCAGTTCCAGCAGGGCGAGGTCGATGCTGCGATCGGAATGGAGCGCTCGCGTATCTGCGCGACCGGGCCTGCTGGTGTCCTCGCGCGAAACTTACGCTGCTACAACTGGCCAGTCGGTCAGGCCCTTCGCGCTGTCGCCATAGAACGTCTCCGGTGCTGGAGGCGTCAGGGGCAGCCCCTTGTGCAACCGGGCAACTAGGTCAGGGTTGGAGATGAACGGGCGACCGAAGGCAACGGCATCGATCTTGCCTGCAGCTCTCCGCTGCTCGGCCAGTGCCAAGTCGTATTTGTTGTTGCCGATGAACGGGCCATCGAAGCGCGCACGCAAGGCATCAAGGTCTACGTTCTGCGGGCTTTCTCGGTCGGTGCCAGTCGTGCCTTCCACAAAGTGCAGGTAGGCCAAGCCAAATGCGTTGAGCTTGTCGATGAGGTAGCCATAGGTAGTCACAATGTCGCTGTCCAGCGGCGTGTTGCCGATCTGAAGGCTAACCGGCGAGAGGCGGATGCCCACACGGTTGCCGCCCCACACCTTCACCACGGCATCCACAACTTCTAGCACCAGGCGCGTCCGGTTTTCGGTCGAACCACCGTAGGCATCCGTGCGCTTGTTCGTCGAGTCACGGATGAATTGCTCCAGCAGGTAGTTGTTGGCTGCATGCACTTCGACGCCGTCAAAGCCTGCGCGCTTGGCGTTCTCGGCCGCTTGCACGTACTGAGCCACGATGCCGGGCATCTCGGCCGACTCGAGGGCGCGGGGTTCGGAGGCCTGGACTTCACCCGCGTGGGTGTAGACGGTGCCATCGGCGCGAATCGCTGACGGCGCCACGGGTGCAGCGCCGCCAGGCTGCAGGTCCACATGCTACAGCCGGCCGACGTGCCACAGTTGCAGGACGATCTTGCCACCGGCAGCATGCACCGCACTGGTGACGTTCTTCCAGCCCTCTACCTGGGCGTCGTTCCAAATCCCCGGCGTGCCAGCGTAGCCTCTCCCCTGCGGAGAAATGTTCGTGGCCTCGGTGATCAGCAGACCTCCTGTGGCGCGCTGGGCGTAGTACTCGGCGTGCATTGCCTTGGGCACTCCGTCTTCCCCGGCACGGGTGCGCGTCATTGGTGCCATGACGATGCGGTTTGCAAGTTCGATAGCGCCAAGGTTGGTCGGCGCGAAGAGGTCGGATTTGGCGATCGCGGTCATAGGTTTCAACTTGAGCTGAGGGAAATAAAGCGTAGCTGTTGGCCGTGTTTAGCGCGCACGTTTGAACGGGCCCAAGACGCTGGGTCAACACTTTCGGACCCTTTGGTCGCTCCCTGTTCTTAACCTCGCGAACCGGCGATGTCGTGTATAGGTGAGCACGATTAGGGGAAGGTGTTGCGCCCTTCCAAATCAATCGCCGGTCGGTGGTCGGCTTGAGGCGGTGTCAGTGAATCGGGAATTCTCGTGCCGGCCACCCTTGCCTCGTCTGCTCAAGCTATCTTGATCCCCTGAAGCGTCTCGCTGTCATGTCCACACAAACTGAACTTGAGCACTTGTTCTGCAGGGCATTCCAGAAAGCCGGCGCCCAGCGAGACCCACTTGTGACCGTCTCTGCAAGGCCGGATCTTGGCGACTATCAAGTAAACGGCGTGATGTCCCTTGCCAAGAGCGCCGGGCGCGACGGCAGGGAGCTGGCAGCAGATGTTGTCGCAAACCTAGAGACGAATGACTTGATTGAGTCGGTCGGCGTTGCCGGGCCGGGATTCATCAATGTGAGCTTGCGCTCCGCTTATCTGATTAAAGAGCTGGAGACGTTTCTGCCGAAGAGCAGCTACGGTTGCGCTGGTGGAAGCTCAGAGAAGGTGGTAATTGACTATTCGTCTGTCAATCTTGCGAAAGAAATGCATGTCGGACATCTCCGTTCAACGGTGATCGGCGATTCTCTAGCCCGCATGTATGCCTATCTAGGGCACGAGGTCATTCGCCAGAATCACGTTGGCGATTGGGGGACTCAGTTTGGAATGTTGGTAGCCCATGTGCTCGAGAGTGAGCATGGGAACTTGATGTTCGAACTCCAAGACCTTGAGGGCTTCTATCGCAAGGCGAAGATCCGATTTGACGAAGATGAATCTTTTGCTGACAAAGCACGGGGCTACGTACTTCGCTTGCAGCGCGGGGACGCTGAAGTAGTTCACATTTGGCAAGTGTTCGTTGAAACGTCCCTACGGCACTGCGAACAGGTGTACTCAAAGCTTGGCGTTCAGCTCGCGCGAGAAGATGTCCGTGGCGAGAGCTTCTACAACCCGCAGCTATCTATCGTCGTGAGCGATCTGATGTCCAAAGGCTTGGCACGCGTCAGCGACGGGGCGGTTGTTGTGGATACGCCAGCATTTCAGACGAGAGATGGAGAGCCTAGTGTCTTCCTCGTGAAGAAAGAGGACGGCGGCTATCTGTATGCCACAACTGATTTGGCGGCGCTTAAATATCGGACCGAGGTCTTGGGCGCAGATCGCTGCGCCTACGTGGTGGATTCGCGGCAGGACCTGCATTTCCGGCAACTGTTTGATGTTGCGGGCCGTGCTGGATATTCGCGTGAGTCGGTGGAGTATGACCATGTTGCATTCGGCACTGTCCAAGGTGCAGATGGCAAGCCGTTCAAAACGCGCTCCGGCGAATCAATCAAGCTCATTGACCTTATTCGAGAGGCCGAGCAGCGTGCCTACGAGGCAGTCTCATCAAGGAATCCTGAACTGTCGGACGAGGCAAGGCGAGAAATTGCCACGGTTATCGGCGTTGGTGCAGTGAAATATGCAGATCTTTCCAAGCACAGGCTAAGTAACTACGTATTTGACTGGGCAAGCATGCTCTCGTTCGAGGGCAACACAGCGCTTTACATTCAATACGCCTACGTGCGAAGTAAAAGCCTCTTGAGGAAGGCGGAGGGGCAGGCTGGATCTTGCAAGAAGGACTTCTCCCATCCTGCAGAGCGGAAGCTTGCGTTGCAGCTGGTTCGATTCGAGGAGGTTCTGGTCGCAGCCGCCTCAGAGTACCTTCCTCATCTGCTATGTGGATACCTTTACGAATTGTCAAGTCAATTCTCTAGGTTTTATGAATCTTGCCCGATCTCGTGTGACGGAGTTGCCGACAGCCTGAGGCTCAAGCTAACCAGTTCGACGAACGAAGTTATCGAACGGGGGCTGGAGCTGCTGGGTATCGGTGTAGTCGACGAAATGTGAATGGGTGCACTCGGTTAAACCAGCAACTTAGCGACTCAACACAAACCATGATCGGCAGCAGCCTTCGAAGCTTAGTTACCCAACATGCCGGCGACGGGAGGTTGGCGGCAATCGTGCTCCGGCCAAAACGCCGAGAGCCTGCCACGTGGGGTGAGCGCGTCCAAATTGAGCCAGGCCGGGGGTTAATTGGCGACCATCGCTCGGAAAAACTTCGGGTCGGCGAAGAATTCCTCCGGCGTGAGATCACCCTTATCCAAGCCGAGCATCTGGAGCTGCTGGCCGCATGGGTCGGGCGGGAAACCGTTGACGCGCGGGACCTTCGCCGCAACCTTGTTGTCAGCGGGATCAACCTCCTAGCCCTGACGTCACCCTTCCCGGGTGACAGGAGATTGGTACGGGTTGGTGATGAGGTCCTGCTGGAAGTGACGGGGCCGTGCACGCCTTGCTCGCGCATGGAGGCCATCCTCGGTCCTGGCGCGTACAACGCAATGCGTGGCCACGGAGGAATCACAGCGCGCGTAGTTCGCGGTGGCTGGATTCAGGTTGGCGACCCAGTTGTTTCGCTGAGCGAAGCACAAGCATTGGGTCAGCCCGACAAAGGAGACTAGGTGAAAGTACCGGCGTTCGACGAGCGGGATCTCGGCCTTGGGCATGTCCACCGCATAGACCTGGCTCCATCGGCGGGCCGTACCGAGAGCGATGTCACTTGGCTGCACATGTGCATCAAGCACGCCGAGACAGCTACCTACCTTGTTGACGTCGAGCATCTGGACAAGTTCATTGCTGACGCAATGCTTCGAGAGGAGACGCGGTCCCGGATCCTGGCGCATGACGACGGTGTGATGGTGCTCCTCAAAGCGATGCGGCAAGGCGAAGGCTTTAGGCCTGAGGACATGATCAGCCTAAGGGTCTGGATAGACGCTGAGCGGGTTATCACCACGCGAGAGGCTGACGTTGACCCCATTCTTGATCTGCGCGAGCAACTTGCTCAGCGGAAAGGGCCAAGTACTTCGGCGGGATTCCTCGCGGACCTGATCGATGCCCATCTGGCGGAGGTTGGCCGCACCGTCGACACGCTTGAGAAGGCCATCGACGGACTCGATGCGCATCGCTTGACCGACAAGAACCATGGTGAAAAGGCATGCGGCGAACTGGCTTCCTGTTCCCTCACGATAGCCGGCCTGCTGCGGCATCTGAGCCCTCAACGCGTTGTCCTTGAGCGACTTGCGACGCTGAGCTACCCATTTGTAGCCGATAGACATCGAGTGCGTTGGGGTGAGGCGTTGGACACACTTCTGCTGCTGCTTGAGTCACTGCAGTCCCTGAGCGAGCGTATTGCGATCGTGTCAGCGCAGGCCCGGCGAATGCAGGACCGTCATCAAGCGCGTCTGAGTCAACTCCTGAGCGTCGTGGCCGGGGCATTCCTGCCCACCACCTTCGTTACGGGATTGCTTGGCATGAACGTCGCCGGCATTCCGCTGGCGGATCACCCATTGGCGTTCGCCTCTGTCGCCTTGGCCTGCGTAGTTTTCGCGACGGTAACGCTGTACTGCCTAGGCCGTCGGAGGTGGTGGCATTCTTGAATGGCACCACAGACGCGGGGGCGTCTCGTTGTGCACGGTGGAAGACGCTTGCTTGCGGCCTACGAGTTGACGAACGGCATCACGTAGCCGAAGTACTCAGACTGCGCGCTTCGGACTGCGTCCCACCGTTTGGTGTGACTTGCCGGGCGCTCGCGATAGTCTGCATGGGTAAGAACGAGCCGACGCTTAGCCCTGGACACCCCGACGAAAAACGCGCATCGGTTGGCATCCTGGTCGCCAAAGAAGATCTCCTTCTCGACCGCCATCATGATGACTGAATCGAATTCAAGGCCCTTGCTCTTGTGTATGGTCAGGATGCGAACTGCCTGGTCATCTGAGAGCCGCTGGAGCGCTATTGGAAGATCAGGCTCAATTCCCAGCAGATCCTCGATGCGTTGCTTGGTGTCGACGAGCACATCCTTTAGGCGCTCTTCCGATTCGTAATCGGACGAGAGCGCGGCTAGAGTTTCCCGACCAACATGGTCTAGAAATTCTTGTGCCGATGCCCACCAGTCGGCATACGGTTCGCCGCGGAGAGACGCTGCCGCCACCTTTACCCGCTGCTGCTTGAGCACGTCCATCAGGTCTTGACGAGCTCCGGACTGGACCTCCTCGCCGGCGAACGGTGTGAGCTGGGTAGTCAACCGCTTCCAGGCCTTGGGCTCGCGTTGGCCGTAGAGACAGGCCAAGTAGTCCACCACTAGCCGCGCCGCTGGCTCAGCAGTCAAGTCCTGAAGCTCTTGCTCGTTGCGGTAGGGAATCTTGCGAGCATCCAGAGCGGCCATGAGACGATCGGCGTATAGATCCAACTGCTTCGACACAAGGACAGCAATCTCCGACAACGGCACTAACTCCTCGCGCACCCACGTAGCGATTAAGCCGGCGAGGTAATCCGCTTCCTTTTGTGAATTGTCAAAACGCCAGCCAAATACTTGCCCCTCATCACCTGCTAGCTGATCCTCAGGCATCACAGAGGGTGGGTCGAGCTTCCGGATGATCTCGTTTTGCAGTCGTAGCAGCCGCGGCTTCGACCGGAAGTTCCGGTACATGTTCAGGGGCGTGGCATTAAAGTCGGATGCAAATGTGGCAAAGATGCCGTCCACCGCTCCTGCCCAACCCATGATCTTCTGCTTGGTGTCCCCCACTGCGGTGAGCCGAATCGTGCTCCGTTCGAATGCTGTGCGGATCAACCTGTATTGGTCTCCCGTGCAGTCTTGAAACTCATCCAGGAAGACGTCGCTATACGTCTGGCGAATGGCGTTCCTTGCCATCTCGCTGGTCTCAAGAATCTGGACTGCGAGCGGTACTAGGTCGGAGAACTCGATCTGCTTTCGATCGATGCGCCTGACCCCAATCGTGTATCCGGGGTCTAGCTGGTCTTCGCCAACCAGCACCGGTCGGAATCGGTCGATAATTCGCTTTGCGAACGCATGGAACGTATGGCTGTCGAACCGGGATGCGAGATTCGGTCCACACCGACGCATCACGCGCTCCTTCAAGTTCTTACTGGCATCAACTTTGAAGGAGATGGCCAGGATCCGATTTGGATATCGGCACACCCCAGTGCGAAGCAGGAAGTCCGCTCTTTGCGCCAGCATCTCGGTCTTCCCTGCGCCGGGCCCGGCTGTAAGGACGAGCGAGCGAACCTCCTCCTTGGCCGCGCGCAGGGCATTGGGCTCCAGCCTCAGGCCATCGGACGGAACCCACGCGTTGGCTGGCGTCACTCGGGCAGCTCCGCGAGCTTGCTGATGACTGCGTCGGCAAGACGATCAAGAGACTCGGGTAGCCCCTCTAGAAGTTGGGCATCAGTCAGCTTCGCCAACGCAGTGATGTGCGCCGCCGGCTTGCTTCCCAGCTTGAACTTCTGGTGATACGTGAAAAACAGTGATTGCTCAGCGGCGTCGTACTGATCTGGGTTGTGATGAGACAGGCCTAGGACTGCGCTCAAGGTGGGGGGCGCCGGAGGAGTCGGTATGCCATCGACGCCATACTGGATGGCATACGCCCGTAGCATCGCGAAGTCCAGGTCCATCGGTGCAGAGAAAAATATGCCCCGCTTCTCTAGCACCTCGCAGTAGTTTTCATAGTCTCTGACCAAGTACTGGGCGTTGTCCCAAGCCGGGATCGAGAAGGTGGGGGGCAGAACCTTGTCAGGCGCGAAGGCTTGCAGCTGGTCATTGACGTACTTGATGCGCCCCCATCCGCCGCCGTGACGGGCCACGTCTAGGTCTAGCAGCGTCAGGTAAGGAATCTGCAGTACTGAAAGCAGGCGCCAGAAGTGGTTGACGTGCCTGCCGCCGAGCGGAGCGATCGTGACGGCTGACTCATCGACCGGTGTGCCCTTCGCCCGAAGGATTCTTGGTAGCACCACCTCCTCGCTGTCGCCTTCGCCAAGCACGACTAAGCGAGAGAAGTAGATTTCCGGAAAGGCCTGCACTGCCTCTCGAACGAACTTGTAAGCCTCGAGCCGTTTGGCAGGCATCAGGATGCGTGTGACTTTCGATTCCCGCGCGGCGCTCAAGCGGAGGTATCTGATCTGGCCTGGCTCCACCCGCCGAAGCATTGACGGCGCATGTGTAGCGATCAGCGCCTGCGCATCTGAATTGCTTGCCATGTTGGTCAAAGCGCTGACGATCCGCCCAAGATAGTGAGCAGAGAGACTGTTCTCGGGTTCCTCGACGTTCACGATAGTGAACACCGGCGGACGTAGCTTCTCCAGGTCAAAGGAATCCTCTTCGCCGGCGAGGACGGCTCTCCCGATGGCCTGAGAAGACAGCACCAAGGAGAGATAGAGCATCGACTTTTGCCCGTCACTCAGACGAGAGAAGTCGACGAGGCTCTCGTCGTGGCTCGGAGTGAACGAGACAGAGAGGTGCCGAAGCAGTGACTCGATATCCGACGCCGCGAACGTGATCCTGGGGTCAGAGAAGAAGCTCCCCTTGTGCAGGCGGGTCCACACGTCGTGAAGAGACTTGCTGAACGCGTTCACCGAGGGGTTGCTGGCCAGACTCTCGCTGATCTGGTCGGTCAGGCCCTGAATCTCATCGCGTTCCTGGTCCCAGTTGACGGCCCTCAACAAACGACCGAGGAGCGCGCTAGCGCCGTAGGCGATGTGCTCAGCGGGGTCTCGCCTTGCGGGTAGATAGTGAACCTGAATCTGGCTTCGCTCTGTGCGTGGCACAAGAGCGGTGCTCAGAGGCTCGCCTTCCTCGTCAACGTCGAGAACGTAGACCAGCGTTTCCTCAATATCGCCGTCCTCGGTCAGAACGGCGCTCAGGCGGAACCGAACGCGAGGGATGCCGGCAGGTTCGTCGAGCCGCATGTGGCCGAAGTGAGGCGCCACCGTTGTGTTCGCGTCCCTTTGCTTAAGCTCCGGAAAGCTGAAATCGAGCTCGATCCACAGGGTGCGCTCAGCCGGCGGTTCATCCTCGTCCACCGGCACGTGGAAGTCGGACCTCTGAATGCGGCGAAGCGCTGGATCCAGCGAGAAGGCACGACAAATTGCGATCAGCGCGGCGGTCTTTCCCGACCCGTTGGGACCAATAAGGTAGGTGACGTCGTCGAGGTCGATTTCAGTCGGCTCATTTCCGAAGGACTGAAAATTGTGAAGGCGGACGGTCTGAAGCTTCATGTGAGTTGTCAGGGAATTGGAAGCAGTTCGGCCCGTTGCTCGCGGTCTCCGGTCCCAGTTGATGGTGGATGGCTGCCGGGCGCTAGTCGTGCAGACACCAACTATCACTTTCCTCTAGGCCGTCCAGATGTTGCCTTGGCGTTGCTGGAAATGGTAAGCCGTGCACACCGGCGACGCTAACTGCAGCCATCCGGAAATCCGTTCGCATTGGCCGGTGATTGGCGGACCGCGGGAGCCTGCCTCAACTCGAGTGTCGTCAGAGCGTGGTGGTATGCCGGGCACCGTTCGCCGCCTTCGGCCCGGCGTTGCGTGATTTTTCTACCTGGCGGCTTGCCAAGCAATTGATGGGGACATCGCCCACAATGGCTTTGTACTGCTGGAGTCCGAGGTCGGTCAGTGCGAGAAAACAGCCGTCCCCCCATATCGAGTCCGAGTTCAGGTCCACCGGTCCCCCGTCACGCCAGTAACCGAGGTGTCCGACAACAGTGTTGCGGGAATCTACGAAAAAGGTGCGCGCACGATCCTGTGGACGCCAGCTAAGCCTGCGAAGCCAGTGCGGGCAGATGGTGATGGGGTAGCTTGGTCCGTCATCATCCGGTCCGAAAGAGTTCACGAACCGCCTGACAAGCGTGGGAGCGAGCTCATCATCAAGCGGCATGACGCGGCCTAGCCAGACCGCGGCTGGCAGCTCTTTGTACCAATCCCAGAAATCCTCGCCCTCTGCGACAAGCCGTGGTGCTCTGATGAGTTTCTTTGTGTACTTAGCTTGTCGTGCCTGAAGAATCTCGTACTTGCTCACCTCTGCGAGCAGATGCATCCCTGGCCCGACGTTCCAATAGATGGCGTCGCTATTGACATGTTCAGCCCATAGCCCTTCACGCTCGTTCCAACTCGCGTTCCTAAGAATGTTCGGTCTGCGAATTCCCGTCGGCAGAGGCTGCGGGCGCTGACCTGCTCGCGGCGGTAGCGGCGCCCCCAGTTGCTCCAACAGGACTGGCATGTGACTGCGCTGCAACATGCCTGCTCTTCGTATCTCGCCGGCAACATGGCGCAGCGCTACCTGGCCAATCAAGGCGTGCGGCTTGGTGTAGCTGATCTGCATATCGAGGGCACGTAGCTGCGACTGAATGCGTTTGATGGCCGGCGGCCCAAAAGCTTCAAGTCCGCCCCACTCTTGGATGAACAGCCCCGCTCGGCGACGAATATGGAGCTCGTCTGTCTCTGCGGCCTCGGCAAGTGAGCTGGCGGCCAGCTGGAACATCCGGGTCCAGCCCAAGGAGTCCTCAACGCGCATGGCGCCGGACTCGTCCTCGAGGCCTGTGTCCTTGTCGCCTCCGGTGCCGCGCAGCTCCAAGCGATAGAACAATGGCAAAGGCTGCCGATCCGTACCGACGTGAATCCCCCATTGATGGGCCAGCAGCCCTGCGGCCTCAACCACTGCCACATCTCTGTGATTGCCAAGCTGCTCCACTAAATGTCCGAGGGAGCTCGCCAAGCGCCCGCTGCCCATGGCGAGCAGGATGGTCAAGGCCTGGAGCGGTGAATCAAGCTCGGCACCGAGCAACCGCCGCATGGTCAGCACAACGGACTCCGCGGCGACGCCATCTTGTTCAACGAGCTGGATGGCGCAGTCCCGAGCGTTGCGTTGGACCTCCGGCACCGGCATCCGAAGAGCAAAGTGGAGCAACTCAGAAATGATCTGCTCGTCGCTCATTGGGTCTGCGCACGGCTCAAAAGCAGCGCCCATCCTGAACTCTCGCGTAGAGCCCATCTGTTCAGCAAGCATGTCCCAGATGGTTGGCCAGTCAGGCGCCGCGGTGATCAAAGGCAAGAGGGACTCGATGTGAGCAAGCAGGCCCTGCGTGTTCTCCTCCCCGGCGTTGATTGAATCAACGAGGCTTTCGAAAGCTTCACCGTGCATCGCTGCGCCGTCGAGCATCTTCCGAACCTTAAAGTAGTGGAAAAGGTGCGCGCCCGCCCACTGGTTCCAAGAGCGCGATGAGTCAGGCAGGGCGTCGTAGTCGGCGAGCAACTGTCGCGCATAGGCTGAGTCACCCGCTTCCACCAGTCGTTCCGCCACCATGAACCGACAACGTGGATCGTCCTTGAGAACCTTCCAGTTCTCATACATAGACTTCACCGCACCAAGGTCCGCGTTCTTCGCTAACGCGCGGAAACGGTACGGTGCGTTGTAGTTCAGCTCCTGACCATCATTCGCGAATGCCTGCTCCAACTCGTCGAGCGAGTTTGCGTTGTCGTACTTGTCCTCGGTGTAGGACCGCCGTGGCTCTGGAGCCTCAGCAGTCCAGCGGCTCAGCGCCAAATCCAGAGCGGCATCTTTGTGCCCGTGCCGTGCAGCGCCGGTGCGCAGTCGTGTCAGCAAATCGACGCGCTCATGCGCGCGGCTGTCGATTTCGATGGCCGTCCTAAGTTTGGCAGTGAGCTGTGCGATTTGCTCCGCACCGGCCGCGTCAGCGGCGACGTCGATGAAGTCGCCGACGTGATACGGATCGCGGTAGTATGGTTCGAGGTAATACGGCAGGCACAAACCGCACCAGGCTGTGGTGCAGACATCCAGCAAATCCGGGCGGCGCCGAAGCATGCCGATCATCAACGTATCGACCTGGTTGGGCCAGGAAATCATCTGCCAGCCTGCCAGCCCTGCCGACACGTCGTAGCCGAAACGCGCGCCGACCTGCATTGCTTCGGCGATAAGCCCCGGCGCAAGGCGGCCCGCCGAGGAAGAACCCTCGGTATCTTTCATGCCGCCGATCTGTCGCATCAATTCGCAGACACGCCGTGAGCGGCCTGCTGGGTCGGCAGCGTTGGCTTGCTCGAAGACATCCTGCCAGATGGAGTACAGAGGGTCTTTCTTGGGAGGCAATGCGTAACCGAGGCAGTGGTCCGGCCAAGTAGCAAGAAGTCGCTTTGCGCGATCGGCTTCTCGACGGCTGCGAAGGCGATGGTCAGGTCCGCCAAACCGTCCAGTTGTTCGCGCGGCGTCTGCTCCTGAAGGTCGGTGGCCAGCGCTTCAAGGCGCTGCGCAGCCTGAGGGTGGTCACCATCAATCAGATAAGCGGCTACTGCTGTTTCGCGTCTTAGAAAGCTGGTGTCGGACACCGTTGCGGTGGGGATTGCCTGATCAATCTCGCGAAGTGTGGCGCGGTACTCATCTTCCCCACATGCCGCTGCTACTTTTAGTAGGGCGCGGGCAAAGACCGGGGCGGCTCGCACGGCTTGCATGACTCGGTAGTGGTCCCCGCCGCCGTTTGGGCTGAGCCGCAGCACGTAGCCCATCGCCGCTCTCGTCGCCATTCGCACGCTACCTAGGGGAACGGGGCGCGAGCCCATCTGAGACTGGGCCAGAAGCACGCCTATGGTCGTCGCGTGCGCGTGGAGTGGCTGCAACACGGAGTGACTCGACAGAACCGCGTCTGGCAGCGGGCGCGCCAGCAACGTGCAGAGCTGCGCGTGCTCCAGCACTGCCTGCGCCAGATCGCTCGGGCCGGAGAGGTCGGTGTCGCTGTCGCCCATCGCAATGTTTGGCGCGGCCAGACCTTCGAAGATCGACTCAGCGAGTTCTCGACTGCCAGCGCTCATGGCGGTCAGCGCGGCTGCGCGTCTCCAGCCGTTGTGTAGCTCTTCGAATCCCGGCAGTGCAGCCGCGTCCATGAAGAGAGAGTGCGCTTTGGGCGCATCGCCTGCGTCGCGTGCTGCAATCGCCGCACCTGCAAGCAGGGCAGACAGCTCAGACGTGGGTACGCCGAGAAGGCGGCACAAGTCGGTAGGGGCAGTGCTGCCTCTGGATGCGATGGCCGCCTCCGCGACCTGCATCCGCAAGTGATTGGTAGCGGCCTCGCGCTCTTCTTCGGTCAGCTTCTCTGAGGCGTGCTTTAACCCCTCCGCAACGAGAAAATCAATCGCTTGCTGGATCTGCTCGAAGTCACGAAAGTGAAATGACCTCGTCGCCCATTTCTCAAACTCCTTGAGGTTGTGCTGCTCACCGTAGTTCTCGTACCTGGAGGTATGCAGTTGCGCAACGGGTTCGAGGGTCTCAAACAAATTCTTAGCTCGTTCAAAGTCGCCTAAGGCAAGCAACTTGTCGACGACTTCGTACCCCATGTTGGGGAAGTCTTTGGCAAACGTGTAGGCAGCATCGATCTGCCCCACCGCCAGCATCGCGATCGGCAGCCGGTCAGCACCGTCCAGCGCTGACGTGCGTCGCGAAAGTTCGTCTCGGCACAGGAGAAGGCGGGTAAGCGCGGTGGCGTCTTGCAGACCGCGCACAGCGTAGACGGCGAGCCGGATGTCCGCCTGTATGTCAGCTACTCCTCGCCCATTCGCTAACTCTTCTCGGAAGCGCTGCGGCGTCGCGAGCGCCAGGACTGCGCCGTTGTCGGACGCGCGGGCCAGATAACGCAGTTCGAGCCATCGCTGGGCCGACGTCGTCGGGGCGCTGCGCGCCAGTTGTGCGAGCTCACGGTAGACGCGCTCGGAATGTGTGTCGTCGACGCGGCCAAGCCGCATGACGGGCTTGGCGAGCACGAACAGCCGAAAGCTATTGTGAAAGACGCTCCACCCCTGGGGCGATTCGCTCAGCAGGTGACGCGCGGTGACGAGCGCTTGCTCAATCGCCGCCTCGGCAACTACCGTTGCGAGCAACTCTAGAGGCATGGGGGCCTCGGAACGTGCGATGTAACCAAGTACTCGCAGTGCATCGGCGTTGGCGACAATTTCGCGCCAAGCTGCCGCGTAGACCGTTTCAATGTCTCCATCAAACGGCATGCCGCCTTCCAGCAAATGCGTACGAACGGTGTCGTCGGCTCGCAGCAGCGCCTGGATGAGGTATCGAGTCGCCAGGGGGTGTCCCTGACCGATTTCGCTCAGCCTCAGACGCGGGATGGCGCCATCGAGGCCGAGCGCGTCTGCCATCTGAGCCACGGCGTCTCGGGACAGTGGGCTCATTGAGACTAAGCGGCCAGCCTCAGCAGCCTGCTCTTGCACTGCCGGCTTCAACTGCGCAAGATCCAGGCGCTGGGTGCCCAGCACGAACACAACGCCAGCAGGAACGGCTGCAGGTAAAGGTAGCTCGCCAAGGAGCGAGGTCACGGGACGCTCCTCCCGAGGGATATGGTCGAGGCCGTCTACCACGATGATGGTGCGGACGCCGTCCTTCTCGTATCGCTCACCTGCTTGGCGCAGCATCGTGCCGAACTGCTCGCGCCGTTCGTGCTGGCCGCTATCGCGAAGACGGAGGCCGTGCAGTCCCCCGTTGCGCAGCTGGGCGGCGATGTCTTCAAGGAAGTCATCAGCTTCGCCTCGCCCGACGTTCTGGGCTGCGCCCGGGACGAAGGCTAAGTAGCGGACAAGACGTACCTTTGGCTCGGTGGCAAGGGCCATCTGAAGAAGTGTCGACTTGCCGGAGCCAGGTGGACCGACCAGCGAGATATAGCCGCTGGCGGCCGTTCGCAGCGCGGCAAGCAAAGCTTGTTCTGAATCGCGGTTGCGCTGGACGTAGGCGCCGATGGGAAAGCGATGCAGATGTCGGGTTTTCGCTGGGTCCTTCCACGCCAGCTCTCGCAGGAGCTCTTCACGTGTCCATCGTTCCTTGCCAGACGGATGCGTGACCAATTTTGGCAGCGCGTCTGCGATCTCCGCCGCCAAGCGGGCCTCGTCGGCGCTGAGCTTGTGCAACTGGACAAAATCTGCCGCCGCACCATGCAACACGCGAAGGCTGTGCAGAAAGCGCTCGAACTCACCGTCGGCCAGCCCGGATGCAGCAAGTAGCTTGGCAATCAGGCCGCTCCACGCGGAGCTCCCCCAGTCCGTGAGTGTGCGTTCGGGGAGCCGGTCGAACTCCTCTAGAAATGCTGCTGTGTGACCTGGAGCGCCATCGCCAGGCGTATCGTTGAGTGATGGGTAGTCGGAGGTGACCAGCCTGATCTGTACGTTGGCGCCCGGATTTGCCTGGCGAAGACTCTGCCATGCGTGGACCAGCGGCTTGAGCAAGCCCTCGGCGCCCATCAGAAGTGTGCTGACGGTGAAGGTCCCCGGAAACTGAGCCGTCTTGAACTGGTGGCCAATGACCAGCCCGTCAAATCCAAGAACCAGGTCATCGGCAATACCGGCGGTACGGTCAGCGATCCCAATCCACTCCAGATGTCCGCGCGTGAGCTCGGCGTAGATGGCAGCGCCGGCCTTCCCGTACTGGCCAACGTACCCGCGCATGGCGCGGCGTTCGCCCTCGGCTGGTGGAGGTGCAGGAGACTGGGCGGTTGCAGGCTTAGGGGCTTCGGGCGACGCCATACCGGATTTGGCTACTCTGGCAGCATTCAATCAGCGCCTTCCATGACGCAGACATTGCACGCCATTCTGCGCTGTTCAAACTCGATGGACAGCAATTCCGTCGACGCCAGGTGAACGGTTGACCTGACGATTCGTGGGACGGACTCTCACCGCACCGACATCGGCAAGACCACGCGAGAAGGCTGGCGCAGTTAGGACTGCGCCAGCGGCCTCACGGACTGCGGCCAGCCGCAACCGATGCCACCCTACAAGGGTCACTTGAACTCTGGAGTTGAACATGGTTGTTCAACGTATAGGCACCAGCTCTCAGCCCTCGCAGGGCGCTCGCTTCACCCAAGAAGCCTCCCCGTCCACGAATTGGCTGCGTCCATGTCCTCAGAAGTGAGGATCCTGGAGGTGATCTTGGCGGACAAACGAACGCGGAATGACAAGAATTCGGCGCTACAAAGCCGAATGCCGGCTTCCGCAAGGGGCTTCGATGGTCTACAGATGGGTCAGCGTAGTTGCGTTGTTGATCGCCGGCGCACTCAGCGGCTGCGCCTTCGACGTATCGCACCGGAAGTTGCTTGAGACCGGAACTCCCTGGTCCGAGTGCCCATACGAGGGGGGGAGTTGCCGTAAGGACGCCTCAGTTCAGCACATTGGGTTTCGCACCAAGGATGGGGCTAGCGGAAGCTATCTCCTAGGCTTCGTCGAATTCGATGATCAGGGGTGGTATCACGACCGTGGGCAGCAACTGGCACTGTTTAGTGCGGTACGAGAATGGCGTACTCAGAACTCCGGCGCTAGGTTTCTGATGGTGGCCTTTGCTCACGGCTGGCACCACAGCGCGGTTCCGGGCGACCCGGACATCGGAGAGTTTCAAAAGCTTCTGGAGCGGCTCGACCTTCTCGAGAAGCGCATGGCTGAGAAGCATGGCGGTGAGCCTCGGAAAGTAGTAGGCGTCTACCTCGGATGGCGAGGCGAAGCGCTGAAGATTCCCTGGTTAAAGAAGCTGAGCTTCTGGACGAGGAAGAATGCTGGTGAGAGGGTTGGCGAGCGTTCAGCCAAGCAATTTCTGACTGAGCTAAGGCAACGCTGAATATGTCCACCGCTGAGCGGCCTGAGGCGTTGTTCTGCGATGAAGCAGCAGACCCTGGCGATGGCGGCCGATCAAGGCG
>LNFM01005723.1_pt1 | contig 21147 bp, 20 predicted proteins | sample 596031 | NCBI WGS metagenome assembly LNFM01 (sample SAMN04254537, study PRJNA301005) | activated carbon metagenome | isolation source: dual media filters at the Ann Arbor, Michigan drinking water treatment plant | place: USA: Ann Arbor
GAGGCCGGGGCACCGCCGCTGCCGGGCAGCACGTAGCCGGCCAGCACGGCCAGCAGGCTGGAGCCGGAGGGGGCCGCGCCGATGGGCGCCTGGATCGAGGAGACGACGATCGTCGCCTTCTCCTGGGATTCGTCCACGATCTTCATGACGGCCTGGCCGGTGGTGCCGGCCGCGCCGATGGGACCGATGGATCCGGCCTCGCCGCCCGAGGTCCCGATCAGGTTCGTCACCTGCGAGGCGGCGTCCCGATCACCCCCCGGCGACATCGGGACTCCGAGCGCGGCGAGCACCGCGGCCGCGATGGCGGGCGGCGGCGGGCCGAGCGACAGGGCCGGGGCTCCCGGGAGGCCCAGGGCGGAGGCGGCGACGCTGGGCGTCGGCGCGGCGGCGGGCGGGGCCGGGGGCGTGTCGGCGTCGATGCGGCTCACCGGCAGCGCGCTGGGGGGCGCGGCGACGACCGGCGCGGGGCTCGAGAAGACCGGGGCGAGCTCGGGGAGCTCGGGGGCGGCACCGGGCAGCGTGGGAAGCGGCTGGGCGTCGACGGGCGGCTCGGCGGAGGGCGGCAGCGTGATGACCGGGTCGCGGACGACCGGCGGCGGCACGGCCGGGACCTCGGCGGCGGGCGGCCCGGCCACGGGAAGCGGCTCGATCGGTGCGGGTGCGGGCTCGGGCGACGCGGGGGGCTCGGTGGCGACCGGCTCCACGGGCAGCCCGGTGAGGGGATCGATGGCCGGCGGCGGGGCGGGCTCGGCCGCGGCCGCGTCGGTGACGACCGCGTCCGGCGCGGGCTGCTCGGTCGCGATGGGGTCGGCGACGGCGGTCGCGCCCTCGTCGGCGAGGGCCAGGACCGGCGCGGCCAGGACGATCAGGAGCACGACGATCATGGCCCGCAGCCACGGAGCAGTACCGTGGTCTGAGGCCCTGCGCCGCTCTGAGGTCCCGAAAAGCACCAAAATCACCAGGGGTGGTCGCCGTCTCCGAGTGCGGAGGGGCTGAACATACACCGGGAGAGTTGCGCAAGCACGCTTTTCGTGGGTCCGATGTTCGACCTGTTTCACGCGCACGCGAGGGCGGGCAGCTCGGCGAGGGTCGCGATGCGCGGACACGGCCCGTCCGCAGCGGTTCCGAGACGATCGAGGAGGACCGCCCGGACCCCGGCGCGGCGGGCGCCCGCGCAGTCGGCGGCGGCCAGGTCGCCGCAGTGCAGGGCGGCCGCGGGCTCGACGCCGAGCGCCGTGAGCGCGCGCCGGAAGATCGCGGGCTCCGGCTTGCGGACGCCCACGACCGCGCTGACGACCACGGCCGCGAAGCGGTCGGCGACGCCCAGGCCGGCGAGGACTCCGGGCAGGCCGCAGTCCCAGTTGCTGACGACGGCGAGGGGCAGCCCGGCGGCGGCGAGGGCGTCGAGGGCCGGGAGCGCGTCCGGGTGGAGCGAGAAGCGCAGGCTGTCCACGAGCATCAGCGCGAGCGGGGCGGGCGGCGGGGCGTCCCCCCCGAGGGCGGCGGCGAGCACACGCGCGCAGTCCCGGCGCAGCTCCGCCAGGGAGGCCTCGTCGCGCCCGCGGTCGTGGTGGGCCCGGTAGAAGGCGATCTCCTCCCGGAGGGCCGCCGCGACGACGGCCTCCGGATGGTCATGACCGGCGTCGGCGAGGAGGCCGCGCAGACGGGGCACCGGATCGTGCATCTCGAGGAGGGTTCCGTAGGCATCGAGGAGAACTGCCCGGACGGGGGACCGGGCGGCGCGGGGGTTCTCCACAGGCAGGTCTATAATCCCGCGCTGCGGCGCCCGCAGGGGCGTCCCGAGAACGGTCGAGGGGGGCGCGGATTTGCGCGGTTCACGCGCGCGGTTCATCATCGCGTCGGCCCTCGTCGTGGTCGTCGCCGGCGCCTGGGTGCCGGTGCTCGTGGCGGATCATTACGCGAATGGGCCCGGAGGGGCGGATGTCGGCTATACGAGGGTCGATCGTGGATGGAAGTTCGTCTACCACGCCGTCCGCCTCTCGCGTGACGCACGCCTCGGCAGCGCGGATGCGGCGCTCGACCGGGCCCGCGACGTGTGGGCCGGCAGCCCGGTCGCCGAGAGCGTCGAGCTGGTCTACGCCGACGGTGCCTTCACGGTCCCGGTGCCCGAGAGGGGCACGCGTCCCGCGGCCGGCCGGCGCCGGGCGGAGCCGCTCTCGCGCCTCGGCTGGGTGGTCCGCGGCCGCGTCCGGAACGGGCCCCCGCAGATGATCGGCCTGCTCGACTACCCGACCGGGCGCGTCGCCTGGAACATCCGCCCGCTGCCGGACGCGGTGGCTCCGTGAGCGACCTGCGGAGACGGCGCAGGGGACGGGAGCGGCGCACGCGCCGCCGGCGCACCAACCTCGCCCTGATCCTCGGCGGCATCCTGGCGGCGATGCTCGGCGGCGTGGTGCTGGTGTCGGCCCTCGCGATCCACTCGGTGGCCGAGAACCTGGGCGAGGAGGAGCTCAAGGAGATCCGCCTCGGCCAGAACACGCGCATCTACGACAAGGACAAGAAGCTCCTCGGGATCATCGCCGGCGAGACGAACCGCACGGTGGTGCCGAGCAGCCGCATCCCCCAGGTGCTCAAGGACGCGACGGTCGCGATCGAGGACAAGCGGTTCTACGACCACGACGGGGTCGACTACTACCGCCTCGTCGGCGCCGCGGCGCGCGACGTGCAGACCCGCTCGGCCCGGCAGGGCGGCAGCACCATCACGATGCAGCTGATCAAGAACCTCTACGACCCCACCGCGGGACGCACGATCTCCAAGAAGATCGAGGAGGCCTACCTCGCCTTCCAGTACGAGAAGAAGTTCACGAAGGACGAGATCCTCACCAAGTACCTCAACGGCGTCTTCTACGGCCAGAACGCGATCGGCGTGCAGGCGGCGTCGCTGACCTACTTCGACAAGGACGTCTCGCAGATCAACCTGCAGCAGGCCGCCCTGCTGGCGGGCCTGCCCCAGGCGCCCTCCACCTACAACCCGTTCACCAACCCGGAGGACGCGAAGGCGCGGCGCAACCTGGTGCTCGACCAGATGGCCAAGCAGGGCTACATCTCGCGCGAGCTGGCCGACAAGGCGATGCGCTCGGGCATCTCCCTCAAGCGGGGCACGGCCTACAAGCGCAAGCGCGAGGAGTACTTCTTCGAGTACGTGCGCCAGGTGCTGATCGACCGCTACGGCGAGAAGCGGGTGCAGCAGGGCGGATTCAAGGTCTACACGACCATCGATCCGGCCCTCCAGGCGGCGGCGCGGCGCGCGATCAACGAGAACCTCTACCTCGAGGACGACCCGGACGCCGCCGTCGTGATGGTCGACTCCAAGAAGGGCTACATCCGGGCGATGGCCTCGAGCCAGGCCTTCAGCGCCGAGAACCAGTTCAACCTGGCCACCCAGGCCCTGCGCCAGCCCGGGTCGACCTTCAAGACCTTCGCGCTCACCGAGGCCGTACGGCAGGGGATGAACCCGTACACGACCCTGTACGGGAGCAAGAAGCTCGACTTCGTCGACGACGAGTACGGCCCGATCGACGTGGCCACCTATTCGAACTCCTACCGTGGGGCGATCCCCGTGGCCTCCGCGCTCCTGAGCTCGGACAACTCGGTCTTCCAGCAGCTCACGCTCGACGTGGGGCCGGACCGGGTGATCCAGACCGCCTACGACATGGGCATCCCCGAGTCGCGGGAGCTGCCGGACGTCGCCTCGATCGGCCTCGGCTCGGGCGAGGTGACCCCGCTCGACATGGCGACGGCCTACGCGCCGCTGTCGAACGGCGGCTTCCGCGTCGAGCCGCTGGCCATCTCGAAGATCGTGCGCTCGAACGGCGCCGAGGACGTCTTCGCCCCGGAGCGCGACCGCGCCTTCTCGGACGGCGTCGCCTACGAGGTGACGCGGATCCTGCAGAACAACGTCACGGGCGGCACCGGCACGCGCGCCCAGATCGGCGTCGCGGCGGCGGGCAAGACCGGCACCACCGAGGACTTCGTGGACGCCTGGTTCGTGGGCTACACGCCCGAGTACTCCACGGCGGTCTGGGTCGGCTACCCCAACGCGGACGGCATCAAGCGCTCGATGTTCAGCGTCCACGGCATCGCCGTGGCCGGCGGCAGCTTCCCCGCCCAGATCTGGGGCGACTTCATGAGGGTCGTCGTGGAGCGCGAGAACGGCTCCGGCTCGTTCCCGCTGCCCAGCAACCCGGTCACCTGGTCGCCCTTCTCCAGCGACTTCACCCGCTCGGCGGGCGAGGCGAACTCGAGCTCGTCGGCCGCCTCCTCGGAGTCGACCGAGTCGACGCCCTCCACGGCGGGCTCGACCACCGCGCCGCAGCGGCCGGCCCCGAGCACGGCCCAGCAGCCCGCGCCGCCGCCGCCCTCGACGGACGCGCCCGTCGCCCCCACGCCGCCGCCCCCCGCGCCGACGCCGCCGCCCCCGACGCCGACGCCGCCGCCCCCGACGCCGACGCCGCCCCCTCCCACCCCGACGACGCCCCCTCCGCCGACCCCGACGACGCCATAGCGTCCGGGGGTCGGGTTCCGCGCCGGGCCGCGCTACGATCGACGGGCGCGGACGGAGGGTATCCCCGCAGGTGATGACGGCGGACCGAGAGCGGGTGCTGAACCACGTCCGGCGCGCGGCGCGCGCGGGGGGCTCCCCCCTGGGCGCCGGCCTCCTCGCCGGGCTGATCGGCCTGTCGTTGATGCTCTTCGGGCCCCCGGGCGGCGACCAGGCCGCCCACCTCTACCTCACCCAGGCGTGGCGCGAGAACGGCTGGCAGCTGTGGGACAACCTCTGGTACTCGGGCCGCTACGCGCAGGTGAACTACAGCCTCCTCTTCTATCCGCTGGCCGCCCTGCTGCACCCGGTGACCGTCGTGGCCGCCTCGTGCGCGGGCGCGGCCGCCGCGTTCGCGGCCCTGCTGCGCCGGCGCTGGCCGGCGATCGCGACGGGGCCCGCGCTCGCGTTCGCGGTCCTGGTGCCCCTGGCCGCGGCGGCCGGGACGTACCCCTTCCTCCTCGGGCTCGCGTTCGCGCTCGGCACGCTGCTGGCGCTCGACGCCGGAGCGCGGGCGACGGCCTTCGCCGCGCTGCTCCTGACGGCCCTCGCCCACCCCCTGGCGCTCGCCTTCCTGCTGGTCGCCCTCACGGCGATCGCGCTCTCCACGCCGGGCTGGTGGCGCTCGGGGGGCAACGTGGCCCTCGCGACCGGCGTCGCCGCCGTGGGAGGCGCCCAGGTGCTCCTGCTGCGGGGCTTCTCCACCAGCGGAGCGTCCTACCCCTTCATCCCGAGGGACGCCCTGGCGATCACGGGCTTCTGCATCGCCGGGCTGCTGCTGACGCGCGGCCTGCCGGACCAGCGCCCCCTGCGTGCCGTCTTCCTCGGCTACGGAGCGCTCGGCGCGCTGGCCTTCGCGTCGTCGTCACCGATGGGCGGCAACGTCGTGCGCCTGATGATGCTGATGGGCGTCCCCCTGCTGCTGCTGCCCCTCTCGGCGCGGGGCTTCCGCCCCCGCGGCGTCGCCGTCGCGTGCCTCGCCGCCGTCTTCGTGCTGCAGACGATCCCCGCCGTCGCCGGCTGGCGCACCGCCGCGGAGTCGCGCGCGCAGGACGAGAGCTTCTGGTACCCCGTGATCAGCTGGCTCGCCGAGCACCCCGACCCCGACCACCGCGTGCAGGTGGTGGCGACCGCCGACAACTGGGAGGCGTACCACCTCGCCCGGCGCGGAGTGCCGCTGGCGCGCGGCTGGTTCCGCCAGGACGACTTCCCCGCCAACGCCGTGCTCTACGGCGACCTGACGCGGCGCAGCTACGACGCCTGGCTCCGGCGCACCGGCGTCCGCTGGGTGTTCCTGCCCGACGAGCCGCTCGACTACAGCGCCGGCGCGGAGGCGGAGCTGCTGCGCTCGGGGCGCTCGGGGCTGGACGAGGTGGCCCGCATCGGGGGCTGGACGATCTACGAGCTGCCCGACCCGACCCCCATCGCGACGCCCGCCGGCGGCATCTCGGTGGTTTCTCTGACGTCCAACGACGTCACCCTGCGGGTGGAGCGCCCGGGCACGTACCGCCTGCGCCTGCGTTACACGCCGTACTGGCGGGTGGAGCTGGGTGCCGCCTGCGCGACGCCGCGCGAGCCCTGGGGCACCGACCTGCGGGTGCTGCAGCCCGGGCTGGTGCGCCTGGCCTTCGACGTGCGCCTCGGCACCTTCGTGGGCGCGGTGCTGGGCAGCGCGGGCGGCTGCGGCACGCCGCCGCTGGGTCCGCCGGCGCCCGGCACCGGCACCCTCGCGCTGCCGGATAGACGCTAGTGGAGCGCCAGGTGACGTTGGCGTGTTCCGGCCGCGAAGACCCGGCGGGGAAGGGACGCGGTGTCATCCGCATGGTGGTGTCCACGTGGATGACCGAGGACGCCGCATCCGCCGAGGTTCGCAACGAGCCAGAACGGGGCGGACGGCACTAGGGCGGGCCCTGTCGGGGCGCCCACTGGGGGCCGCCGAGCGACCAGTCGAGGGCGTTCTGGAAGTCGTTGACCAGTAGCGCCCAGACGTACCAGCCGATGATGGACGCGATGCCGAAGAACGCGCTGGCCCGGTAGACCGTGAGCATCATCGCGTCGCTGGCCCTGGTGCGCATCCAGCGCCAGAAGCTGTCGCGCGGGACGATCTCGGTGTGGAAGTGATACGCGGTGAACATGCGCCAGTGCATCCCCAGCCAGACCGCCCAGAGGATGTCCCAGACGCCGCCGAGCGACGTGTAGTAGGCGATGGCGTCCTCCTTGCGCCCGGCCTGCCCGACGTACTGCCACACGTCGAAGTGCAGGTGCCAGTCGGTGAGGGGCCACAGGAGCATGACCCCGACCGAGTCGAGCGTGTCCGAGAACACGTGGGCCCATGCGCCGAGGAGGAAGGAGAACGCCCACATCGGGTTGCGGCTGGCCAGGAGGACGATCGCCGCGCAGAGAATCCCGAAGCTCAGCGAGTGGGTGAAGCCGACGCCGGGGAAGCCCCGGTGCAACTGCACCGGGTCGCTCACGAGCTTGGCGTCACCGGTGAAGTCGAGGCCGTAGACGGCCCACTTGCTGAGGATGTCCGGCGAGTAGCTGCCCAGCAGGCACAGGGGCAGGCTGATGATGCCGCCGAGCTTGGCGCGGAAGAGGTACGGCTCGAGGTCGTGTGCGGCCCAGCTCACTCCCCGGGCGCCGCGGGGAGCCGGGGCACGGGGCGCGGGAAGAGCCGCCCGGCCAGCCAGGTGGCGAGGAACAGGAAGGGCACCGACTCCCAGAAGCCCAGCAGGAACAGGGGCGGGAGGAGGACGCCGAGGCCGGCGTAGAGGAGCACGGCCCCCACCCAGAAGGCGACGGCGGCGCGGGGACGGGACACCGCCGGAGGGCGTGGGGTCGGCGGCACGCCGGGCAATCTCCACTCTTGCGGGCCCGTGCGCAAGGGTTCACCCTTCATCCGTGGCGGAGGAACCGATCCGGGTGATCACGTGGAACCTCTTCCACGGGCGCGACGGCCTGCCCGGCCTCGGCGCGACGCCGCGCTCCACCTGGCGGCGCATCCCCGAGGACGACGGGGTGCACATGCACGTCAACCGCAAGCTCACCGACCTGATGGCCGGGCGGCTGGCCTCCTGGGAGCCCGACCTCTGCGCCCTCCAGGAGGTGCCGACCGCCGCGATCGCGACGATCGCCCGCATCACCGGCATGCGGCCCGTCTGGACGACGACCGGCCCGCTGATCGGGCCGCGCCGCCTGCGCGACGCGCTCTCGGCGCGCAACCCGGACCTGTGGCGCTCGCACGAGGGCAACGCCAACGTGCTGCTCGCCGGCCCCCGCCTGGGCCTGGTGGAGGGGAGCCGGCGCTCGGTGCGGCTCAACCCGATCGCCACCATCCTCCGCTCGGCCCGGCGGCTCGGGCTCGAGGGCGGCGAGCTCCTGCACTACATCCCCGAACCGCGGCGCCTGGTGCTCGTCGAGCTGACGACGCCGGACGGGACGCGCTTCACGGCCGGGTCCACCCACTGCCACAACTCCCGCCATCCCGACGTGGTGGGCGACGAGATCGCGCGGGCGGCGGATGCGCTGCGTACCGCCGGTGGCGGCCGGCCGGTGGTGCTCGCGGGCGACCTGAACGCACCCCCCTCGCACCCCGCCCTCGCGGACCTCGCGGCGGCCGGGTGGGGCGGCGCCGCACCGGAGGGCGGCCTCGGCATCGACCGGATCCTGCATCGCGGCATGGAGGTGGTCGAGCCCGCGCGGCGGCTCCGCCCCGAGGAGCGCGAGGTGGGCGTCGCATGGCGCGGGCGGACGCGGCGGGTGCGCCTGTCCGACCACGACCCGGTCGTCGCCGTGCTGCGCGTCGCTATGGGGCGCGCATCGTGAGCTGGGCCAGCATCAGCAGCGTCAGCACCACCGCGGCGGCGGCCGCCGGCCGCACGCGGCGCGGGTTCTCCGCCAGCCAGTCGCCGAGCGGCCAGACCAGCGGGAACGCCATCAGCCCGAAGCGCGCCATCGAGGTGATGGTCCCACTGGACAGCGGTACCGCGATCACCGCGAGCGAGTAGGCGACCCAGGGGGAGCGCAGGCCCCCCTCCGCCCTCCAGAGGCGGGCCAGGAGCCAGAGGTAGGCGATGAGGAAGCCGAGGTCCCGGGCCGTCGCATGCCAGGCGGCGGTGAGGTCGCCGGCGCGGATCAGATCCCATCCGGCCGAGATCTCACCGGGCGCCGCCGAGATCAGGCCGATGCCGAGCTGGCCCCGGTCCCAGGCCCGCTGGGCCTCGAGCGGCAGGAACGGGTCGCCCCGGGCGATCGCCATCCAGGTGAGGAACGCGCCGACGGCCACGACGCTGGGCAGCACGGCGACGAGGGCCCTCGGGATCCTGCCCGGCGCGGGCCCGTAGAGCGCGAGCAGCCCCACCAGCAGCGCCACCAGGACGCCGGTCGGCCGGGTGAGCGACGCGGCGGCGGCGATCAGGCCGGCCGCCACCCAGCGGCCGCGCACGGCGCAGAGCGCCGCCGCGACGGCGGCGGCGACCGCGATCCCCTCCGTGTAGGCCATCGAGCAGTAGAGCGCGGGTGGGGCCAGGGCGAGGATCCAGGTGGCCCGCGCCGCCGCCTCCTCGCCGAAGCGGGCCGCGGTGAGCGCGTGGAGCGCCCAGAGGGCGCCGAGGAACGCGACGTTCGAGACCACCAGCGCGCCGATGAAGGGGTTGACCCCGATCGCGGCGAAGGCCGCCATGATCCCGGGCACGAGGGGGAAGAAGGCGAGGTTGGTGAAGATCTCGCCGACCTGGCCGACGTCCTCCGCATAGCCGTTGCGGGCCACGTCCAGGTACCAGGTGGTGTCCCAGCCTCCGATCTGCCGGAGCAGGTCCGGAACCGCCGCGTCCACGCCCCGCGTGGGCACGCCGAAGGCCGCGCCGGCGACGAGCGCCGCCACGAGGATGAGCGCCCGCGAGGCCGCCCAGGCGACCAGCGGCGCCGGCCACTGGGAGACGACGCGGCGCAGCGCGATCGCCGTCGCGGTCACCGCCGCCAGCCGACCCGGGTCGCGACGGCGCCGATCGCCGCGGCGATGCCGGCCACGACGGGAGCGGCGAACGCCGCCGGCTCGAGGGTGACGGCGACGGGCACGGTCTCCGTGAGCCCGTCGGTGGTGACGCGCAGGCTCACCACCGGATCGGAGGCGGCCCACACCGCCAGCGCCGCCGCGACGAGCCCGGCGGCGAGCGCGAGGGGGCCCGCCCAGCGCGCGACCGCACGCCCGGTGCCGGGGCGGGCGGAGACGAACCCGACGCCCGCCAGCACGATCAGTACGCCGAGGAGGGGGAGCATCCAGAGCTGGCCGGAGCCGGCGAAGCCGCTGGCGTGCGTCGGGGTCGCCGGCGGCGGCCCCGAGAACCAGGTGAACCCCGGCACCACGGCGGTCGCGGCACCCGCCAGCAGGAGGGCGACCCCGGTGACGCGGGGGCTCACGCCCCGCCCCGCACGGGCGTCCGGCGGAAGACCATGACGCCGTCCTCGTCGAACACCAGCCGCATGTCGGTGCGGGCGCGGAACTGCGCGAGGCGCACCGCGTGGGCCGCGGGCAGCAGACGGTCGGCGAGATAGGGCCGTTGCCGGTCGACCAGCACCCACTCCGCGTCGGCGACGACCGGGAAGGTGTAGATGCGCTCGCGCTCCGAGAGGTGGGCGGCGAGGAGGTTCCCGGCCGAGACGGGGACCCCGTCGGGCACCAGCGCGACCGCGCGCGCCATCGTCCGGGAGTGGTCGGTCACCCGGAACTGCTCGACGCGCGCGCTGGATCCCACGACCGGCACTGCGCTCCACCATGGCAGCGGGCCGAGGTACACGCCCGAGATCGCGACGGCCCCGACCCAGACGGCCACGACGCGGCGTGGCTCGGCGAGCAACCGCACGAGCGGCTCCGGGCGGGTCGCGCGCCGGACCCGCGCGAGGCCGAGGATCGACGCCGACACCACGAAGGGCACGATCACCGCGACGTACTGGAACTGGATCGAGTACTGCGGGAACCAGTCGGCGAGGATGTTGATCAGGATCTCGGGGAGGGCGCCCATCAGCAGCAGCGGGGCGGCCAGCGGCAGCAGCAGCAGCGGCAGCAGCAGGGCGGCCAGATAGCTCAGCCGGTCGTACGAGGCGACGATCTCCGCCGCCTCCCAGGGGCGCGTGAGCAGGGTGGTCACCACGCCGCCGCCGTCGGAGCCGAGCGTGGCGTACCGGTCGACGAACTCCGAGCCCCGTCCGGCGTTGTAGCGCGGGATGACGACGAGCACCGCGAAAGCCGACCAGGCCGCCCCCGCCGCCGCGAGGAGGATCCCGTAGCGGCGGCCCGCGCCGCGCACGACCATCCACACGCCGAGCATGGTGAGCGCCAGGGCGACCTCCTCCTTGCAGAGCGCCGCCAGGACGGCCGCGACGGTCAGCACCAGGTAGCGGCGCTCCTCGGCCGCCCAGATGCAGAACATCAGCAGCGGCGCCGCGAGCGTGACCGGGTGGAACTCGGTCAGCGTGGCCCACTGCAGCGGCGGATACAGCAGGTAGACGGCCGCGGCGGCCACGGCGAGGCGGTCGTCGCCGAGCCAGCGCCGGCCGAGCCAGAACGCGGGCAGGGCGCCCGCCGCCACGATCACGGCCTGCGCCACGAGGAGCGCCTCCGGCAGGACGCCCGTCCACGCGAGCGGGGTGAACAGCGCGAGGATCGGGTCGACGTGCGCTCCGAGGCGGTTGAACTGATCGCCGTTGACGTCGGTGGTCTCGAGGGGACGGCCCCGGGCCGTGCTCCAGACGGCCTGCACCATGTTCCCCACGTCGAACCGGCCGGTCCAGAACGCGCGATGCCGCGCGACCGAGAGGTAGGAGAAGAGGCCGGCGTAGACGGCCATCATCGCCCACACCGCGTGCTCGGGCCGGAGCGTGCGGCGGCGCGTCCAGGAGGGGCGCGCGAGGGGCCGGGGGACCGGCGGCGCCGAGCTCACCGGTCGCGGCCGGCCAGCACGGCGAGGGCGATGAAGACGAGCTCGACCATCGTGAGCATCACGCGGGTCCCGACCGAGAGCGCGACCGCGACGCTGCCGGGCAGGTTCTGCGCGAGGGCGATGGCGAAGGCCCCCTCGCGCACGCCGAGGCCCGACGGGAAGATGAACGCGAGGGTCGAGACGGCGAACGAGAGCAGGAAGGCCAGCCCGACGAAGGCCGGGCCGCCCGCCTCGGCGCCGGCCGCCGAGCGGACCATCAACCAGATGCCCACGGCGAGGAGGCCGGCGGTGAGGGCGTACCAGGCCACCAGCCCGGCCAGGGGGCCGACGGGGATCAGCCGCGGCAGCGGGTCGCGCTTGGCCAGGCGCAGCGCCCAGGCCGACACCGGCCCGAAGATGCGCGGATGGAGGGCGAGCAGCCCGAGCGGCACGAGGGCCAGCAGCCACATGCGGGCGCCGCCTCCCCCGTCGTAGAGGGCGACGAAGGCCACGGCCCCGGCGGCGGCCACCCCGAGGGCCAGCAGCTGCTCGTAGACCGTGGCGGCGAGCGTCGCGCGCTTCGGGATGCCGCGTTCGTGGCTGAGCACCACGCGGCCGAGCACCATCAGCACGTTGCCCGGGACGTAGCGCCCGAGCAGGGAGCGCGCCCAGATCGACAGCACCGCGCCCGCGGGCGGGCCATCCTGGTGGAGGCGGTCGACGATGCCCACGTAGCCCAGTCCGCTGGCCAGGTAGAAGACCAGCAGCACGGCGCAGCCGAGCCCGAGGAGCCCCGGGCTGACCTCCCAGTCGTACTCGGCCACCGACGACCAGCCGTCGATGAGCGCCCACACGAGGAAGCCCAGCACCAGCACACCCGCGACGAGGCCGCCGCGGCGGCGCCAGGGGCTCGCGGGCGCGGGCGCCCCCGCGGCGGCGTCAGCCGGGTTCGGCACGCCGTCGCGCGGTGGCCAGCAGTCCGTGGTAGCCGGGGCGGCGGCCGATGAACGCGGTGTCGATCTCGAGCGCCGCGCGAACGACGCGCGAGGCCAGCCGGGGCGGGGCGCCGCCGGTCGCCCGGCCACCGCCCGCCTCGAGGCGCTTCGCGAGGGCGCGGCGGTACACGTGACGATGGAAGAAGCCGGTCAACGGGAAGCCCCACCCCACGACGTCCACGTCCTCGAAGCCGGCCTCCTCCATCCTCTCCCGCAGCACCCCGGGCTCGTACCGGCGCCGGTGCCCGGCCCAGCGGTCGGTCCAGTCGTACCGGTAGGGGTTGGCGGGAACGGTGACCAGCAGGAACCCGCCGGGCCGCAGGACGCGCGCCAGCTCGCCGAGCGCGGCGCGGTCGTCGTCGAGGTGCTCCAGCACCTCCGCGCACACCGCGCCGTCGAAGGCCGCGTCGGGCAGGTCGATCGCCTGGAGGTCGCCGGCGACGACCGGGTTGCCCTCCAGGGCGCCCCGCTCGCGCAGCGCCCGGCGGGTCCACTCGCAGAGCTCAGGGCTGTAGTCGGTGGACGTCACCCGCAGGCCCGCGTCGATCATCTTCAGCGTCAGGCTGCCGGCGCCCGCTCCCGCGTTCAGAACCTCGGGCCCGGAAAGGGCGGGCAGGAGGCGCCGCATCACCAGCGACTCCCGGTAGTCGTGCCGGGGTCCGTAGAGCTCCGGGGTCGCGCCCCAGTCGTGTGCCTCGGCGGTGCTCATCTGGTGGAGATTAGGGGCGTGAGCGCCTGGAGCAGCGCCGAGGCGGCCGCCGGGGGGGCGCCGCGGCGCAGGTACACGGCGTGCGCGGCGGCGCCCAGGCGCTCGCGCAGGGCCGGATCGGCGCCCAGCCGCGCGAGGGCGGCGGCGAGAGCCGGGGCGTCGCCGGCGGGCACGAGGAGGGCGCTGACGCCGTCCTCGAGCACCTCGCGCACCCCCGGGGTGTCGGCGGTCACGATCGCCCGGCCGGCCGCCATGGCCTGCCAGACCTTGTTGGGCACGACCCGGGCCGCCTTGTCGCTGGTGCCGAACACGCCGAGGCAGATCGCGGCGGCGGCGACCTCGGCGCCGAGCGCCTCATAGGGCACCCAGCGCTCCCAGGTGAGCCCGGCCGGGCGGTCGCGCGCCAGTTCGCCCTCGAGCCAGGGGCCGAGCTGGCCGTCGCCGATCAGGCGCACCGGCGGGACGCCGGGGGCCCGCGCGGCCCGCAGCACCGTGTCCACGCCGTGGAGGGGCGCGAGCTTGCCGTAGAAGAGCACCGTCGGCGGCCCCCCCGGCGGCGGTGAGAGGGGGAAGCGGCCGGGCTCGGCGCCGACGGGCACCACCGCGATGCGGGCGCGGTCGACGCCGAAGCGCCGCGCGAGCCAGTCGGCGCCGGCGGCGGTGTCGGCGAGCACCAGATCGGCGAGACGCAGGGTCGCGCGGTCGATGCCCGCGAGTGCGGCGGCCGCCGGACGGCCGGCCATGCCGCGGTCGCCTCCGAGCGTGTCGGCCAGCGAGATCATCATGTCGGCGACCAGCGGGACCCTGCGCGCCCGGGCGACGCACCAGGCCGGCAGGACGTCGGGCTGCGCCAGGTAGCCGGCCACGACCGCGTCGACGGGGCGCTCGCGGAGGCCGGCGACCGCGAGACCGGCCCAGGCTCCCGCGAACCGCACCGCCGAGCCGGCGAGCGGCAGGGGCCGGAGGCCCGCCGTCTTGTCGCGCCGGCGCTCCCACACGGGGCGGTGGTGCTCCACCACCTCGACGCCCTGCGCGCGCAGGCCCGCGATCAGCACACGGGGCCGGGGGTAGTCGCGGTCGTACGTGCCGAGCCACATCACCCGCATGCCGGGCTCCTCAGCGTCTTCTCAGCGGAGGACGCGCTCCACGCGCGAGCGCGCTTCCTCATCCTGCGGGCGCAGGTGGTAGCGCTGGATCATCTCGCTCACGAGCCCGATGGTGAACAGCTGCACGCCGACGACGATCAGCAGCACGCCGAGCAGCAGCAGCGGCCGGGCGCCGATGGCCTCTCCGGTGAGCCTCAGGACGCTGAGGTACGCCGAGATGAGCACGCCGACGACGATGAACACCATCCCGATGCCACCGAACAGGTGCATCGGGCGCTGGCGGAAGCGGCCGATGAACAGGATGGTGAGGAGATCCAGGAAGCCGCGCAGGTACCGCTCGAGCCCGTACTTGCTGCGGCCGTACTTGCGCGGGCGGTGGTTGACGGCCAGCTCGCTGACGCGGAAGCCCTCGGCCGACGCGAGCACGGGGATGTAGCGGTACTGGTCGCCGGTGAGCGCCAGGGAGCGCACCACCTCGGCCCGGTAGGCCTTGAAGCCGCAGTTGAGGTCGTGGAGCGTCAGCCCGGACATGCGGGTGGTGACGCCGTTGAAGACCGCCGAGGCGGCCCGGCGGCTCCACGGGTCGCGGCGGTCGCGCTTCCAGCCGCTCACGAGATCGGCCCCGCTCTCGAGCTCCTCGAGCAGGCGCGGGATCTCGCTGGGATCGTCCTGGAGGTCGCCGTCGATCGTGACGATGGCGTCGCCCTGAGCCTCGCGGAAGCCGGCCATCAGCGCGGCCGCCTTGCCGAAGTTGCGGCGCAGGCGCACGACAGCGATCTCGGGCTCTTCGGCGGCGAGCTCCGCGAGTACCTCGGAGGTGCCGTCGGTCGAGCCGTCGTCGATGAAGAGGACCTCGATGCGCCGTCCGAGGCCACGCAGCACCTGAAGGAGCTCCTCGGAGAGAGGGCGCACCGACTCGCGCTCGTTGTAGACCGGGATGACGACCGAGACGAATGCAAGGCGTGCGGCCACCGCCGGCGATGCTACCAGCGCCCCGCGCGCCGTCCGGGCGGGGAGAGCGGCGGAGGTCTCACGCCCGGGGCGCCGGCCTGCGGGGCCGTCCACGCCGGCCCCGCGGGCCCGCGCCGAGCGCGCCCTTGGACACCTGCTCGGCCACGAGGGCGGCGATCGCCCAGACGCAGGCGGTGAAGAGCAGCGCGAGCAGCACCCCGGTGGCCCCGCGCGAGCCGTTGGCCGAGGTGGCGAACAGGTACCAGACCGCGAAGGGGGCGTTGGAGTTGAGGATGCCGGCGATGTGGAACACCAGGGCGAGCAGCGGCAGCAGCGCCAGGGCCCCCATCGCCGCCAGGTGCCAGGGCTGCCGGGCGCCGGTGGCCAGGAGAGCCGCGTGGGCGATGGGGACCGCCAGGATCAGCGCGTAGGGGCTCAGGATCCAGAGCGCCACGAGGACCACGGCCATCGCTCCGAGCGCCGCGGATCCCTCCGCCGCGCGCGACGCCCGGATGCGCCGGGCGGCCCTCCGGGTGGCGCGTCGGCCGAGCACCGCCGCCGCGCCGCTGAGCACGATCGCGAGCCCCGCGAGGGCGCCGAACCGCGCGTCGGCCGGCAGCGGCGGGGCGCCGGCCGCGGGCCGGGGCAGGAGGCCGCCGATGGCCAGGAGGTGGGCGGTGGCGAGCGCGGCGGCCAGCGGCACGACGCGCAGCCCGACCGCACGGAGGCCGTCGGCCAGGGGCACGCGCGCGCGGCGCTGGCGGGCCACGATGTCGAGGGCCAGCACCAGCACCGGGAGCATCGACAGCAGCAGCGCGAGGCGGGCGATGGTGGGCCGCAGCAGCTTCCCGGCGAACCGCAGGCCGCCGTCGGCGGCGGGGATCGCCGCGGAGGCGTCGAGGACGTTGAGCAGGTCCCCGGTGGCGTTGGCCACCAGCTCGAGGCGCTCGGCGGTGGGCGCGCGCCCCTCGCGCAGGGGCGACTCGGAGCGCGCCGAGAGGGTCACGGCCGGAAGCCCGGCTTCGATGGCCGCGCCCTGCTCGCCGAAGGTCTGGGGCACGGCCAGCCGGGGCAGCTGGCCGTTGATCGACGGCGGCCCGTCGGCGCGGCCGCCGACCCGCTCCACCGAGCGGCCGGCGTACTCGCCGAGGCCGAGGGCCTGGCGGTCGGTGCGGCCGGCCGACCACACGTGGACGCGGTCGCCGTTCTCCTCGCCCGGGGCGTCCAGCACCACGACGGCCGAGATCGGGAAGGCGGAGAAGCGCGAGAGGAACCAGCGCAGGCCGGCGTTGCCGATGGTGCTGCCGTCGGTCGAGACGAAGAGGTGCGGGCGCTGGTGGCGGGTCGTGCCGGAGGCCCGCGCCAGCCGCAGCAGGACCGCCGTGGAGCTCGCGCCCGCCGAGACGCCGGGCGGGGTGTCGCGCGGCGCCACCACGACGACACCCCCGGGGACCCGGCCGTCGGCGACCCCCGGCACCACGAGGTACACGTTCTGCAGATCGACGGGCTCGCCGTCGCGCAGCGCCTGGAAGTCCTGGAGCTGCACGCGGTTCTTCTGACCGCCGGGTGCGGTGGCGCCCGGCACCTGCGCCAGCTGGCCCTCCACGAAGCGCGCCGCGCGCAGGTTGGCGGCCGACCCCGGAGGGCGCTCGGGGGCGATCGAGCGCAGCTGGCTCTCGAGCAGGAGGGTCTCCTGGCCGTCGATCGTCGATGGCAGCGACGGCTCCGGGCCGGGGTCCGGCGTCTGCAGCGTGAGCAGCGCCACGACGAGCGCGACGCCGGCCACGAGCCACGAGGTCCGGTAGAGGCGGATGTTCAGCATGGGCTAGCGGCCGCCGTGCTCCGGGCGGGTGGGCGTAGAGTCCGGCACGCGCGCATCTTGACCGACCGGAGCCCTATCGGTGAGCAGACGACCCTCTCCCCTGATCCTGGTGTCGAACCGCGGACCCGTCACCTTCGGCCACGGCGCCGACGGCGAGGTCGAGCAGACGCGCGGCGGCGGGGGCCTCGTCACGGCCCTCCTCGGACTGGTCGAGCACACCCCCGCGCTCTGGGTGTCGGCCGCCTCGTCGAAGGCCGACCACAAGGTCGCGGCGGAGGCCGAGGGGGGCAGCTTCCCCCTCGATCTCGGCATCCGGACCCGCGGGCGCTTCGTGGTGATCGAGCCGGAGACCTACCACCAGTACTACAACGTCGTGGCCAACCCGATGCTCTGGTTCATCCAGCACTACCTCTGGGACCTGAGCAACGCACCGGACGTCCGCCGGGAGGAGCTCGACGCCTGGGAGCACGGCTACGTCGTCGCCAACCAGGCCTTCGCCGACGCGGTCATCGCCGAGCTCGACGACGACCCGGACCGCATGGTGATGCTGCACGACTACCACCTCTACACGGCACCCGAGCAGATCAGGGCGGCCCATCCGGAGGCCTTCCTCCACCACTTCATCCACATCCCGTGGAGCCAGCCCGACTACTGGCGGATCCTGCCTCCGCACATCCGCGAGGGGATCCTGCGGGGGCTCCTCGCCAACGACGTCATCGCGTTCCACACCCACAGCTACGCGCGAAACTTCATGCTCTGCTGCGAGGACCTGCTCGACCTGCCGGTCGACTACGCCAGGCGGCAGGTGCGCTGGGAGGGCCGGGACGTCTGGGTGCGCTCGTACCCGATCTCGGTCAACGCCCCGATGTTCGAGCGGCTGGCGCGCACCGCCGAGGTCGCCGAGGAGGAGGCGGCGCTTCTGCGCCGCCGCCGCCAGTACATGGTGGTCCGAGTCGACCGCACCGACCTCTCGAAGAACACGCTGCGCGGCTTCAAGGCGTTCGACGTCTTCCTCGATCGGCACCCCGAGTTCCGCGAGGACATCACGTTCTTCGCCCTCCTCCAGCCCACCCGCCAGGACGTGGACGAGTACGTCGAGTACCTCGCGAAGATCCGCGACGTGGTCAGCCACGTGAACCTGAAGCACGGCACGCCCGACTGGATGCCGATCGACCTGCGCATCGAGAGCAACATCAACCGGGCGGTGGCGGCCTACAAGCACTACGACGTGCTGGTGGTGAACCCGATCTTCGACGGCATGAACCTGATCGCCAAGGAGGCGCCGCTCGTCAACGAGCGCGACGGCGTGCTGATCCTCTCCGAGAACGCCGGCGCCCATGAGGAGCTCGGCGCCTACGCGATCACGATCAACCCGTTCGACGTGGACGCCCAGGCCGAGGCCCTGCACCAGGCGCTGACGATGCCCCACGACGAGCGCGCCTTCCGCGGCCAGGAGATCAAGCGGATCGTGCGGGAGAACGACGTCGGCAAGTGGCTCGACGCCCAGCAGGAGGACATCAGCCGCAAGCGCGCCGCCGACCGGCGGCGCAGCCGCCGGTCGGGCGCATGAGCGACCAGCCCGGGCTCACCCACCTCGACGCCCGCGGAGAGGCGCGGATGGTCGGCGTCGGCCACAAGCCGCCGATCCTGCGCCGGGCGGTGGCCGAGGGGATCGTGCGGATGGCCCCCGCGACCGCGCGGGCGATGTCCGACGGCCACCTGCCGAAGGGCGATGCGGCAGCGGTGGCGCGGGTCACGGGGATCATGGCCGCCAAGCGCACCTCCGAGCTGATCGCCCTCTGCCACCCGCTGCCGATCGACCGGGCCGGGGTGGAGGTCGACATCGACGCGGCGGCCGGCGAGGTCCGGATCCGCGCCGAGGTCGAGACCACCGCCCGCACCGGGGTCGAGATGGAGGCGCTCACGGCGGTCTCGGTGGCGGCGCTGAACGTCTACGACCTGGTGAAGGGCATCGACACGGACGTCGTGATCGACGGGATCCGCCTGCTCGAGAAGACCAAGGGCCCGGCTCCCTCACCGTCGTGAGCCTGCGCGTCGCCGTGATCACGGTGTCCGACCGCTCCGCGCGGGGCGAGCGTCCCGACGCCTCCGGACCCGCGCTCGCCGGGGCCGTCGAGGCGGGCGGCGGCGAGGTGGTGCGGCGGGAGCTGATCGCGGACGACCCCGAGGCGCTCACGGAGCTGCTGACGGAGATCTGCACGGGGCCCGGCGCGCCCGATCTGGTCCTCACCACCGGGGGGACCGGCATCGGCCCGCGCGACCGGACCCCCGAGGCGACCGCCGCGGCCTGCGAGCGCCTCGTGCCCGGCATCGCCGAGACGCTGCGGGCGCGCTCGCTGGCGGTCACCCCCCACGCGATGCTCTCGCGTGGGGTCGCCGGCGTCCGCGGCGCGACCCTGATCGTCAACCTGCCGGGCTCCACGGGCGGCGCGCGCGACGGCTGGGACGTCGTCGCCCCGATCGCCGCCCACGCCGCGTCGCAGCTGCGCGGAGGCGATCATCCCGGGGGCGAGGGGGCCTGAGCCCGAGCCGCCCGGCTCACCGGTAGAGGCGCTTCACCTGCCGGAGGAACAGCCCCTCGGGGAGGAGCTTGCGCGCCCGGAGCAGCGCCGGCGCGGGCTTGCCGACGGGGATCCTCATGCGGCCCGGCCCCTCGGCGGCGCGCACGATCGCCGCGGCGACCACGTCCGCGGACTCGCCCTTGGCGCCGGCCTCCATCGAGACCCGTGCCACGTTGGCGGCGAAGGCGTCGTAGGCGGACGGCGCCTCCGCCCCGGCGGTCGCGCGGTTGCGGCCGTAGAAGTCCGTGCGGATGACACCCGGCTCCACGATGCGCACCCGGATGCCGAACTGCTCGAGCTCGTACTGGAGCGACTCGCTGAAGCCCTCGACCGCCCACTTGGTGGCGTGGTAGACGGAGTAGAGGGGGAACGTCAGCCGGCCTCCCATGCTCGCGACCTGCACGAAGGTGCCGGTGCCGCGATCCCGGAAGTGGGGGATGAACGCCCGGGTGACGCGCATGAGGCCGAACACGTTGGTCTCGAACACGCCGCGGATGTCGTCGTCGGTCATGGCCTCGAAGACCCCGTCCAGCCCGTAGCCGGCGTTGTTCACCACCGCATCGACCGGCCCGGTGGCCAGCGCCTCGTCGCGCGCGGCGAGCACGGAGGCCGGGTCGGTGACGTCGAGCGCCAGCACCCGGACACCGTCGCGGCCCGCCAGATCGCCGGCCCGGGCGGGATCGCGCGCGGTGGCGAGCACGCTCCAGCCCTCCGCGGCGAAAGCCTCCACCGCAGCCCGGCCGATGCCCGAGGTGGCCCCTGTGATGAGCACCGTGCGTCGTCGATCGGCCATCCGGAACCATCCTCCGCTCGCTAATGTGAACGGTGTCCACTCTAGGGGCTGTGTGAACGATGTCAACATCGGGGCGTGACAGCTATCACCACGGGGATCTGCGCTCGGCACTGGTCGAGGCCGCGGTCGCCGGAGTGCGGGACGGCGGCTGGGAGGGCTTCAGCCTGAGGAGGGCGGCGAGCGCGCTGGGCGTCTCCCCGAGCGCCGTGTACCGCCACTTCGCCGACAAGGCCGCGCTGCTCGACGCGGTCGCCGAGAACGGCTTCGCCGCGCTCGGACTCCGCATGGAGGCCGCCGGGCGGCAGGCCCGCGCCGGGCGGCCGCCGCGGGAGGCGGCGGTGGGGGTGCTCGCCGCCTATGGGCGCGTGCACGTGGAATGGGCGGCCGAGGAGCCGCTCCTGTTCCGCGCCATGTTCGGGCTCCCCCGCAGCCGTTCGGGCGCGGCCGAGCAGGAGGCCGGCGCAAGGCTCCTCGCGGCCCTCGCCGATCTCATCGCCTCGGGGGCGGTGCCGCCGGAGCGGTTCCCCCGGCTGCGCCAGGCGGGCTGGCCCGCGTTCCACGGACTCGCGTGCCTGCGCGCCGACGGCCTGGTGACGCCCGGCGATGCGGAGGGCGCGCTCCGCGCCGTGACCGTGACCCTGCTCGAAGGAGTCGGGGTCGATCCCGACCTCATCATCGCCGCGGGAGTGCCGGAGGACTGACCCCGCCGGG
>LNFM01005724.1_pt1 | contig 21142 bp, 17 predicted proteins | sample 596031 | NCBI WGS metagenome assembly LNFM01 (sample SAMN04254537, study PRJNA301005) | activated carbon metagenome | isolation source: dual media filters at the Ann Arbor, Michigan drinking water treatment plant | place: USA: Ann Arbor
CATGATTCGCTATTCTGAACACGACCTGGTGGACACCATTCTGCATGAGCTCGTTCACACGACTCTTTACATTAAGAATAATGCAGACTTCAATGAGCGACTCGCCGTGTTCATTGGCGCAAAAGGCACTGAGCTGTTTTACTTAAAATATGAAGGTGCCGACTCCCCAACATTACTTCAAATAAAGAATGAAAATCAGGATCAGTTAGAATTTGCAAAATGGATTTCAAAAGAAATTAGGGATCTAAAAGAGTGGTATTCGAAGCTCGACTTGAATGATCGAAACGAAGAATCCAGACAAATGAGGTTGAAACAAATCACAGAGCGATTTCAAACTGATTTGCAACCGCGGCTGAAGACAGAGTTATATAAAAACTTTAGGAATTTAAATTTAAATAATGCCCGCTTGGGTCTCTATTCAACTTACGTTCAAGACATGGATGTTTTTGAAAGAGCTTTTGGCACCTGTGGGAATGATTTGGTCCGATTTATTGAAAAGATGAAATCTTTGGAAAAAGCAGAAAATCCGATGAAGGCTTTATCGGAAATAGAGTGTTCTTGAGTATACTTTTGCTTTCAAATTCTTGAAAATCCATTTTCAAGAATTGATCGTATGGTAAATGATTACTTTGTGATCGTGCTTGTGTTGCGACGAGACATCGCAAGCGGAAGCATGTCGATCTTAGGAATGATGGTTGCCGACTTCGCGGCAGATATTTTTGATTCGATTGCAAACATGATGTTCTTTTCCATTTTCTGGTAAAATAGCTCATCTTCGGGTAGCCACGAGGGGTCTTCTTCTTTAAGTTTCTTCAACAAGACAACTGTCTTGAAGTTTTCCAAATTGACGATAGGTGAAGTGTTTGTTTTCATTCTGCCTCCATTAGTCGTTGATTGATGTCACCAATAGTATTGATTGATTCAAAAGCAATTTTTCGAAAATCTGCATGCGCCGAGAAAACGTCCTTCAGTTTCAGTAGTGCATGTCGGTAGTTGGCCTTAGCTGTGTCGTAAGGGCACTCCATGATGGCGGCAATTTCCGCAAAACTCATATCTTCGTAAACCCGCAAGACCAACGCTGTTTTTTGTTTGAACGGCAAACGATCCACTTCGGCGCGCAGCATTTGCCCCACGACATTTTCTACTAAAGCCATTTCAGCCTTTGCTGGCGTCGAAAATTCCATATCGTCAATTGAAGAAGCTTTTGAAAAATGATCTCGAAGTTTATTTTTTGCCGTGTTGACTCCAATTTGAAACAACCAGCTTTTAAAACTTGATCGTCCTTCAAAAGAATCGATTTTTTCAAAGGCCTTAATAAATGTGTCCTGCGCAATGTCTTGGGCTGAATTCACATCCTTTACAAATCTCATGCACAAACGAAGTAGGCTTTTCTGATGTTTTCGCACCAATTCAGAAAATGCATTTCGATTTCCTTTTTTAACTTCCAATACGAGCTGCATGTCTTCGTGTTGACCAATCTGCGCATCTGAAATTTTCCGATCGCTAATGGTCCCTTTCTCGCTCATATAGACACCCCCTCGTGTTGTTTCGGTTAATCGAACTTAAGTCCTTGTGAGTGTTGCCTTTTTGCCACCATCACGACTCTGATTAATGATTAAGCAATTGTGGAGCCAAAAAAATGGAGCCAAAAAGGCCATAAGCATATGAAATGATTAGTATTTTCCATGATCCATGATGAAGAGTATTAGTTTTTTTTATGGGGTGCGGACAGCAAGTGGAACCGAACGATGTCGTTGCAAATATTCAAAACTTTGTCCGTGATCAGGGGAGTTAAATCCTCAAACTCAATCCCTACGACCGGTAATTGATTAGCGACACGCTTTGAATGCTTCACAACACCATTGACGTAGGCAATCGCACGGCGATGAATCCGAATCGTAAATGCAACCCTCTGCCCGATTCGAAATTCCGGCAATTGCGCCAGCAATTGCAGTCGAATTCCTGATTTTGAAAGATCAATAATATTGGCTGGAAGTCTTTTATCGCGCTTAGTACCCAGCACAAGCGCCGCACTCTGAGGCCACTCGTATGGCACCTTGTGACGCACTTCTTTACGACGAACGAGTTCAAAAACTTCAAAGTCGTTCTTGAGAAAGACTTCACCATTTTCCTTTTGCACTTTGGTTTTAAAAAAATAAACTTGTGTTTCAATCTTCATACTGAACGCACAATCTTTACCGACTAAGTTTTCCCATTTTTTCGAGGCCAATAAAATTTGACCGTCCCGAATTTCACCTTGAAGCGTTAGATCAAACACGCGAACGATGTCTCCAACGGTACAAGCTAAAACGAGTTTTTCAGTAATTCCGCGTTTAAGTATCTGTTTAGCATCGGAGGTTTTGAGTTTTTGAATGTGCTCGATTGCGTGAGCCACACGTCACTCAATTTCTGTTGTGACTTTATTGCGGCCAGAATTTTTACTACGATACAAAGCCTTGTCAGCTCTGTCGAATAGGGTCTCCCAGGTGTCCTTAACACTCTTCGTTGCCACACCGGCAGAAACCGTCAACGGAATTCGTTTTCCTTCAAACATAAAGTTATGAGTTTCGATCGTCTGTCGCACGCGTTCGGCAACTTCGACTGCAATTTTAAGAGAAGTCGCCTGCAAGATAAGAACGAACTCTTCCCCACCGTACCTCGCAAAAACATCGTTAGATCGCACTAGTCTTGAAGAAATAATTTGTCCCATTTCTTTTAGAACGTAATCCCCGCCAGGATGGCCAAAATCTGTGTTCACTTTTTTGAAAAAATCTAAATCAAAGACGATGACAGATAGATGTTCGCTAAGGACTTCGGCCCGCTTGATAGATTCGGGACCTTTCTCTAAAAGTGCACCTTTATTGAAGGCTCCGGTCAGTGCATCACGTTGCGCCTTTTCAAAAATTTGCTGATTCGTAATGGATTCAACATTTCCTTTTTCTAAAAACTTGAAAATGACATTGCCCGCTTTTATTTGATCGTTATTGTCCAATCTCTTTGCCGCCATGGGCGCAAGAATCTGCCCGTTCACTTGTGTCTTGTTCGTCGACCCCAAATCGATAATGTGGACTTCAAGATTAGATGTCACAAACTTAGCATGTGTTCGACTTAACGATGAATCTAAAATACTGATGTCAGTTTCAGGCGCACGTCCGAGAGTTAAGTCTTCTTTCGTCAAAAGCCATTGTTTTCCAACGTACCCCGCAGGTCCAACCAATACAACGACAGCGGGAGGTGCTTCATCTGCAGCCCTAAGCTTTCCTTTAAATGTTTCGCTGGTAACAACACTGGTTTTTTCTTCAGTCATATCGTCTTATTATGTTGGAATTGATCGCGACAGACAACTCCGAGTCAGCAACGCAAGACTAGACCTTCGAATGATATTTCGTTAACAGGCCTAAGCAACGACGATGTCATCTTCAATTTTGTGAAATCCACGCCATTCCTTCAATCGACCATGAGGTCTGCCATCGGTTTCAGAATATTCAAACAGGACGTAAGTCAGCTTCGTGATTTTACCCAGAGACGTCACATCCAAAGAGGTTAGTTCCGTCCATGTTCCCGTGTTAAAATATTCTTTTCTTCCACCCCATTTTTTGTATTCATAAACATGGGTATGTCCAAAGACCACCGAGTGCACTCGCTCATCACTCAGAATTCGTTTGGCAGACTTGCTCAGATCGGGAAAGATCGCACTTTCTAGAAAAATTTTAACAAGACGCTTGAAGGACCAACGGTAGCGAGGATCCTGCATAAAAATAAGGGAATAGATATATTTAAAAAGTAAGCCAAAGGCCTGCATAGTGACTTTTGTTTCGTTAAAAAAAGCCCACCGTATCATTTGCCCGAAAGGCCGAACTTTATCGACATGCGGATAGCGCTCCTTGACCTTTAGAACCAATTCAATAAAAAAATGTGATCCAAATGGTAAATTAAGAATTGGCTCCGGCAATCCTTGCTTGAGAAAAAATTTTCGCGGATCCAAACGATTTGCTGCTTCATGCATATGACCATGCTCGACATGGATTCCATCAACAAAATAGACGATGTTTCGATATTTCAGTGGCTTCCCGACAAACTGATCCAGATAGTCACGACAGGCCTGGAACATCATAGGCTGATCATGATTCCCAATAACGTAAGTAATCATATGATCTGGACTCGATAAAAATTCTCCCATCGCTTTGAAAACTTCGGTATGCCCATTCAGAATTGACTTCAACATTTCAAGTGCAATGCTCTCCGTTATTGTAGTCAGATAGTGACCACGGTAATCCACTTGCAGAAAATTTAAGAAATCTCCGTTGATGATGATCTCGACTTGGTATTCACGAAACGCACCTGTCGAATAGTAGCGAATAAATTCAGTTAGCCGATCGCCATAGTAAAATTCTTCGAATGTGTTAATGGACCCATCAAGCAGCAAACGTCCGCGCCCCAAGTGCAAGTCACTGATCACGAGCTTTATCTTTTTTTGAACAGCTTGACTGACTTCAGGGGTCATATATTAATCTGCTTTTTTTAAATTTTGTTTGTTTTCATCTTGAACTTCTAAATTGGCCATAGCAAGTCGTAACGCTCGCGTTGTCCGTTTGACAGAGTCTTGGCTGGATTCAATAACTTTGTTTAGTTCGATACATTTCTGCCGAAAGCTTTCCGTCTCCAATTGGAATTGGTCGCACTTGCGTCGTAGATCCAGGATCATTTCATCCTTACTTTTAACAAGTGCATTTTTTTCGGACCTGAGAAGCTCTAATCGATTTTCAAGCTCGCGTTCGCGAACCCTGATTTTTTTCATGTCGAATTTCAGCATCGATTCAAGCTCTTCCGCTTTCCCAGCAATTCTTTCGTACTCAGAGTCTTTGCGAGAAATCTGATTTTTCATCAAAAGTAATTCATTTTTAAAAGACTGATCTAAAGAATCACGATCCTGCTTTAATAGACTAAGCTCATTCGCGAGCAGATCGGCTCTTTCTTTGATGACTTCCGCTGCCGCAACCAGTTCATCATTCTGACTTCTCAGCACACCATTTTCTTGTTCGAGGCGCAGAATCTTTTCTTGGGCTAATTCTAAATTATGGGCGATTCCAATATTTGAATCGGCTCGTCCCCAAGAAGCGAGCGGCGAACTTGCTCGAACTTCACCAATGGAAACCTTTACTTTATCTTCAATTTTGGCATCATGACGGTCCGAAAATCCAGCGACGGCAACAGTTTTATCACTGATACTAAAACTCGAAGTATTGCTAGGAGGCGGCTCACGCTTTGTAGAAAGAGCGACTGTTTTGTCTGAAACGTTTGAAACACCCGTTTCAGGAAAAATTTGCTCTACTCGATCTCTAAATTCAGTTAATCCTTTGCCGAGATCAGCCCCGAGAGACCTAAAAAGGGATTCTGCAGATGGCATCACTTCATGCGGAAAATCAACTTTAAGATCTTGATCTGGCAAAGATGGAATTTCGAGAACATCATTCGGCAACGCTAAGTCTTGATTTTCACGTGCTAAGCGGTCGGTTAGTACCTGCATAGGGCTGGCTTGACCGAGCTCATTTTGGCTTTTGGCAAAAACTGTTGGCTCATTAATCCCAAGCACTTGAAGTTCATCTGAGTCATTTCGCACTTCACTCTTTTCGTGATGAGTCTCGGGCTGAATTCGTGCCGGCATAGGTTGAAATTTAGTTTTGTCCGAAGGAATGATTTGTGAAAACTGAGTGGCATCATTAAAGTTTTGATCTAACAAAATCGCGAGATCATCTTCTCCTTCGCCGTCTTCATTTCTCATCCCTGGGACAAGCATACTGGTCGTGAGCTCTTCAACTTTTGCGTCAAGATCCAAGCCATCGGGCATCGAGTGCGATTTAGATTGGGATGTCCGGCTCAATGAATCGGGATTTTCAGTCAATTGGCTGAGATCAGCTTCGCTCATTTTAATGTCATCCATTAATGACTTCAAAAGATCTTGCGACGGATCTTGGGCGGCAGATTTTTTTGTCGAGCGAGCACTCTTTGACATTCTGACACGACTCCCGATAATGAGGAAAATTCTCTCCATATCATTTCGGTATTCGGGATCACAAACTTGACTGTCTCTTTAAGGAAACCAGCCCTCAAATCTCAGTCTGAGACAATGAAACTACAATTTCCGCTGGCAAGCTAGTTTTTAAAGCTTTGATCCATGATTATCTGACCGGACTCAATTGAAAGACTTTTTGTTTTTTATCCTCACCCGTAATCACGACTTTGTGGTCGGGGGTAATATCTAGAAATTTAATTTCGCTGACCCCAGAGTTTATTGGTCCAAATATTTTTCCCGAGGCAGTATCATAAACTCCAAATGTGGCATTTCCGTAATATCCACCTTTTAATGCTGTGATTTGGTAACGACCATCGTCTGAAACCAAAAAGTGTGAAATGTACTGACTATGCCCTGATCCAGACTGATGCAGTAATGCCATTTGGCTGTCCCAAACATCTTTGACCATTTTTAATTCCGAAGCATTTAACGTTTCTTCGCGATGGTACTGGCTTGCTCCTTTTGGCATCACGAAAGCAATTGTGAACCCCAGTGCGGCTACGTAAATAACTTTTTCATTTATTGAAGCTGCGATTCCAACGAATCCGTCTGAGGAATGTGCGAAAATTGGTTTACCGTTTGTTATGTCACGAACTACAGATTGATCACGTCCCTCAAATCTTTCGAAGGTCGCGAAATATTTTTCACCGACCCACACGATACCTGAACCGCTACCGGCATTTTCAATCTTAAATTCAACCTCAGGTTTCGTCATCGCATCAGACCGAAAAATGCGCACGACATTTTTTCCGGAATCTTTTGAGCCTTCTCGAGCAATGGAAATAAATTGGGATCTAGATTTTGTATGATAGTAACGAGAAGTTTCATTAAGGCTTCCATATTTTGCGAATTCAGCTTTCGCGATCGGATGATCTGGTAAGCGATTCTTTCTGATGTTGAAATTGCCGTTTTCATAGCCGCTGGTAATTGCAAATGGGGATCGCTGGTTTTGCATGGAATTTTCGCGCGCTACTTTTGCAAGTTCAGCTAAATTCACGACTTCGCCTAAATCTTCAATAGGATTTTTAACGGACAATCTTGCATCGACCTCTCTGTTCATTCGTCGAACAGAAACCATTGTTTCCAATACATCGCGGGGGCCAATCACTGCACTCAGGGCCATCAATTCTTGGTCTGATAAAGTGATCGATTGTTGAGTTTCGCCGGTATCGCTGCGGTTTGTGATCTTAAAAACATAGCCAAGTTGTTTGTCTGCCATAACGATAACTTTTTCAAAAACGGCCGAAGCTTGTGTCCCTGCGGACAGTTCACTATCGCGCTTCCAATCGTGCTCATAGAGATCCGATGTTTTCAATAGAACGGCATCACCAATTTGCAAAGTTTTAATTTGAACTATTTTTTGACGTCCGCCAACGCGTGTGGCTTCTAAGTCAGTCAGCGCCAACGTCGGCAAATCGGGGCGAGCTTTTGATAAGATATTGATGCGACGTTGTTGCGCCCATTGGTGTAGCACCTTGGCCCATTGTTCGAAATCGTAACGTTCATCAGCACGCGCAATTTCCTCAAAGGAAAGGATGATCATTTCGCGAAAAATATAACTGCGATTTTCGTGCAGCCAATCAAAGAAAGACGTCAACTGTGATGTATTCATTTTTGCCATCGTTTGCAATAAACCCATCATTTCGCGAGCGATCTTAATTTTTTTTACTGATTTCACAGCGCGGTTTTGATCAACGACCAGTCCGTGCGTCTTGGCGCTGATCTCTAAATCTTGAATGGCGCGATATGCAGCCATGGAATCACGGGATGCACCTAATTTTGGTACAGCGATGACTTTTCCATGCTGATTAACGTAAAACTCGATAGCAAGTACACTGTTTGGTAAGTAGGAATCAAGTTTTTCGTGAATGGCTATAATTTGTTTCATATGATCCGAGGTCAGAGCCTGCCGTTCGGCCAGCGTACGCGTGGAAACAAGGGGTCCTGGCGCATCAAAAACTAAACCGACGACTCGTCCTTTCGCATCGATTTGCCGAGCTCCGTAGAAGGACAAGCCAAGTCCCAAATCTGAAAGATAACTTGCGGCTTGAACAAAAGCTGACTGTGCATGGTTAATACTCGGAAGATCGGTGCTGTTATATTCTGAGCCCATTATAAAAACTAGAACTGGTTGGTCGCTATTGACTAATTTCCCCAGCACTATCGGCGAGCGGATTGTATTTCTGAGCGAAGGTTTTTTAATTAAATCAAATTGATTCAAAGTCACAAAAACGTTGCTCAATTCCACTTCACCTACCCGTGAGTTCACCGGGGGAATCAGTTTGTTGATTTCGGGAGCTTGGGAATAATCAAATGCGCGGCCAAGCTCTACCAAACTATTTCCAACATAAAAGTAATTAGGAAAAGACTCTCGTGCACCTTCGGGAATTTCAGACGGTCCCAATAAGGTGAATTTTTTTGTTAAATGCTCTTCAATGAAATTTCGAAAAAACGCAATCCTTTCTATGTGAAGTATTTCTGCTAACTTTAACCAAATAGATTTCTTTGAGTGAGGAAGTATCGATTCTGAAGCAACTCCGCCACTTTGGCGGCGCAAGGCTTGTTCTGTTTGGGTTGGTTTTTCAAATAAATCAACGCACAGGATCGAAGACCGTGCCGGACAAACCACAAATGTCAAAACGACAAAACATAAAGGCAAGATATTCGACAACGACGTATTGATAAAAGTTTTTTCCATAATGTCTTATGCTGCAATCGAGGTGCTGAAAGTTTGGCTCAACATGAGACACTTAAAAAAAGGATGACGACAGAATTAGGTTTAAATAGATCTGTGGCAAAAATGGTGAGCGTCAAATTGATTAAGCCAAAAATTGTTCATGAGCGTCCATGGAGAATCCAGAGCGATTAATAATTCTAAATCACAATTTCCGCTGGTAGTTCGTGTTGATTGTAGCGACTCGCCATGGTGTAACCATAGGCGCCAACATCACAAATAGCGACTAGGTCGCCCTCCCGAGGTCGAGGCATCTTATAGTCGCGAACTAAAACATCTGATGATTCACAAATGGGCCCAACGATATCACATTGAATGGACGCTTCATCTCGCAGCTCGATTGGGTACACTTGGTGTTTTGCATTATATAGCGAAGGCCGCAATAAATGGTTCATTCCAGAATCTAAAATGACAAACGTCTTTTCTTTCGTTTCTTTTACGTACTGCACTTCACAGACAAGAACTCCAGAATGTGCCACAATCGATCGACCAGGTTCAATCATAAATTCACAGTTTAAGCCATCGAGCTCCTCGTGGATCATCTCAGCATAAAGCTGTAGAAAATGCTGTTCTTTCAAATGGTCGAATTTTTCATAGTCGATGCCAACACCACCCCCAAGATCGATCCGATTCAAATGTGGAGAGGTGACTTTAAACTTATTTTGAATTTCGATTAAAGACCGTAAAGCATCTCGCATCGGATTAACTTCGAAAATTTGGGACCCAAGGTGAACGCTGATCCCCCGCCAGGTGGCAAATTTCTGATTCAAGATTTTTTCTTCGAACTTTGCCAAAGACTCTAATTCTAGCCCAAACTTATTTTCACGAAGACCCGTCGAAATGTAGGGATGAGTTTGAACACTGATGTCGGGATTAATTCGAACCGCGACATTGACGTATTTCTGTAGTTTCGCAGCTAAAGTCAAAACTCGATCTAGCTCAGGCAAACTTTCGATGTTGATTTGCTTCACTCCGACGTCGATCGCAAATTCGATTTCTTTTTTCGTCTTTCCAACTCCACTAAAGATAATTTGCTCTGGTTTAAAACCAACCTCAAGCCCGATTCGAATCTCGCCGGCAGAGACAACATCTAGGTCGACTCCTTTCGAAAGCAAATGGCGAAGTACCTCTGGATTTGCATTTGCTTTCATGGCGAAATGCATTCGGAAATTTGCAGGCAAAACTTCTTGGTAGGCTTGAACTTGTTGGTCAATGATGGAGGTGTCGTAAATATAGGTCGGGCCCCTGTAAGATCCTAATACATCTGCGATGGGGCGTTGACCTTCACCGATACAAAGTTTTCCTCGAACAAAATTAATATATGGATTTTTTTTTATTAACATTAGACTTCAAACCCAAGTCCGGAATGTAATTTTTGAACGGCTTCATTGCCGAAATCTTCATGAACCAAGAGGTTCAAATTCTGCTGGCTTGCGCCCAAGCAAATCATACGAATATTAATGCCTTCTAACAACGAAAAGACTTTTTGCGCGATTCCTTTCGTGTGAGGAATTCTATTCCCAATGATGGCAACTAATGACAAGTTTTCTTCGATGTGAACCTCTGAAAAACTTTTAAGATCACGAATTAACGAATCTGTAATGACAGAATTCGTTTTGCTTGAATTATCGATCGTCAAAGAAACAGAGATCTCACTTGTTGTAATGGCATCAATCGAAATTTGATAGTCGTTAAAAACCTTAAAAATTTGAAATAAAAAACCATGGGCTTGTAACATTTCGGGGCTCGTCATTGTGAGAAGCATTTGATTTTTTCTCAGAGCCACGGCACGAAAAACCGGGGCATCCCCAATACTTTTTCGAACCCACGTTCCACCAGAGTCTGGTGAAAATGTCGAACCAACAAAAACTGGGATGTTGTGTCTCACTGCCGGAGCTAAAGTTGCGGGGTGCAGGATCTTAGCGCCAAAAGTCGCCATTTCGGATGCTTCTTGGAATGAAATGGTCGGTATTCTTCGGGCACCAGGGCATATACGCGGATCTGTCGTGGCGATCCCATCGACGTCAGTCCAAATTTCAAGTTCATCAACCCTCAAGGCTTCAGCAATCAGCGCGGCACTGTAATCACTTCCTCCACGGCCTAGCGTGGTTGTCGAACCTTCAACGGTTGCACCCAGAAATCCCTGCGTGACATAAAAAATTTCACGTGGGCGAATTTTAAGTTCTTGAAAACGTTTTTCGGTTTCAAGTATTTTTGGTCGCGCCTGACCATACTGCCCTTCCGTCACAACAAATTGCCGCGCATCCAGCAACTCGACAGTGGCTGAAATTTTTTGAAGTGCAATTTCTCTCTTTAAAACCTCAGAAAAAATTAGAGATGAAATGCGCTCCCCCACGCTCATGAGCATATCCAAAGCTTTCGCCGAGCAGTCCTTCAAATAGAAAATTCCCTTTGAAATGGAAATCATTTCCTCGATAATGGAATCGTATTGAGACTGTATCGCAGTAAAAAGTCCAACATCTAACATGTCTTGATGCCGATTTTTGATTTTATCGATGCGAAGTTGAACTTCACTCCACGTCACATTTTTCGAGGCACATTTTGATAAGTCGATCAGCTGATTTGTCGTCCCTGACGTTGCAGATACGACGGTCACAATAGAATGACGACTCAAAGCGATGCGTGCAGCCATTTGCATCGCTGATACGTCCGCCATGGAAGTTCCACCAAATTTTGAAACGATTTTCTTCATGACCTTTTATAATGAATTCAACTGGGCTTGGTCATTAATTATTTTCTGAAGAACTTCGAAAATACAATAATCCAGCCAGCGTCGCCCAAAGTCAGAAGTTTCGGTTTTTATTTGTGTTTTCGAAATGTATCCAACATGACCACCGAAGTCAGACGCGATCAAATTAACTGATGTCGGCCATTGCGCTTTTTTATAGTGTTCATAGCTGACAAACGGATCATCTTTAGCAGTAACGACGTAACAAGGCCTGTCAATTTTGGCAACCGACTCGAGTGGACTGCATCGCGCGTAGTAGTCTTGTCGGTTGTGAAATCCAGATTTTTTTGCAGTATAAAGGTCATCGATCAGCTCTGTTGTTCCAAATGGCGGAAGTTTAAAATCAAGGTGATTTTGTTCAATCAACTTTTTCAAGCGATAATAAAATCGTATATCATAAAGTCGACTGACACCTTTTTTTAAACGCTGAGCTGCATCGGCCAGATCCAGTGGGGCATTCACCGTGATTGCGAAATCAGGCTTTTCGTCACCAAATTTATTCGTCAGAAGATTCAATAAAATTGTGCCACTCATTGAAATCCCACACGTCACAACTTTGTGATCGTGATATTTTTTACGAACAAACTTGATCACGTCCGAAATATCCTGACTACGTCCGGAATGATAGGGTTCAGTAAATTGTGAAACGACAAATCCCGAGCCTCGATGATCCATCCGAACAACTCGACAGTTAAGACGAAGAGCAACTGCCGCTAAGCGCCTCATGTAGTCAGAATCACTGTGGCCTGCTAATCCATGGAAAAGCACGAAAACGAATGGCAAAGGATTGCGGGGACTTGAGAAATGCATACAGCCAAAGTCATTTGCACCTTGGCTAAATTGAATCGGGACTACTTCTTCTGGAGCCTGGGACTTGGGTGAAGGCAAAATATGACCCAGTACAGTTTGCAAATGACCAATCGCCACCGGGTTTTGTAAGCCCAAATTTAACGGCTCGATTGCTTTCATACTTTCGACGAATCGCGAATTCAACTCTTACCAAATTTGCAATTGATCACGCGGATCGAGAAATAGTTTATTCCCTTTTTTACAACTATAAGCACTTTGAAATCCCGCTTGGTGCTTCACTTGTTCATTCACGCGCGCAATCCCAAGGCTGTGCGGACCAGTTTTTAACTGACGCTCTCGCGTTTTATCGCGCATGACGTTGCACCAGACGCGGCCCCAAGCAACGAAGAACTTCTTTTGATTTTGCTTAAAAACTTCCGGACTTTCATTTTCAGCATTTTTGAATGCCGCGTGATAGGCAAAACTAAGACCCACATTATCGGCCACATTTTCTCCAAGCGTCAGCTGTCCATTGTGTCCTGACTTTGCAAACTGCTCTACCAATCGACCACTACGAGCAGAAAAATTTTTGAGATCTTTTTCGGTCATCCACTGCTTCAGCCGTCCACCGGAATCGTATTTTGAACCTTGATCGTCAATCGCGTGCCCGAGCTCGTGGCCGACCACCGCACCGACAGCTCCTAAGTTTTCAACCACGTCCCCTTCTGGAACAAAAAATGGAAACTGTAGAATTCCGATCGGTAAAACAAACTTATTTTTATCCGGGGAATAGTACGCGTTCACAGTCAGCGGTCCCATACCCCATGCGTCTTGGTTGACACCAGTGCGCATTTTTTCGAATGTTCGTTTCATGCCAATTTGAAAAAGTTTTTCCGCATTCGCATAAGGCTTTGACGGGCTATATTTGGCAATGGGTTTAAAATCCCACTCTTTTTCAGTTCGCGGCTGGATCAATTGCAATTTTGCAGACTTGATTTTTTCAAGCGCACCTAACTTACCCTCTGGACTCAACCACGTATTTTTTTCGATACCCTCAACAATCGAGCGACGAATCTTATCGGCAACCTCTTGCATTTTGGCTTCTGGAAAATTAGGAAATAGCTGAGCCATCAACTCTTGATCGAGTTCTCGATTAAAGGCACCGGTGACGCCCGACGTGCAACGTTCATGACGATCAGGCCGCGTGGGCGGAGCTCCAAGAAACTTATGACTAAACGCTTGCCGTTTTTCGTAAAGTTTAGGGTACGCATCATCCATGTGCGTTCGTGCATTTCGATAAAGATACATATCTTTTAAAACTTGCAGCTGCTCTGGCCGTAAATTTTCAGACATGAACTTCCAGCTTTCGGGGATAAAATCGCGTATTTGCATTTCTTTAGGAATGAATTCATTGAAGAAGTTTGCAACGTCGAATGGCATCAGCAGTTTCAAGAAATCTTCACGGGAAATTTTTCGCGGTTGAACAGAGCGCTGACGAAATTCCGCTGGCATCGGATATGTTTTAACAAATTCTTTTTCGTATTTAGTGATCGCCAGGGCTCGTGCTTTCAATTCCTCATCGGTCCCCTTAACTTTCAGTTCTTTAAAGAATTCAAAAATTAAATTGGCATAATTCTGCACAAGTTCTTCATTATCGTAATAACTATGCTCGGGTAAAAACATCACATCCAAGTCAAAATAAATATCATACACCAAAGGGTTGTCGATGTTCGCCCCAATTTGAAAACCAAGAATAGACCACTTCGATTTTGTTAAATTTCCCACGTTAAGCTTAATAAAATCTTCGACGGTTTTAATGGCTTCGACCTCTTTGACGAGGCTGCGCACCATCTGTCGTTCTTCGCTGGCGGCAGCGCTTTCGTTCATGCACGCCTTGTAGTACTCACGCATCTGCGCAGATCTGGGATACTTCAGTTTTGCATTTTGAATTTTTTTAAAAAAATCTTTTTTAGCTTCTAAAAGTCGTTCCGACGAATCATCGAAAGCAAATGTATGACTACTTCGATCTTCGCGAAGTTGAAAGGATTCAATCGCATTTGAACAGACATAGCCATAGAAGTCTTCGCAGGGATTAATATTTTCGTTTAGCGTGAACTCTCGCTTATTTGGAATTTTACTCGATGGCGTTTGACTCATGGGGGCAGTGGAGCTTTTACTCTGGTCTTCGCCAGCCGTGTGCACCATAGTTGAAACCAGCATCGAAGCGATCAGCGTTGACATCGTCTTAAAGTTCATAAATTACCCCTCGTCGGAACATATTTTCGCTCGTAAACAGTTTGGAAATGGAATGCATTTATCATGGCAGCGGAATGCTTTTCAGTGAAGCTTTTTCTACACAGCTATGAAGGTCGAGACTGAATATTCGCATGATCAAATGGATAAACATGACTTTTTAGATGAAAAAGGCCATAGTACGACTACTAGCGACTCTAAATGTAAAGCTTGAAAGGAACCTGTATGAGCATTCCCTTTATCGACTTAAAATCGCAATACAAAGCACTTAAAAATAATATCGATTCAAGAATTCAAAAGGTTCTGGAATCCGGAGCCTATATCAATGGTCCAGAAGTGGCTGAACTTGAAGCTAAGCTCGCCGCTCACACTGGGACCAAACACTGTTTAGCGGTTGCCAGCGGAACAGATGCTCTTTTAATGCCGATGATGGCACTTAACATTGGTCCAGGTGATGAAGTCATCACAACTGCATTTTCTTTTATTGCAACAGCTGAGACCATCGTACTCGCCGGAGCTAAACCAGTTTATGTCGACGTGGATCCACGAACCTTTAACATCGATGTTTCAAAAATTGAAAAGGCCATCACGTCAAAAACCAAAGCGATTGTTCCCGTTTCTCTTTACGGACAAGCGTGCAATCTGGATGAAATTAATGCTCTTGCAAAAAAATACAACCTTCTCGTCATAGAGGATACAGCGCAATCTTACGGGGCTCACTACAAAGATAGAAAAAGTGGTGCGTGTACAATTGCAGCTGGAACTTCGTTTTACCCCGCTAAGCCACTGGGATGTTACGGCGATGGTGGAGCCGTTTTTACAAATGATTCCAACTTGAACCTGGCGATGAAGGAAATTCGCGAACACGGTTCAGAAAAGCGTTATTATCACACCCGTTTGGGAATTAACGCGCGACTGGACACCATTCAATGTGCAATTTTGCTCGCAAAACTTGAGCGTTACGACTGGGAAGTCGAACAGCGCAATAACGTCGCAACATTTTTTACAGCCAATCTAAAAGGATTGAATTCTGTTGATCCTAGCTTTCAAACTCCATTTATCGAAAGCCACAATAAAAGCGTGTGGGCGCAATACACTTTAACGATTACAAATCGCGATATCTTCCAGAAGAAAATGCAGGAATTGGGAGTTCCAACTACCGTGCACTACCCACTTTCAATGCCTGATCAGCCGTGGTACCAGAAAAACACTCCAGTGACACATGACATCACGAATTCTAGATGGGCCGCCTCTCATGTCGTTAGTCTACCGATGTTTCCGGACATGGATCAGCCGACGATGCAAAAAATTGTGGATGCGGTTCGAACCTCAGTTGAATTTTCGATGAAGAATTCGTAGTCTACCCCAATGAATACAACCGCACCGAAGTCAGTTCCCGTAGGTAAAGAATTTGCAAAGCTTGATCAAACCGTCACGCTAAAATTTAACGGGCAAGATATCACCTGGGGAGACGGTCGAAATTTTGTACTTTTCGCTGGTCCAGATATTATCGAAGATGAAGGCATGGTTTTAGAAACCGGAGCCGAAATCAAAAAGCTCACGCAAGAACTTGGAATTCCTTGGATTTTGAAGTGTTCTTTCGACAAAGCGAACCGACAAAGCGCAAAAAGTTTTCGCGGCCCTGGCGTTTCTTCGGCTTTGGCATCACTTGATCGAATAAAATCAAAGCTCAATGTTCCACTCATCACGGACGTTCACGAAACCATTCAGGTCGAAGGAACGGCAGAAGTCGCTGATGTCATTCAGATACCAGCTTTTCTTTCCAGGCAAACTGATCTTCTTGTTGCCGCGGCAAAAACAGGAAAAGTTATTCATATCAAAAAAGGTCAATTTTTAGCGCCGTGGGACATGGGCGCGATCACACAAAAAGCCGTTGCTGCTGGAAACTCGAAGCTACTTCTGTGTGAACGAGGAACGACTTTTGGTTACAACAGACTCATTAACGATATGACAGGCCTTGTTGAAATGCGAAGATTGGGATTCCCCGTTATCATGGATTGCACACACTCAACTCAACTTCCAGGTGCAACCGGCGAATCCAGCGGCGGCCGAAGTGACATGGTTTGGCCTTTAGCCCGCGCAGCAACGGCAGTCGGAGTCGATGGTTTATTCATGGAAGTTCACCCCAATCCAGCACAAGCTCTATGCGATGGACCTATATCATTGCCTCTCTCAAATCTAAGGCACGTTCTGTCGAATCTTAAGAAAATATTTAACACACATTTACAAGATTGATTTTGAATTGGCATGAGCGATTCAGAATCAAATTTAAGCGCACATTCAATATCAGTTTCAAGTTCACCTGCAGACCTTGAAACCAGCGCGCAAACAAATAGCTTCATAAGCTCTGTAAAAGGTAAATTCATCCAAATTCTGAAGCCCGGAATTGCCGTTGTCCTCCTGATTATTTTAGCACGTTCTGGACTTTTAAAGGCAGAACAACTCAAGGCCTCGCTTCAAGATCCAACTATCATTGGCTTGGGATTTTTACTTCTATCCTTTCAAATGACCTTCTTTGCCGTAAGGTGGAAGTACTTTGTAAACCAGCATGTGTCCTTCGGACTTCTCAGCTCGCTCAGACAAACTTCGCTAGGCCTCTTCTTTAACTTCTTTATTCCTGGTGGAGTCGGCGGCGACATCGTCAAAGCGATGGATTTATCTAAGTTAACGAAAGTACCGAAAGGGACCAGTGTCTCCCTTATTTTTTTAGATCGAATTTTGGGTCTTTACGCCATGATCACGTTTGCATTCATTTTTTTAACACTTGAACTGTTCATTTCAGGTATGCCCAATCTCACCGACTACGTCATCGTGTCTGGAGTCATTTTCACTATAGCGACCACTGGAATCACATTCGCAAAATTTATCTCTAATAAATTGAATCAAGTTCGATATCGATTTGAAAAAGAAACACTGATCAGTAAGATTGTGATCCAGATTTTAAATTTGACAGAAAAAGTAGCCTTCGGAATGAAGCTCAAAAATCTAAGCTGGGCCCTAGTCTTCAGCTTTTTTGCTCAGCTTTTCAGTATCTTATTTCTGCATTATGTATGCTCAAGACTTGCACCAGAAGAGATGGCTAATTTTTCGTTCTTTTTATTTTTCCCACTTGCCTGTTTTGCATTCATGGCAACGGCAATTCCCATAGCTCCGGGAGGAGTCGGCCTCGGGCAGGCTTCATTCTATTTAATTTTCTCAAGCTTTAATCAAACGATCGCAAGCCAGTTGGTTATTGCAGTTAGTTTGCTCCAACTGTTCCAGTTGCTCTTTGGTCTCATCGGCGGAATTATGTATTTTCGCCCTCTAAAAGCACCCAAAAAACTCGCTTAAAATTGAAAAATTACGAGCCTCGATACTAAGTCACACTCCACGTGCCGGCGCGATGAATTCGCACAGTTGTTTTCTGTTAAAAAGCGACCCACAAGATTATTGGAAAATAAGCTCTATGAAGCTCCGCAACTCAAAGCATAGACATTGGACGGCGGTAGAAGAAAACAGCATTTCTTTCATCAACCATTTAATGCGTTCAGACAGAGCTTCGGCATTCATTGACTACCGTCGCTCCCTCCAAAAAAATGGAATGGCTTAAAGAAATTTTTCGTACATCATCTTGTCACCGCCGGAGGCTCGCTTGACCCTGCTCATCAAACAAATCATACAAATGATTCGCATGCTTCACTCTGAAAACGGCACGCATCAGCTAGCCATTGGACTGACGCTTGGAATCTTTTTAGGTTTTTCGCCATTTCTTTCACTCCAGACCTTGTTGATCTTGGTGATCCTTTTGGTTTTTAAAGTTCAAATCGGTGCGGCATTTCTTTCCGCTTTCTTTTTTAAATTTATCGCCTTTCTTGCAGATCCTGCTGCGGATTGGCTTGGACAAAAAACTTTAGAGCATCCAAGCTTCATTGATCTGTGGACGACGCTCTATAATTTGCCACTGATCCCTTACACTCGTTTTAATAACTCAATCGTCATGGGAAGCTTCGTCCTGGCATTAATAATTAGCCCGATTGTCTATTTCGTATTTTTGCAATTAATCAAACAATATCGAAGCCGAGTTGTCGAAAAATTTGAAAAATCCAAGGTGTGGAAGGCATTTAAAGCCTCACCAGTTTACGACTGGTACGTGAAATACAATAATCTTTACGGAGATCATCTTGGCTAGATAAATTAAGAATGCCTATGGGGCGCAGATAAGCATTCAGTATGAATTTTTAACATGCGTATTCTTTATGAAGAATTAAGGCAAGGATTCTAAATGAAGATTTACAGTTTTAGAGATTTAGAAATTTAGAGATTTACAGATTTAGAATTTTAGAGATTTAGAAATTGAAGATAAGATTTCTGAATGATGACTTGGGTACCGGTAATAACGAAGGCAACTTAAAAAGTAAATTCTTTTTAAGTAAAAAAAAGGCGAAACAGCAATGACTTCAACAAATACAAATGACCAAAATCCTCCAGTAAATGAATCAGACAAAAAGAAGACCGTCAAAAAGCAAGGCGGGATCATCCGCTGGGGCGGCATCATTCCATTGGTCTTATTTGTTCTGCTTTCATATGCCTATTTTTACTTCTTTTTCGATTCTCACGTGCGCAAGCTCATTGAATGGGGCGGATACCAAGCCCTCGGCTCTGAGGTCAATGTCGATAAATTTCGAAGTTCGTTCCTAAAAGGTCAGTTTCAAGTTTCTCGGCTGCAGTTAACTGATGCCGAGAGTCCTGATTTCAATTCAATCGAGATTTCTGAAATTCGATTTGACCTTAATATGGATGCGCTCCTCCGCCTTAAGTTTGTCATCGAAGACATGGGGGTTGACGGAATTCAATTTGCGTCGAAGCGTCGTTCAAGGGGAAAAGTTGCTCCTCCCCCACCCGTCGATCCAAATAAGCCATCTTTAGTTTCTCAGCTCTCAGGTGCGGCTCTGGATAAAACTGAAGACAAATATAAAAATAACCTTCTTGGCGATATTGCCTCATTTTTAAAAACCGGCGGAAGCGGTCAGACTCAACTTGATGCCATCGAATCAACTCTTAAATCCAAAAAGCTGGCTGAAGACCTGAAGTCCAAGTGGGACGCAAAAAAGATCGACTGGGATTCAAAAATAAAGGAACTTCCAACCGAATCTGATTTGAAATCCATCAAAACCCGGTTTGATGGCATCCAATACAAAAACTTTAAAAACGTTCAAGAAGTCGACTCTGCTGTAAAGCAGTTTAATGAGTTGAAAGCCGATGTGGATACAAAAGTGAAACTGATAGATCAGACAAAGACAACGCTTGTCTCAGATGTCAACGCGATTCAATCCGACGTAAAGCTCATCGATCAAGAAATTAAAAATGACATCAACAATCTCAAAGACCGACTTAAGATTCCAAAGCTAGATGCAGCTAGCATCGCAAAATCGATGTTCATGGATTACCTCAACCCATACCTTGCAAAAATTGATAAATATAAAACATTGGCTCAAAAATATTTGCCTCCCCGTTTTGCAAACATGCTGGAATCCGATTCTCGAAAGAAGCAACAAGAAGTCTTAGCTGAAGAAAAATTGATCCCACACCCCCGCGAAAACGGTGTGACATACGAATTTCCAAAAACCACTGGCTATCCGATGTTCTGGATCAAAACAGTGACGATCAGCTCTAAATCGAATGCTCAATCAGACCTCGGAGACATCGCCGGTAAAGTGACAGACATCACTTCCAATCAGAGACAAATCCGCAAAACAACAAAGTTTGATGTTCGAGGTGATTTCAAATCGAAAGGACTCCTAGGGGTCGTCTCAACTGGAGAACTGAACAACTTAGGTGAAGAACCCATTGCAGATGTCAGTTTTAAATTCACGAAATACGAGCTTACAAATTTGAAACTTCTTTCATCTCCTGATGGCACGATCGAAATTCCTAAAACCTCAACAGCTCTTCAGTTTCAAGGAAAGACTATTGGTTTCAAAGATATTCAGGTGAAATTTGATTATCTATTCAGTGATGTCAACTTTGCAAGTTCCGCTCAAGACCAGACCGTTGCCACGATTCTGACTGAAACCCTCCAGCAAATAAATCAGTTCGACGTGAAGGGCGGAATCACTGGAGCAATAAATGCACCCAGCCTAAGCCTGAATTCCTCCCTCGGTTCGCAACTTGAAACAGCCTTCCAAAATCTGTTAAAGGCAAAAATTGAAGAGGCCAATAAAAAACTTCAGGCTGAAATTGATAAACAAATCGGAAAATTAAAAGCAGATATTGAAGGCATCAAAAGCAATCTGACTGCTCAAGTAAACACCCAGGTGACAGCTGCCAAAGACCAATTAGACAACCAAAAGAAGCAGGCAGACACAAGGATAGCCGAAGCAAAGAAAGACCTCGAAAATCAAGCCAAAGGTAAATTACAACAAGATGGACAAAAGGCGATCGATGATCTCAAAAAGAAATTAGGCTTCTAGAGCTGACGTGACCTCTCCTAAGTACTGTCTGTGGTTGGGTGTGTCCCTCGATGGTCTGAACCGAAGTCCTCTCT
>LNFM01005725.1_pt1 | contig 21141 bp, 22 predicted proteins | sample 596031 | NCBI WGS metagenome assembly LNFM01 (sample SAMN04254537, study PRJNA301005) | activated carbon metagenome | isolation source: dual media filters at the Ann Arbor, Michigan drinking water treatment plant | place: USA: Ann Arbor
GTGTTTCATTGCCGTTGCGGCGGATCTGGTTGACGCAGAGGTTGGAATGCGCACCGTACGACAGGCCGACCGAGGCAGAGGCGCGTGACATCTCTTCGACCGCGATGCAGTGTTCGAGATAGCCCAGGCCCGTGCCGCCATATTCCTCCTCGACGGTGATGCCGTGCAGGCCGAGCGATCCTATTTTGGGCCAGAGGTCGCGCGGGAACTGGTTGCTGCGGTCGATCTCGGCGGCGCGCGGCGCGATCTCGTTCTGCGAAAACGCATGCACCGTCTCGCGGATCGCATCCGCGGTTTCGCCGAGGTCGAAGTTGAACATCCTGTTGGCGTTGGGAATCATGGCCGGCTCCCGGCAGGAATTGGACGCTGTTTCAGACAGCCTTACAGCGTTTTCGAACGGCTCGCATGAAGAAAACGCTCCGCCCGATTTCCCGAGGATGGCGGAGTCGATCCGGCCAAATGCGTCCAACTCGCCCTTGCGCTAACGCTCCGCTCGGGATGTAATAGGGTAAAACATCCCGGCCTGCTTCGGTGCGGGGAACAGTCAGGGAGAGTTGTCCATGCACGGAACCATCGATCTCGCCGGAGAGTCGCATCAGCGTGCCGCGCGCGAGAGGGCGCAATCGATTCCGCTCACTGATTTCGACGTCAGTCACCCCGAACTGTTCAGGACCGATACGTTCTGGCCCTATTTCGACCGGCTGCGGCGGGAAGAGCCGGTGCATTACTGCAAGGACTCGATGTTCGGGCCGTATTGGTCGGTAACCAAATACAACGACATCATGGACATCGAGACCAACCACGCGGTGTTCTCGTCGGCGTCTTCCCTTGGCGGCATCACCATCCGCGACATCGCGCCGAATCTGCGCAGCGAGAGCTTCATCGCCATGGACCAGCCGCGCCACTCCGCACAGCGCAAGACGGTGGCGCCGATGTTCACGCCGACGCATCTCGACCAGCTCGCGATCAACATCCGCAAGCGTTCCGCCGAATGCCTCGACAATCTTCCTGTCAACGACGTGTTCGACTGGGTCGACCAGGTTTCGATCGAACTCACCACGCAGATGCTCGCCGTGCTGTTCGACTTCCCCTGGGAAGACCGCCGCAAGCTGACGCGGTGGTCCGACGTCGCGACCACGCTGCCGGGCCCCGACGGCCTTGTCGCCACCGAGGAGGAACGCCAGGCCGAGCTGATGGAATGCGCGACCTATTTCGCAAGGCTCTGGAAGGAGCGCATCAACCAGCCGCCGAAGAGCGATCTGCTGTCGATGATGGCGCACAGCGACGCCACCCGCGACATGGACCCGAAGAATTTCCTCGGCAATCTGATCCTGCTCATCGTCGGCGGCAACGACACCACCCGCAACACGCTGTCGGGCAGCATCTACGCACTGAACAAAAATCCCGACCAGTATCGCAAGCTGCGCGAAAACCCTGCCCTGATCGACAGTTTCGTGCCGGAGGTAATCCGCTGGCAGACGCCGCTGGCACATATGCGCCGCACCGCTCTCGAAGACATCGAGTTCCGCGGCAAGCAGATCAGCAAGGGCGACAAGGTCGTGATGTGGTACGTCTCCGGCAACCGCGACGAGGGCGTGATCGACCGCCCCTATGACTTCATCATCGATCGCGCCCGGCCGCGCACCCACATTTCGTTCGGCTTCGGCATCCACCGCTGCGTCGGAATCCGGTTGGCCGAGCTGCAACTCAAGATCATCTGGGAAGAAATCCTCAAGCGGTTCGATAATATCGAAGTGGTCGACGAACCCAAGCGGGTGTATTCGAGTTTTGTCAAAGGCTACGAGACCCTGCCGGTCCGCATCGCCGGCTAAACCTGGAACTTGAGTCCTAGCACCCGGGATCATTAAAAATGAATGTCCAGACCGCCGTCAGAGCCGACAGACAAGAGCTTCTGCGCGCCGCGCGCGACGAGGCCTATTCGACGCCGCTGAAGGATTTTCATCCCGGTGCGCCAAAACTGTTCCAGAACGACACGCTGTGGCCATGGTTCGAGCGGCTGCGCAAGGAAGAGCCGGTGCATTACTGCACCAACGCGCCGATCGAGCCCTATTGGTCGGTCACCAAGTACAACGACATCATGCATGTCGACACCAACCACGGCATCTTCTCATCCGACTCGACGCTGGGCGGCATCTCGATCCGCGACGTGCCGCCGGGCTACGACTACCCAAGCTTCATCGCGATGGACCAGCCGCGGCACTCGGCGCAGCGCAAGACGGTGTCGCCGATGTTCACGCCAACGCATCTGGATGAACTGGCAAAGCTGATCCGCGAGCGCTCGCAAAAGGTGCTCGACGACCTGCCGCGTAACGAAACCTTCAATTTCGTCGAGCGGGTCTCGATCGAACTGACCACGCAGATGCTGGCCACATTGTTCGACTTTCCCTGGGAAGAACGCCGCAAGCTGACGCGCTGGTCCGACGTCTCGACCGCGTTGCCCAAGAGCGGCGTCGTGGACTCGCCGGAACAGCGGCGCCAGGAAATGGATGAGTGCTACGCCTATTTCTCAAAACTCTGGAACGAACGCGTCAACGCGCCGCCGCGCAACGACCTGCTGTCGATGATGGCGCACAGCGACGCGACGCGGCACATGGACCCTGACAATTTGATGGGCAACATCATCCTGCTGATCGTCGGCGGCAACGACACCACCCGCAACACCATGAGCGGTTCAGTGCTGGCGTTGAACGAGCATCCGGACCAGTACAAGAAGCTGCGTGAAAACCCCGCGCTGATCGAAACCATGGTGCCGGAAGTGATCCGCTGGCAGACGCCGCTCGCACATATGCGCCGAACTGCGCTGGTCGATACCGAGCTCGGCGGCAAGAAGATCAAAAAGGGCGACCGCGTCGTAATGTGGTACGTCTCCGGCAACCGCGACGAGGAAGGCATCGAGCGGCCGGACGAGTTCATCATCGACCGCGCCCGGCCCCGCACTCACCTTTCGTTCGGCTTCGGCATCCACCGCTGCGTCGGCATGCGGCTCGCCGATCTGCAGCTTCGGATCGTGTGGCAGGAAATGCTCAAGCGCTTTGATCGCATCGAAGTGGTCGGCGAACCGAAGCGGGTCTATTCGAGCTTCGTGCGCGGCATCGAGCAACTTCCGGTCCGCATTCCCGGATGAGCGGCGAGCTCAATCCGCCTGATCTTGCGGAAGCGATCAACGCGAGGGCCATCAAGCCGAGGCATGCCGAGGTCGCGCTGGCGCGCCGCGACGGCCTCCTGCAGTTCTTCGGCCATTTTCACGGTAGCCAGGCGAGCTACGGCGGCCGTAACGGCGTGACGAACCATCCTGAGTGATCCCCCGCTTTGGCGCTTGTGGAGGTCCGACAAGCCAACGACCAGAATGCTCAATCGCGACGCTTGGCGATTTCCCGGTATAGAGCTTCAGGGCTGACGCCGATCTGATTGGCGACAATTTTCCATTCGCCCTTCTGCGAGAAACTGCCGCCATTCCACGCGATCCAGGCATCGAGCCTCTCGGACACTGTCCTCAACGACAGAATCTCCGAGCGCAGCCTCGATCTCTGCAGTTCCTGCGCAAGATAGCTCGCCCAGACATTGCTGAATTCGGGGCTCTTCGCGAGCAACCTTTTGAGGCTGACTTTCGTGTACACACAGGTATCGGCAGCGCCGAATGCAACCGCATCGCAGTGATATGTTCGGGAGTATAGAGACGCCTCGGCTAACATCGCTCCCGGCCCCGCCCTTTGCAGTGTCAGCGCGGATCCATCGCCCTGATGCCGCACCAGATGGATCGATCCCTTAATCACGAAATGCATGTCCGTGACGGGGTCGCCGCGAAGGAACAGGGAGCGTCCGTTTTCGAAGTGCAACTGTCGTCCGCGCAGATTTCCCAAAAATGGTTCGATGGATTGCGACATGATAACTATCATGTGCCAAAAATTGGTTCTGTGGCAAGAAGCAGTCTGCCGCCGGGCGCCAAGCCTGATAGTGACTGCCGGGGTGAAGGTCGGCGAGTCCCCGGTCGGCTGTATTGCCGGAACACAGGAGGGGTACATGCGGGTTTGGGTGGCCATCGTTGCCGCTGTCCTGGCTGGCGGCAGCGCAACATTTGCTGTCGCCCAGCATCGGCAGCACCATGATGCATCTGCTCCGCCTGCGCGTAACGACCGGGAGTTCGTCAGGTTTCCTCCGGCGCTGGTCGAACACACGCTCGCCAACATGCGCGATCATCTCCAGGCCCTGCACGAGATTCAATTGCATCTCGGCATGGGCCACACGGACATTGCTGCCAACATCGCAGAAAAGCGGCTTGGAATGTCGTCGCTGGGACTGCACAGCGCGGCTGAAGTTTCCAAATACATGCCGCAGGGAATGCAGGATGCCGGAACGGCGATGCACCGCGCGGCGAGTCGCTTTTCAATTACCGCACAGGAAGCGGGTGTTACCGGCGATCTAAAGCCCGCGCTTACGGGACTTGCGGAAATATCGGCTCAGTGCGTGGGCTGTCACGCGGCGTACAGGCTGAAATAGCATGCAAAATTGGCGCACGAGCATCGCGCACCTGATCTGCCGTCGGACACGAGACCGCGGACGTCCGCGGTTGATAATTGGGGTACCTATGTAGGGACACCTGCTCGCAGGCCTGCTTCAATCCAGAAATCCTCGTCCGGTGCGTTCGTCTGCGAACGACCGATGGGGACGATTGGAGACAACAGGAGCGCGCATGGCCGGATCCTTGCAGGCAAACGTCAGATTCTCCACGGAATATTGGATGCGGCTCGCTGTCATCGCGATGTTCGGATGGACGACGACGGCCGAGACACTCGTCGCGCAAACGCCGCCGGCATCGGATCCGGCGCAACAGGCGCCGGGCGCGGCCGCTCCAGCTCCAACCGATCAGGCCGCCGACGTCTATTCCATGACCGATCTCGAATATCTTCTGGGACCGATCGCGCTCTATCCGGATCCGCTGCTGGCGTTGATATTGCCAGCGAGCACACACCCCGATGAGATTATCGAGGCCGCACGCTGGCTCGAGAACAATCCGGCGGCCGTCGCTCGCAACGATTTCACCGAAGTCGATGCCAAGCCATGGGATCCATCCGTCCAGGCGCTGACCCGTTTTCCCGACACCGTCAGAATGCTGGCCGACCATCCCGACTGGACTGAATCGCTGGGATGGGCATTTTCGGTTCAGGACGCCGATGTCGCAGCCGTCATCCAGTTGCTGCGCGCGAGAGCGGAGAGCGCAGGCAATCTCAAGTCGACGCCCGAGCAGGCCGTGACGACGCGCGAGGAAGGCGGTTCCCGGGTCATCTACATCGCGCCGACCAACCCTGAACGGATCTATGTCCCGGTGTACGATTCCTCCGTCGTGTTCGACACCGTCGTGACCGGGGCATTGGTGTTCGGCACCGCCGTTCTGGTTGGGTCGACCTGGAACAATCGATGGGGCTGGAACAACCGGAGCTGGAATCAGGTGTGGATCCGGCCGCCGGGTCCCGGCTGGCGTCCGCCGGTTCGGCCCATCAGGCCGCCTCCCGGTGCGTGGCGTCCGGGTGGTCCGGGTCGTCCTCCCGGCGTTCGTCCGGATCGGCCCGGCATTCGTCCTCCGGGCGTGCGTCCCGACCGTCCCGGTACAGGCGTGCGGCCTGACCGACCGGGCATTCGACCTGACCGGCCAGGCGATCGTCCGGGTCGTCCCGGGACAGGTCTTCCCGGCAGCCGGCCGGATCGCCCCGGCGCGCGTCCCGATCGTCCTGGCGCACGTCCGGACCGTCCCGCTGTTCGACCGGATCGTCCCGCCGCTCGTCCGGAGCGTCCAGCCACGCGACCGTCCCGGCCGGAGACACGTCCGCAGCGTCCTGCCGCGCGTCCCGAGACGCGGCCACAACGTCCCGCAGCCCGGCCTCAACAACGACCTGCATCCCGCCCAAGCGCTCGGCCGCAGGCACGGCCGAGCCGACCTCAACAGCGCCCGCAGGTACAGCGGCCAGCCAGCCGCCCGAACGTGCAACGCCCTCAGGCCAATCGATCCAGACCGCAGGGCGCCCGTCCCCAGGCACAACGCCCGCGCCCGCAAGGAGGACGCAACCTGCGGCAATAGGGAGACACGGATCAGCTCGCGGCTTCAGTCCTTGCGGGCAGATGCCGCAACAAGCGGCGCTGTCGTGGCGCGGTCCAGCACGGCCGTTTTCCGAAACGCGTGCCGACAATCGCGAGACTTCCCGCCCTATACAATTACGGCATGGCTGCTGTAGCCAGATGAGAATGCAGCGCCGCGCCCTTTTGCTCTAAGCCAATCGCAACGGCCCGGCATCGGCTCAGGCGAGCTTGATGTCCCAGAGGCCTTCTTCGCGGCAGGCGATGAGTTCGTCGCGAAGCAGCTCGCTCACGAGCGTGATCGCAGTCGAGCCGGGATGATCGATGGGAGACGCAAGGGTCAGTTCGCGCATGGGCGCCGGTTTTGCGATCGCAGCAGCTTCGAGCCGGCCGTCGGCGACCTCGTGGCGCACCGATGACGGCGGCAGCAGCGTGTATCCCAGCCCTTCCTCGACCAGGCTGGTCAGCACCCGGAACGAATCCGCTTCCAGCTTGACGTCGAGCTTCAATTTTTTCTTCGCCGCCGCCTGCTCGATCAGTGCCCGGAGCCCGTGCGAATGACTGGGCAGCACCAGGCGCTGCTTCAGCAGCCAGCCGATCTCGACCTGCTTCTTCTGAGCGAGCCCGCTGCCGCGCGGCCCCACCGCCACGATCGGATCGCGGCCAAGGCTTTGCACGGTCAGATGCAGGTCGCTCGACGGCCCGTAGATCAGCGCCAGATCCATTTCACCACGGTGCAGCCACTCCATCAGGTGCCCGCTGTAACTCTCGACGATGCACAGCGAAATGCCGGGATATTTGTCGACGGTACGCCGTGCGAGCCGCGCCGAAATCACGCAGCTCACGGTCGGCACCAGCCCCAACACTACGCGTCCCGAGGGCGGCCCGCCCGCGGACTGGATCTCGTCGCGCACCTGGTCGATCTGCCTGACGATACCGGCGGTGCGCGCCAGCAGCAGGCGGCCGGCATCGGTCAGAACCATGCCGCGGCCATTGCGGGTGAACAGCTCGGCGCGCAATTCATGTTCCAGCAGCTTGATCTGACGGCTCAGCGCCGGCTGCGCGACCCGCAGCGTGTCGGAGGCTTTGCTAAGGCTGCCGAGCTCCGCCACGCAACTGAATGTCCTGAGCTGCCGGAGATCCATCGCTTGCCAATCTTCGAAGGCGGGTTCATACGCCATAACAATTCAGCATAGGCACCCCGCCGTAGTTTCACAACGGCCGGCGCCTTAGGCAATTGACATCACCCACCATCCATCGCCAGAAAATCAAATGACCGCACACGAACAGCAAGACGAATTCCACGACATCCGCGACGCTGTCGCCAAACTCTGCGCCCAGTTCCCCGGCGAATACTGGCGCAAGCTGGACCGCCAGATGGCGTATCCGAAGGAGTTCGTCGATGCGCTGACCGAGGCCGGCTACCTCTCGGTGCTGATCCCCGAGGAATATGGCGGCTCCGGGCTGAAACTCTCTGCCGCAGCCGCGATCCTGGAAGAGATCCAGCGCGCGGGATGCAATGGGGGCGGCTGCCACGCCCAGATGTACACGATGGGCACCGTGCTGCGGCACGGCAACGATGCGCAGAAGGCGAAGTACCTGCCCGGGATCGCCAGCGGCAAGTTGCGGTTGCAGGCATTCGGCGTCACCGAGCCGACCAGCGGCACCGACACCTCCTCGCTGAAGACCGTCGCCAGGCGCGACGGCGACCACTACGTGGTCAACGGCCAGAAGATCTGGACCAGCCGCGCCGAGCATTCTGACCTGATGATCCTGCTGGCGCGCACCACGCCGAAGGAACAGGCCAAGAAGCGCACCGATGGCCTTTCGGTGTTCATCGTCGACATGCGCGAGGCGAAGGGCAACGGTCTGGAGATCCGCCCGATCCGCACCATGATGAACCACGCCACGACCGAAGTGTTCTTCACGGACATGCGGGTGCCGGCGGAAAACCTGATCGGCGACGAAGGCAAGGGGTTCCGCTACATCCTCTCCGGCATGAACGCCGAGCGCATCCTCATTGCGGCCGAATGCATCGGCGACGCCAAATGGTTCATCGCCAAGGCGACCAACTACGCGAAAGAGCGCGCCGTGTTCGGCCGCCCGATCGGCATGAATCAAGGCATCCAGTTCCCGATCGCCAAGGCCTATGCCCAGATGCGCGCGGCCGAACTGATGGTGAAGGAAGCCACGCGCAAATACGAAGCCGGGCTCGATTGCGGCGCGGAAGCCAACATGGCCAAGATGCTGGCGGCGGATGCCTCCTGGGAGGCGGCCAATGCCTGCGTGCAGACCCATGGCGGCTTCGGTTTCGCGGAAGAATACGACGTCGAGCGCAAGTTCCGTGAAACGCGGCTCTATCAAGTTGCGCCGATCTCGACCAATCTGATCCTGTCCTACGTCGCCGAGCATGTGCTCGGCCTGCCCCGCTCCTACTGAGAACATCAGATGTTGCCGCTAGAAGGATTGATCGTCGTCTCGGTCGAACAGGCGGTCGCAGCGCCGTTCTGCAGTTCGCGTCTGGCGGATGCCGGCGCGCACGTCATCAAGGTGGAACGCCCCGAGGGCGATTTCGCCCGCGGCTATGACGCCGCGGCAAAAGGCCAGAGCAGCTATTTCGTCTGGCTCAACCGCGGCAAGAATTCCGTGGTGATCGATCTCGCCACCAAGGACGGCCGCGCCGATCTCGAAGCGCTGATCGCGAGCGCCGACGTGCTGTTGCAGAACCTCAAGCCCGGCTCGATGGACAAGCTCGGTTTCTCGCTGGAGCGCCTGAAGCGGGATTATCCGGCGCTGATCTGCTGCACCATTTCGGGCTATGGCGATGAAGGCCCCTATGCCGACCGCAAGGCCTACGATCTCCTGATCCAGGCCGAGAGCGGCCTCGCCTCGATCACCGGCGGGCCGGAAGGGCCATCGCGCGTCGGCATCTCCGTCGTCGATATCGCGACCGGCGCTACCGCGCATGCGTCCATCCTCGAAGCGCTGATCGCGCGTGGCCGCACCGGCAAGGGTGCGGACATCCGGATCTCGATGTTCGACGTGATGGCCGACTGGATGGCGGTGCCGCTGATCAATTCGGAAGCCGGCAATCCGCCGAAGCGAATGGCGCTCGCCCATCCCTCGATCGCGCCTTACGGCGTGTTCAATTCAAAAGACGGCAAGGGTATTCTGATTTCGATCCAGAGCGAGCGCGAGTGGAAGAAGCTTTGCGCCGAGGTGCTTGGCCAGCCCGACCTGCCCAATGATCCCAGGTTTGCCAACATGGTCGAACGCGTGCGCAACCGCGCACTCACCGACAAGACGGTCGCTGACAGGTTCGCCGCGATGACGCGCGTCGAGTTGCTGAAGCGCCTCGACGAGGCCGACATCGCCTTCGCCGAGGTCAACACCATGGCAGACCTCGCCGTGCATCCGCATCTGCGCCGGATCGAGGTCGATACGCCGAACGGCAAGGTGAGCTACGCCGCGCCTGCCGCGATCTTTGTCGACGAGGAGCGGCACTACGGCGCCGTTCCCGCCATCGGCGACCACGCCGAATTGCCCAAAGCTCCCCGTGCCAAGAGCCGCCAGTCATGACCCAAGCCGCTGAAAAACTCGATCTCGACCATCTGCGGCAATGGATCGACCGCAGCACGGAAGCTGTCGACATCGTCACCGCCCAGCTCGTGAAGGGCCTGCGCGCAACGCTGTTCCAGGACATCGGCGAGCCGAAGGCCGGCGACGCCGCGCCATGGACCACGCATTGGTGCCTGGCGCAGCCGGTGTTTCCGATGTCGATGCTCGGCCCCGACGGCCACCCCACCCGCGGCGGCTTCCTGCCGCCGGTGCCGCTGCCCCGCCGGATGTGGGCCGGCGGCGAGATCGAGTTCATCGAGCCCTTGCGCGTCGGCGATGAATCGACGCGCACGTCGCGGATTTCGGATGTGACCCAAAAGACCGGCTCTACCGGCACGCTGTGCTTCGTCTCCGTCGAACACACCGTGACGACGCCCCGCGGTGTCGCGATCCGCGAACGTCAGGACATCGTCTATCGCGACATCGGCGGCGCAGCCCCGGCTGCGTCAGCCAAGGCGCCGCCTCCGGCACCAATGGCAAAGCACCGCGAAACCCATGTCAGCGATCCCGTGCTGCTGTTTCGCTATTCGGCGCTGACCTTCAACGGCCATCGCATCCATTACGACCGCGACTACGTCACCAAGGTCGAGGGCTATCCGGGCCTGGTCTTCCACGGCCCCCTGCAGGCGGCCCTCATCGTCGAGTTCGCGGCCAAACTGCACGGCGGCATGCCGCCGCAGAAATTCAGCTATCGCGGCGTGCAGCCCTTGTTCGAAGGCACGGAATTCTCGATCAACGCCAACGATACCAGCACAGGCACGGACCTGTGGATCGCGAATGCCGAGGGCCAGCCGACAATGAAGGGTACGGCTGTGTGGTAAGAGTCGTCATTCCGGGGCGATGCGAAGCATCGAACCCGGAATCTCGAGATTCCGGGTCTGGTGCTTACGCACCATCCCGGAATGACGGAGTTTGCAGTTAGCTCTGGGAATCACATCATGTCGTCCCGCAAACCCACCAAGACCGAGACCAAATCTCTCACTGTCAAGGACGCCACCTTCAGCCTGCTGCGCGCGTTCGGCGTCAAGCGAGTCTTCGGCAATCCCGGTTCGACCGAACTGCCGTTCCTCAGCGACTGGCCCGATGACATCGACTACGTGCTCGGCCTGCAGGAAGCCTCCGTCGTCGGCATGGCCGACGGTTATGCGCAGGCCACCCGCAACGCCGGTTTCGTCAATCTCCACTCCGGCGCGGGTGTCGGCAATGCGCTCGGCAACATCTACACCGCCCACCGCAACCAGACGCCGCTGGTGATCACCGCGGGCCAGCAGGCGCGCTCGATCCTGCCGCTGCAGGCCTTCCTCTATGCGGAGCGCGCGTCGGAATTTCCGCGGCCCTATGTCAAATACAGCGTCGAGCCGGCAAGGCCGGAGGACGTACCCGCGGCGATCGCGCGCGCCTATTACGTGGCGATGCAGCCGCCGTGCGGGCCGACCTTCGTCTCGATCCCGATCGACGACTGGACGCGCCCCGCAGTGCCGGTGGAAGCCCGCCATGTCAGCCGCGAACTCGGCCCCGAGCCGGGAGCGATGAAGGCGTTGGTCGCGGCGCTCGCCAACAGCAAACGTCCTGCGCTGGTCGTCGGCCCAGGCATCGACCGCGCCGGTGCGGTCGACCTGATGGTACGGGTCGCGGAGAAGGCGAAGGCCGCGGTATGGGTCAGCCCGTTCTCGGCGCGCTGCTCGTTTCCGGAAAGGCATCCGCAGTTCTCAGGCTTCCTGCACGCCTCGCCGGGCCAGCTATCGGACGCGCTGCGCGATCACGATCTCGTCGTCGTGATCGGTGCGCCGGTCTTCACGTTTCACGTCGAGGGCCATGCCTCGATCTTCGACGGCGCGACCACGATCTTCCAGATTACCGACGATCCGGATGCCGCCGCCGTCACGCCCTCAGGCGCCAGCATCGTCGCGACCATGAAGCCGGCGCTGACGATGCTGCTCGACCTGCTGCCCGAAGCAACGCGCGCGATGCCTTCGGGCCGCGCGCTGCCGCCGGCGCCTAAAGCCGCCGATCCGCTTCCGGTCGAATTCCTGCTGCATTCGTTGTCCGAGGCGATGCCTGACAATGCCGTGCTGGTGGAGGAAGCGCCCTCGCATCGCCCGGCGATGCAGAAATTCATGCCGATGCGCGGCCAGGACAGCTTCTACACCATGGCGAGCGGCGGGCTCGGCTACAGCCTGCCCGCGGCCGTCGGCATGGCGCTGGGGCGATCGGGTACGCGCATCGTCTGCCTGATCGGCGACGGCTCGGCGATGTATTCGATCCAGGCGCTGTGGACCGCGGCGCAGCGCAAGCTGCCGCTCACGGTGGTCGTGATCAACAATTCCGGCTACGGCGCGATGCGCTCGTTCAGCCAGGTAATGCAGGTGCGCAATGTGCCCGGGCTCGAACTGCCCGGCATCGATTTCGTCAAGCTCGCGGAAGGCATGGGCTGCCACGCCGTGCGGGTGACGAAATCGTCAGAACTTGCGGGCGCGCTCAGGCAGGGGCTTGCGCATGACGGCACCAGCCTGATCGAGGTGATGGTGGATTCGGCGGTGCCGCTGCTTTACGCACAGAAGGGCTAGTCGTCATTCCGGGGCGATGCGCAGCATCGAACCCGGAATCTCGAGATTCCGGGTTCGCTTCGCGCCCCGGAATGACGGCGCAAGAGCGCCGTCATTTCCCGTAACTCTCCCGCATCTTCGCCTGGATCTTCGCCATGCCCGCGATCCAGCGGTCGTAGTTCTCGGTCTTCTTGCGCATGTAGCCGAGCACCTGCGGGTGCGGCAGGATCACAAAAGTTTCCTCGTCCAGTCCCTTCAGCACATCCTGCGCCACCTGCTCCGGCGAAAGGTCGCCGTCGCCGGATTGCGGGCCCTTCGGGATCGAGCGCAGCATGTTGGTATCGACGCCCTGCGGGCACAGGATCGAAACCTTGATGTTGTCGGCCTTGTGCGAGATTGCGAGATTCTCGGCAAAACCCACCGCAGCATGCTTGGTGGTGGAATAGGCCGGACTGCCGACCTGCGACAACAAACCCGCCGCCGAAATCGTGTTGAGGAAATAGCCGCCGCCGCGCGCCTTCATGCGCGGGATCAGATGCCGTGCGGCGTACACATGCGCCATGACATGGACGGCCCAGCTTCGCGACCACGGCTCGTCGGAAGTTCCGCCGGCATTGACCGACATCGGATCGAAGCCGCCACCGATGCCGGCATTGGAACAGAACAGCGCAATCGGCCCGAACTGGTGCTCGGTCTCCTCGATGACGTGAAGGATATCCGTTTCCTTGCCGACATCGCATTTGAACGCCGCGCCACTGATCGGCGTGGCGACGGCCCGCGCGGCATCGGGATCGATATCGGCGACCACCACTCTCGCCGCGCCCGCTTCGTGAAAGGCTTCGCACAGCGCCTTGCCGATGCCGTTGCCGCCACCGGTCACCACCACGACTTTGCCCGTTACCTGCATGACCGTTCTCCCTGTCGCATGATCCGGAAATTCGCCAACCGGTTTCGCGCGCGACACACGTTCTGTCAGGTCAGGATAATCAGATCGAGGATCGCCGTATAGTGGCACGCCGCGCCGAGCAGGACGAAGCCGTGCCAGATCGCGTTCTGGAAGCGCAGCCGCTGCCAGGCATGGAAGATCACACCGAGGCTGTAGAGCACGCCGCCCGCCACCACTAGCCAGAGCGACAGCGGCGGAACTGCTTTCACGACGGCATCATAGAGCATCACGCCGCTCCAGCCGAGTGCGAGATAAAGGCCCACCGCCAGCCGGTCGTAGCGGCCCGGCAGCGCCAGCTTCAGCACCACGCCGCCGATCGCGGCGCACCACACACCGATCAGCAGCGCGATGGCCAGATAGCTCTCCTTCAGCGCCATGATGAACGGCGTATAGGTGGCGGCGATCAGCACATAAATCGCGGAATGATCGAAACGCCTCAGCACCCATTTGGCGCGCGACACCGGCCAGAGATTATAGGTGGCGGAAAGCCCCAGCATCGCCAGCAGGCCGGCGACATAGACCGACACCACGGCCACTTCGAACGCGCTGGCATAGACGGCGGCGAGCACGATCAGCGCGGTGGCGGCGACGAGCCCGAAGCAGATGCCGACGACATGCACGACACCGTCGGCGATCAGTTCGGCGCGATCGTAATTCCAGTGCATGGCGCCGGCGGCGGCATGGATGGATGTCGAGGCGATTTGCTTGAGCCTGAAGATCGTCATGCGGGCCGCCGGGGGTGATTATGGAGCGATGGGCTATGGTCTCACGAGGTCAACGAACCGTTCAAGCTTCGGTTCGCCCAAAAACCCGACCTAAATATGAAGCTTGATTTTGGCCCGCCAATCGCCACTTTTCAAGGTACTCGCCCACCAACGCTTCTCCGGCATCGAGACCTTCGCGCCCGCATGGCCCCCCGTTTTTCAGACATCGTCGAGGAGGCGCGGCTGTCGGCGCAGGCGCTGCTGGATTACGGCGACAGCTTCTTCCATCCGACGGTGCGGCTCGGCGTCACAGGTCTGTCGCGCGCCGGCAAGACCGTGTTCATCACCGCGCTGATCCACGGCCTGACCCGCGGCGGCCGGTTTCCGGTGTTCGAGCCCTACGCGACGGGCCGGATCGCCCGCGCCCGGCTGGAGCCGCAGCCGGACGACGCGGTGCCGCGCTTCAACTATGAGAACCACGTCCGCACCCTGATCGAGGAGCGGCGCTGGCCGAACTCGACCGTCGACATCAGCGAGTTGCGGCTGGTGATCGACTACCAGCGGCAGAACGGCGCGGACCGTACGCTCACCATCGATATCGTCGATTATCCCGGCGAATGGCTGCTCGACCTGCCGCTGCTCAACAAGAGTTTTGAGCAATGGTCGGCGGAGAGCCTCGCATTGTCGCGCGAGGGACCGCGCGAAAAACTCGCCGCCCCCTGGCATGAACACCTGAAGACGCTCGATGCCGAAGGCCGCGAGGACGAGCAGGCGACGCGCCAGGCGGCAAAGCTGTTCACGGATTATCTGCGCGCCTGCCGCGACGAGCGTTTCGCGATGAGCCTGCTGCCGCCTGGCCGTTTCCTGATGCCGGGCAATCTTGCCGACACGCCGGCGCTGACATTCGCGCCGCTCGATGTCGCCATTGACGGCACCGCGCCCGACGGCACGCTGTGGGCGATGATGCGGCGGCGCTACGAGGCCTACAAGGATGTCGTGGTGCGCCCTTTCTTCCGCGATCATTTTGCCCGCCTCGATCGCCAGATCGTGCTGGTCGATGCGCTCTCGGCCTTCAACGCCGGACCGGAAGCGCTGCATGATCTCGAAGCCGCGCTGACCGGCATTCTCGATTGTTTCCGGATCGGCCACCGCACGCTGTTCAGCAATCTGTTCCGCCCGCGGATCGATCGGATTCTCTTTGCCGCCACCAAGGCCGATCACTTGCATCATTCGAGCCATGACCGTCTCGAAGCCGTGTTGCGCCGCGCCGTCGCCAAGGCCGCCGACCGCGCCGAATACGCGGGTGCTGCGATCGACGTGGTCGCACTCGCCGCGGTGCGCGCGACGCGTGAGGCCACGGTCGCACGCGGCCGCGAAAAACTGCCGTCCATTCTCGGCACGCCTGCGCCCGGCGAGGTCGCCAATGGCGAAATCTTTGACGGCGACACTGAAGTCGCGACCTTCCCCGGCGATCTGCCCGATGATCCCGAGGAACTGTTCAAGGGTTCGTTCCGCGGCCTCTCCAGCACGCCTTCCGAACAGGCCGATTTTCGTTTCCTGCGTTTCCGGCCGCCACTGCTGGAACAGGTAGACGGCAAGGAGCCTGCGCTGCCTCATATCCGCCTTGACCGCGCCCTCCAGTTTCTGCTCGGAGACCGACTGCAATGAGCGAGAAAACGCCGCACCGGCGGCCGGCGACGTTCAAGCTCGGCGATCCCGGCGTGATCGTGATGGACCCGGACGACACCGGACGTCCCGCCCGCGGCACCGTGCACATCACGCCGGAAGCCGATCCCGTGCTGCTGCCGGTCCCGCTCGACGCGCCGCGGTTGCCGGTGCGCCGCGGCTTTCGCTGGGGAACGCTGTTCTGGTCCGCGGTCGGCGGGCTGGTGCTGCTCGGCTCGGGCCTCGGCATCGTCAACCTGATCGAGGATCTGTTCGCGCGCAGCCAGACGCTCGGCTATGTCGCGCTGGCGTTTGCCATTGCCGCAGCACTCGCGCTGACTGTCGTTATTGCGCGCGAAGCATTCGGCATGATGCGGCTGGCGGCGATCGAGAAGCTGCATCTGCGCGCCGCAGAAGTGCTGATCAGCGACGACCGTGCCGCGAGCCGCGCCGTCGTCGACGACCTGCTCAAGCTCGCGCATCAGAACCCGCAACTGGCGCGCGCCCGCGCCGCCTTGCAGGGCCATGCCGACGACATCATCGACGGCGCCGACATGATCAAGCTGGCCGAGCGCGAACTGATGGCCCCGCTCGACGAGGAAGCGCGCCGCCTGGTCTCGACCGCCGCGCAGCGCGTCTCAGTCGTCACGGCGGTAAGCCCCCGCGCCCTGATCGACGTGCTGTTCGTGTTCGTGGCCGCGATGCGGCTGATCCGGCAACTGGCGCGGCTCTATGGCGGCCGGCCGGGCACGCTCGGCATGATCACCCTGCTGCGCCACGTCATCGGCCACCTCGCGATCACCGGCGGCATGGCGGTCGGCGACAGCCTGGTGCAACAGGTGCTCGGCCACGGCATCGCCGCAAAACTCTCGCAGCGGCTCGGCGAAGGCGTGCTCAACGGCCTGCTCACGGCGCGACTTGGACTGGCCGCGATCGACGTCACGCGCCCGCTGCCGTTCACGGCATTGCCGCGGCCGGCACTCGGCGATCTCGCCAAGGACTTGTTGCGCAAGCGCGACGATGAGGCGTGAGGGTCACGCCTCTTGGCACGCCATCCCCATTTCCAACCCTTGCCTGCGCCCGTCTGCAATGCCCTCTGCGATGGCCCTTGCGACAATCTCCGCGTCGGCGGTCGAGAGGTGGTCAAGGAGTTTCCATGAGCACGCGATCACGCGGGCGCGCTCCATGTCCCTGAAAAGAGTCTTGGGAGGAAGCGGCTTGATTGACATTTTCGCAACTCCGCAACCGCAGTCTGCATGAAGCTACATTAGTCCGAACGGCTCAGCCATGCGTTCGCATTGCCGGGACACGCGGCTTGCAAATCCCACATGCATGCCTCGCCCCCATTCCAGCCGTCGTCAAACCAGTTTCAAGGGGCTGTCGCGGACCTCTTGAGGGTCGATTCGGTTGATCAGATCGGAACGAAGCGCCTCGGCATCGCTCATGGCCGCTTCGGTTTGTTGCAGCGTACTGACATTCGATCCGAGCGAAACGATTCCGCCCAGCATCGCGGCGATCGAGCCGAGGGCTGCGACCTGACCGGATCCGAACAGCCCCAGTATCGCCACGAGGAGCAATACGGCGCCGCCGCCAATAGCCGCCTTGGAGGCCAGAATGATCTTTCGGCATCGCTCGGAGATCTCGGCAAGCTCCTCGATCCGGGCTTCGATCTTCGAAATCTCGTCGATCGAATCTTCTTCGTCCGTCAGAGTCATGATTGCGAATGCTGGTTCACATCGGAATGCAGGGCGCTTATGCGGCGTTGCGCCCAAGCGCCGTTCTTGTATCGAGCAGTCCGGCCTCAATCAATGCGTCCCGGATGCGCAGAATTTCCGCGTCCGATATCTTGACCAGCGGCGGACGCACCACCGCGCGCGGCAGTTTGCCGAGCAGCACCAGCGCTTCCTTCATGCGGTTGTGCATGTCAACGAACGGATCGGCGTAGAACACGCGCGCCGTCGGGTAGATCCGATCGTTCAGCCGGCGGGCTTCCGCCAGATCATTCGCCTTCACGGCGCGATAGAGCCTGGCCTGGAGATCGGCGATGACGCTGCCGCTGCCGGAGAGCAGCCCGTTACAGCCGAGCACCAGCGAACTCAGGAGCCATGCGCTGGTGGTGGACAGCACGTTGATCGGACGCTTGCGGCCCTGCAACGCGCGAATTTGGGCCTCATGCTGCGGCACGAGGGGCGTCCAGTCCTTGATGGCGCGGATGGTCGGCACATCCTCGAACAGCCGCTCCAGCGTCGCCGCCGGATAACCCTGCCCTGTGGCCAGCGGATACTGAAACACGATCATTGGCAGATCGGTCGCTTCCGCGATGGTCTTGAAATGCACCAGCGCCATCTCGGCCGACTGCCCCAGCGTGAACGGCGCCGGCGGAAACACCAGCAGCGCCGAAGCCCCGCCGGCCTGCGCTTCGCGGGCGATCCGCGCCGCCTCCAGGCTGCCGTCGGCCCAGACGCCGTGAATGACCGGCAATTTGTGGCCGACTTCCTCTCCGGCGATCTCCATGATGCGCCGCTGCTCGTCCCGGGTGCACGAAGCGACCTCGGTCGAGTGCGCGTTGACCGTAATTGCAGACAGTCCCTGCACCGCCGCAACGTCGCGCAGGTGAGCCCGGAAGTTCGGCTCGTCGATCGACAGATCCTCATGGAACGGAAGCAGCACCGCCGGAATCACACCGTGAGGCACGAAATCGGGATGGCGGCTCATGTGTTGTCTCCCTCAGTGTTCTTGTTCGAAATGGCCGATGGAAATTCTGCGTGTCGGGGACCCCGGTTCGGAAGTCTAGCATTTTGCAGCCGGCCAGCCAGCCGGAATCGGGGCTTGGGATGGTCTAAGTCCGCTCAGAGATGAACATGCAACGTCCGCACCACCCCGATATCGAACCGGACTACGCCGTCGTGGCCGCCACATAGGGAATGCTGCCCACGATGACGGCAAGCAGGATGACAATGGCGGCCAAGGCGACGGCGTCCGGCATCATGCGACCTCCCCTTCACTTTCCGATAATCATTGCGCAACCGCCTTCGAAACCAGAAGTAGACCCGCTCTCCGGCACCAGGGTCAAGTGAACCTGCCCATCCGCGTTCTCCGTTGCAACGTGGCAATCGGCGCGCTGCTATCAAGGAGTGAACGGCAGGCAGCCAGCGGTACTTGCGACCGGTCGGGGCACGAAAGGATCATGCGCAAGGAAAGGTTGGACGCAGGTGTCGCCGGTCCGCTCAAGGCGGTCAGCTATTCCACGCTCGCGCCGGCCTTCGACAGCGCACGGGCGTTTGACGCTCTTGATCGGCGTTGCGCTGGTACCGCGCCGCACCCTCCAATGCCACTTCAAGGTGAGATCGGTTCATTGATGTAAATCAAGGATCACGCCTCGCCTCCGGGAAAGCGTTGCGCGCGTGGCCTGCAGGGTGAGGAGCACCATGCCGTGCTGCCTGATCCGACGAGGCAGGCGATCAAAATGGTCCGGCGCACGAGATCATAACATGGCGGCGAAGCTGAATGACGAACTGCAGCGCTTCGGCCTCCGCGACTGGCTGCTCACGCTGCTAACCGTCTTGCTGACGTTGATCGTATTTGTCTTTGCGCCCCTTCAGGCGACCGGCTTTTTTGTCGTTCACGCGGGGGCAATCACGGCTTTGCTGGCCATCACGGCCAGCATGGCGCTCATTTCCACGAGCAAGACCGCACTTGTGATGATGTCGATCGCGCTTCTCGCCAACATTGTGGTGTTCGTGTCGCGATACTATCATTTCTGGCCGTACAACCTGCACCTTTTGGCAGTGGCTTGGCTGATCATCGCCGTAACACTCGGTGCCGTGGTAACCAAGGCGGTGTTCGGTCCCGGTTACGTCACCTATCACCGAATAATCGGTGCCGTGCTTGTGTACTTGTTGATTGCGGTTGGCTTCGCATGTCTGTTCGCGCTCATCGGCTTGTCAAGCGACGACGCGTTCAAGGGCGTTGATTTTACAGATGACCGATCGCTCGCCTCCAAGGTCTTCTATTTGAGCTTTGCCACGCTGACGACCACCGGTTACGGCGATGTCGTTCCCGTCCATCCATGGGCCAGAAGTCTCTGCAACATCGAAGCCGTCGTCGGGCAACTATTTCCCGCAACGCTCCTGGCGAGGCTTGTCACGCTGGAACTCGGAAGGCGAACTCCATAGGACGGCCGTGCGTGACCGGCTGCTGTCCGGCCGTCCTGCGAGGCAAGACTTCCTGCGGCAATTACTGCCCCATCCGGAATCGAACACTCCTGGTCTTCTTGTCCAGGGATTCCTCGACCATTTCGAAATTCCCGATTGACGCACGCCTTAGCAGCGCCGCGCGCGGTCGTGGAATTGATTCTGAAACGTACTTGTATGTTCCGGAAAACGACTCGCCACTCGCCTTGATTTCCTGCAACGGCACTGGTCGAAACGCCATGGGATACGGTTGCTTCGCACCGACGCACCTGAACTCCATTCCGCCGCACCGAATGGTCTTGTTGCAGGTTGCGCTTACCTCGTTGATCGGCGCATTGCCGTAATCGGGGGGCAGTTGGTACACCAGGACACTATCGAGAGTGTCGGTGCATGCACGGATCGGCTTGAACCGAAAGTTGACGGTTACGGTCGTTCCGGTCTGTCCAGGGGGAGATACGTAGAGGTCATGCGCCGTGATCGGCAGCACATACCGCCCCGGCACAAAGAGCGGCTCGGCAAGCGAGAGACTGGAAGACAAGGCAACGGTCAACGTCGCCAAAACGGTAGCGCGCATTGTCTGCACCCAAAAGCAGCAGGCAGCGCGAAGATTATTGGCGTTGAAACGAGAGCTGTCAAATTCAATCACGAAGCGGGAGCAACGGCTAACGCTGGCCGTCGACCAGGACAGCCACGCTGACTAGTCTAGTAGCGAGCCTTGCGCCGATCTTGAACGGATGCTCAGGACGCGGCCGCCGCCATTTCCGGTTCGGTTGCGGCGATCGCCGCTGCCGGCGGCGTCACGATCTGCCGGGGCAGCGAGAGGCACGGTTTCACGCCGGCTTTCCTGCTGATCGCGGCGGTCGAATTACCGGCCGTGCGAATGATGTCGGAGAGCTGTGCATCCGTGAGCTTCGGACGCTTCTTCACAACCCTCACCTGTACACGGTCACGTACGTCAAGACTGTTTCGCGAGAGAGTTCTCCGGAGCATCATCGTCTTGCTTCCCGTTCTGTAGGAGAAGGTCAAGGCAGGCGGGCGTTACGCCGCCTGGCCTTGGACCGGTGACTGTCCCGCTCCTCGCGAAATTCCGTCTCCGCTGGAAGAACATCGAAGGTCAGGCAGTGTTCCCTGTTGAAAGAAAAAACGCGCGGGTTTGCCCGGCCGCTGATGTCGCTGAGCGATCCGGAACGAGGATGGCAAGCCGGCAAGCCGCGACAAAGCGGCACGACGGGCAAATCACCCAAAAGTCTGTCCATCCCAACGGAGAAAAATATTCGGCTGGCGACGTCGAGGCTGGGCAAGAATCCGATTTTTGAGAATTGATGTAGGATTCTGCTTATGACGAATCGTACATTCAAGACCGGCGAGAGCCGGGAGCA
>LNFM01010778.1_pt1 | contig 21136 bp, 20 predicted proteins | sample 596031 | NCBI WGS metagenome assembly LNFM01 (sample SAMN04254537, study PRJNA301005) | activated carbon metagenome | isolation source: dual media filters at the Ann Arbor, Michigan drinking water treatment plant | place: USA: Ann Arbor
CCGGCGGCAAACCGCTGCAGGTGACCCAGGACCTGCGCAGCTTCTGGGCCAACACCTACCCGGAAGTGCGCAAGGAAATGAAGGGCCGCTACCCGCGCCACCCCTGGCCCGATGATCCCTGGACCGCCACCGCCACCCACCGCGCCAAACCCCGCGGCACCTGAGGCCTTCGAACGCGCGATGCGCCGTTCATACGAATAGCGGTACGCTAACGACGCACTCGCGCTTCCCGCGCCCACCCCACGGAGACATGCCATGAGCAAGACGAACAAGATCGTTTCGACCGCGCTGGCCAAGTTGAACGACGGCAGCGCGATGGCCAAGAAAGCCTGGAAGAATTCCGACCTCGCCGGCAAGGCCAGCGCCCTGGTCGGCGCCGGCGCGGGCCTGGCCGCGGTGAAGAAGGGCGGCGCGGCCGCGGTCAAGACCGTGCGCAAGCACCCGGTCGGGGCCGCCGTCACCGCCGCGACCCTGGCGGCCGTGGGCGCCGCGGTCTACATGGTCAACAAGAAGAAGAAAGCCGCGGCCGCCAAGCCCGCCGCGAAGAAGGCGAGCAAGCAGGTCGCCGCGAAGAAGGCCACCGCGCCGGCCAAGAAGGCCGCGGCGAAGAAGGCGCCCGCCAAGAAGGCCGCGGCCAAGAAGGCCCCGGCCAAGAAAGCCGCCGCCAAGAAGTAAGGCTCGATGTAGGAGGGACTTCAGTCCCGAAGCTTTTCGGCGGGAAGCTTCGGGACTGAAGTCCCTCCTACAGTTCCTCCCACAACACTGCGATCACTCGTCGGCGGTGCGGCCGGCCTTCAGCGAAATCGGCCAGCGCACCTCGCGCCGCCGCGCCGGATCACCCCAGGCCGACGCGAACTTCGAGCCGAATTCCGACACCGCATCGCGCCCGGTTTCCTTCAGGCAGCGCTGGCTGCTCGACCACGTGCGCAGATAGTCCAGGTACTGCCCCAGGTCCCACGCCACCGTCATCTCGAACCGCGGCGCATCGCTGATGGGCTCGAACGGGAAGGGCAGGTGCCGGTAGCCGTCGTCCACGTGCCGCCGCTCGGGGGGCCAGTAAGGGCCCAGGCGGCGTTCGTACAGGTCATCGAAGACATCGTCCACGCCGCGGTCCACCCGCGTGCGGCCGTAGCACCAGACCGCGATCACGCCGCCCGGGCGAAGCACCCGCTGCGCTTCGGCGCAGAAGCGCTCCTGGTTGAACCAGTGGTAGGCCTGCGCGGCGGTGACCAGGTCGACGCTGTGGTTGCGCAGCGCGCTGTGCTCGGCTGATTCCACCCGCCAGGTGATGCGCGGGTCGGACGGTGCCGCCGCGATTTGTGCTTCGCTGGGGTCGCTGGCATGCACGCGCTGGAAATGGTGCACCAAGGCCAGGCTGGCCTGGCCGTTGCCGCAGCCCACGTCCCAGGCCAGGTCGTGGTGCCGGCACTGATCGGACAGCCAGCCGAAGAGGCCAGGCGGATAGGTGGGACGGGCGCGGGCGTAGTCGGTGGCGTGTCCGGAGAAGTGGTCCTGGAAGGCCATGCCGCGCTCCTGGATTACTGGGTGAGTTCCCGCCACTGGCCGGGCGGCAGGCCCTCGAGCCGATGCGGCCCGACCGCGATGCGCAGCAGGCGCAGGCAGGGCAGGCCGACCGCGGCCACCATGCGCCGCACCTGGCGGTTGCGGCCCTCGGTGATGGTGAGCTCGATCCAGCTGTCGGGCACGGTCTTGCGCGCGCGCACCGGCGGATGGCGCGGCCAGAGCCAGTCGGGCGCGCCGATCAGCACCTGCGCCTTGGCCGGCCGCGTGACGCCGTCGGCCAGGGTGACGCCGCTGCGCAGCTGGGCCAGGTGTTCGTCGCCGGCCACGCCTTCCACCTGCACCAGGTAGGTCTTGGGCCAGTGGAACTTGGGCGAGCTGATGCGGGCGATCAGCGGGCCGTCGTCGGAGAGCAGCAGCAGGCCCTCGGAGTCCTGGTCCAGGCGGCCGGCGGCGTAGACGTCGGGCGGCAGCGAGAACCCGGCCAGCGTCGGCCGCGGCGGCACCGTTTTATCGGTGAACTGGCAGAGCACGCCGTAGGGCTTGTTGAAGGCAATGAGCATCGGTCCAGTGTAGCTCCGTGGGACACTGTGCGCTTGCCCCCGCCCCTGAATCCCGGAGATCGCATGGCCGCGACCCACCCCCTGCGCCGGCTGGCCGGCTTTGCCCGGCCCCAGCGCCGAAATGCTGTCCTGGCGACCGTCTATTCGGTGTTGAACAAGATCTTCGACGTCCTGCCGGAGCTGCTGATCGGCGTGGCGGTGGACGTGGTGGTGAACCAGGAGGACTCGTTCATGGCCGGCTTCGGCCTGCCCGACCCCCTGCACCAGCTGTACGCCCTGGTGGCGCTGACGGTGGTGGTGTGGGTGGCCGAATCGCTGTTCGAGTACCTGTATGCGCTGAAGTGGCGCGGGCTGGCCCAGGACCTGCAGCACGCGCTGCGGCAGGCCGCCTACGGCCACGTGCAGAAGCTGCCGCCGGCCACCATCGAGCGCGAGCGCAGCGGCCGGCTGATGGCGCTGATGAACGAGGACGTGAACCAGATCGAGCGCTTCCTCAACACGGGGGCCAACGACCTGATCCAGGTGGTGGTGTCGTCGCTGCTGGTGGGCGCGGTGTTCTTCGTGCTCACCGCCGACCTGGCGGCGCTGGCGATGCTGCCGATCCCGCTGATCCTGGTCGGCGCCTTCTGGTTCCAGAAGCGCCTGGCCCCGCGCTACGCCGCCGCCCGCGAGGCCGCGGCCACGGTGTCGGCGCGCCTGGACAACAACCTGGCCGGCATGGCCACCATCCAGGCCTATACCGCCGAGGCGTTCGAGGCGGCGCACCTGCGCGAGGCGTCGGACGGTTTCCGCGCCCGCAACGCCGAGGCGATCCGGTTCTCGGCCGCGATCACGCCGGTGATCCGCATGGCGATCCTGGCGGGCTTCGTGGCGACGCTGCTGTACGGCGGCATGCTCACGCTGCGCGGCGAGCTCGGCGTGGGCAGCTACTCCGCGCTGGTGTACCTGACCCAGCGCCTGCTGTGGCCGCTGACGCGCCTGGCCGACATGACCGACCTGTACCAGCGCGCGATGGCGTCGGTGAACCGCGTGATGGACCTGCTGGACACGCCGGTGCCCGTGCGCGGCACCGCTGCGTTGCCGGCCGAAGGTGGCGGCGAGCTCCGCTTCGAGGCCGTGGGGCATGATTACGACGGCCGGCCCGCCGTGCACGCCGTGGACCTGGCGGTGCCCGCGGGCGCCACCGTGGCCCTGGTCGGCGGCACCGGCGGCGGCAAGAGCACGCTGCTGAAGCTGCTGCTTCGCTTCATCGACCCCGCGCGTGGCCGCATCCTGCTCGACGGCGCCGATGTCGCCGGCCTGGACCCGGCGGCCCTGCGCCGCGCGATTGGCTACGTCGCGCAGGAGCCCTTCCTCACCGACGGCACCGTCGCCGAGAACATCGCCTACGGCGAGCGCAGCGCGGACCGGGCCCGCATCGAAGCCGCGGCCCGCGCCGCCGAGGCGCACGACTTCATCGCCGCCTTGCCGCTGGGCTACGACAGCCCCGTGGGCCAACGCGGCAGCCAGCTCTCCGGCGGCCAGCGCCAGCGCATCGCCCTGGCGCGCGCGCTGTACCGCGATCCCAAGGTGCTGGTGCTGGACGAAGCCACCTCCGCAGTGGACAACGAGACCGAGGCGGCCATCCAGCATTCGCTGGCCACCGCTGCCCGCGGGCGCACCACCCTGGTGGTGGCGCACCGGCTGAGCACCGTGCGGCATGCCGATGCGATCCATGTGCTGGAGGCGGGGCGAATCGTGGAATCCGGCACGCACGACGAGCTGGTCGCGCGCGGTGGGGCGTATGCGGCGCTGTGGCGGCTGCAGACCGGCGAAGCCGTGGGCGGCCAACATGCCGTTGGGTGAGATCGTCGGCCATGTCGTGCTGGAAGTCGTCGTCGAGATCCTGATCAAGGGCCCCGGCTTCCTGATCGCGCGCCAGTTCAAGCCGGGCATCGATCCCGACGGCAAGTGGTCGATCCTGTGCGGCCTCGTGTTCTGGCTGCTGGTGGGGGGATTGGGCTACCTGGCCTGGCGCGCCCTGGCCGCCGATTGAATGGCCCGGCGAGGGCTGGCACATTCCGGAGCCTGACAAACTCATGAGGGGTGCGCTGAATGGCTTTCGGATTCCTGACCTGTGCGGCGCCGGACGAACACATCGCCTGGCTGCATGAGCACCCGGGCGCGGTGCACGCTTACCTGGACGGTGTGCCGCCGGAAGGCATCGCGACTGACGCGCTGCCAGCCTGGTGGCCGTCTGCGCCGCCGGCCATGCATACCTCCTGGGGCGTGAACCATCGCAACCCGGACCTGTACCACTGGATCCTCAACGGCAGCGCGGATCTGGTAACGGATGCGGGGGCGCTGTTCCAGGCTTGGTATGCGCCGGACCATCCGGCCAACATCCTGAAGCTGGACGGGCACAACGAGCGCTTCGCGGTGACCTCGGGCCAGCTGCCGGCGCTTGCGGCCCGAGCGCATTCGGTGACGGTGGACACCGTGCTCACCGCCTTCGTTGGTTGGTGCAAGGCGCAAGGCAAGTCCTGGGAAGACCTGGACGTCTATGCCTGCGAACCCTTCCTCTACGAGTTCCAGCCGTTGGCGGCCCAACTCGATGACGCCATCCGCGATGGCCATGGACTGATCTGGTAGCCACTGCGCGAACGGCAGGCTTGGCGCGGTGGTGGCTGCAAACGGGGGCTGGCGCGAGTGGCTGAGCAAGCCGGAAGGGGTGCGCTACGGCGCATGACTGCTCCAATATCCAATTAGGCGTTGGATCTCCGGTGTAAACGCAGATCCAGGGAGGGGATGCTGGAGGCGTAGGATTGGGAAATCATTGAATGTGAGAACTTTTGGACTTGACCGTGGTGTGGGTGCGGGAGAAAGATTCCGGTTATGCCTCGCAATTGAGGTCCAATAGGAAGTTAGGTGGCTCATGAATGTTCGAGGGAAAGCAACTCTAAGGTTTGTTGCTACCTACTGCTTGCTTTCCTTAGTGCTCTCTTCCTGTTCTCTTGGCCAGCATCCTTTTTTGATGGTTCAGGTTTGCGTCGAGGATGATGGCGGCTTGGAACTCTTCAAGCGAACATTGCGATCAATTGCGCTTGAAGAGAACATGCGCTACGTCGACCGTGGCGAAGCCTCAGAGAAAGAGCTGCAGCAACTTGACGCCCTCGACCGCCCAAGCGGAACTTTGGTGAACGTCGGTGTGATCGGAAGCGACGGTCATAGTCTCGGTGCCGGCAACCTGGGCCTCAATACTTACGACATTGCTGTAGGGTTCGCTCATGGCAGAGATGGTAGCGCAGGCGTCGAATTCTCCCATCGGGTCGTTGCACAACTTGAGCAGCATTGGGTTGTAACGCCGGTACCCAAGGACTCCGGTGCGCTTCCGAATCCCGGTTGCTCGCAGGCCGTGGCATCGCCACCTAACTGATCATTCAAGCCGACGCCTTCGGCGCGGCTTAACTAAGGCGTTAGCCACACAAATCATGCGAAGCCATTCAGTGAATTGCCTGGCCTGTCGCGAATCGATCGCAGTCGGTCTGACTGACTACCTCCCGCCGCCTTGGCAAGACGCGCCTCAAATCACTTGCTCCAATTGTGGGACAGGCCAGTTTCTTTCACTGCGAACTCGGTTCCTTGGCGGAGCAATCTGTTTCGCCATTCTTATGTGTGGCGCCGCGGCAGTCGGACTTGGCAGAAAGTACCAAATTATCTACAGCTCAGCGCACTTTCCGGACGACTGGTTAGACTACACGCTCATTTTCTTTTCAATGCTGCTTTCGTACGCTGTATGGGTGTACTTCATTCGACGGTTTGGTGTCTGGGAAAAGTGGCATAAGGGTTCAAAGTACCACTGGCACTAGTGGCTAACTATTCATTCAAGCCGACGCCTTCGGCGCGGCTTAACTTAGGCGTTAGGCTGCAGTGAAAGATCGTCGAACAACACTGCTTGTTGACCTCCTTGAGCTTCGCCGCCCACTTCCGGCGATTCTGGGAGAGCTGTCCGCACTTCCGTGGGACTGCGACGAACTGTTGGTTACGCTCGGGCCCGAACATGTAGTCACAGTGCTCCAGCGCTATCTTTCGGGGGAGATCTCAAGCGCCGATGTTGAGGATTGGGCGGATGCGGTGGAGCTCCGGGATGGCATCAGTGCCGACCCTGACGATCCAGCAGCACAGGCAATTCACGAGCTCGCCAATCCGTTGATTACGCGGCCGCTTTCAATGCATTCTGCGTCCACCCTGGTTGCCAGCCTCACGGGGCTGCAGCCTAACTAATCATTCAAGCCGACGCCTTCGGCGCGGCTTAACTCAGGCGTTAGGCGGATATGGCAAACCGTATTCCCCACAAGTTATTTGCCCTGCTTTTCTTATTGGGCGGCGTGTGGGCATGTTTTGCGGCAAACCTCTGGATATGGGCTATGCCTGGGGGGTGGGAGCAAGACTTGGCGGTCCCCGCATCGCTGGCTGCCCTAGTCACAGTTGCAGCTGGGGCTCTTTGGTTTTTTCAGCCGAGGCTCGGAATTGCGTTGGCCATCGCGACTATGATTCCACAGCCATTCTCCTTTGCTTACGGTTCCGTAGCCTATGCTTTTCACCTTTGGCCGAACTATCGCATTGAGCTAGACATCATTGGTTCCCGTGACAACCTAGCGAACGTTTTTGTTCATGACTTCAGCTTTGTTCCGCAGTACATGTTGAGGACTGATGCTGATTATGTTGGTTTCGGTCTTGGGCTAGAGCTTGTTTCATTCTTAGCTTTGCTTGTGCTTCTACATCTATTTGCACTTTCTAGGCGACCTCTCTCTACTGGCTTGCCTAACTAATCATTCAAGCCGACGCCTTCGGCGCGGCTTAACTAAGGCGTTAGGCGGGCATGCTGAAATTACTGATCCTCGTCGCGGCAATATTCCTGGCGTCGAATTCCGCCAGTGCAACCACCTGCTGGCCGGAGGGAGGCCAGCGAGCGCAGGTTCGAGCGGCGTTCGATCAGTCCTCATTTGTATTCTCGGCGTACGTTCTTGAAGTTTCCAATAGCGGCGAGGCGCCCATTGCCAAAGTGAGTGTTCTGCAGGTCTGGAAGGGCGAGATTGAGGTTGGTCAGGTCGTTGAGACGACTGCGTCAGATTCAGTTTACTTCATGGGTGACGGCGTCATTCCTCTGCCAGGAACTGCCCTTCTGATCTACTCCCCCTCGGAGCTGCCTCAATTTCTCCATGTGTGCTCTCGCACACGGCAGCTCGACTATGCTACTGGCGACATCCCGCTACTCAACAACTTTTCAAAGAAGCAGCGCTACAAGCTTGGCGGGTAGCCCGCCTAACAAATCATTCAAGCCGACGCCTTCGGCGCGGCTTAACTAGGGCGTTAGGCCTCATGAAGCACGCAACGCGGTGGTCCGGATTTTTCTTGCTGGCACTGGCAGGAGCATGCCTTGGGCAGCTCGCAGCGCTGCTAGTTGCCTCTGATTCCTGCCTCGATGCAGGCGGCAGTTTCCACTATGCTTCGGGCCTGTGTGACTTTAAGACATCACATCCAGGCATAGACGTAAAAAGCGTTTGGCAACTTTGGCTTGGTCTCTTCTCTTTGGTGGCCGGCGCGCTCACAGTTTGGCGCTCGTTCAAGGCCTAACGTGCTGCTGATCACCTGCCTGCTGTGCGTGGGGCTGCAGCACGCCAGGCGCCGCTGAGGCCGCCCTTGAGAATCCTCCTGTTCGGCAACTCCGGTTCCGGCAAAAGCACCCTGGCCCGACGGCTGGGCGCGCAGCACGGGCTGCCCCACCTGGACCTCGACACCATCGTCTGGGAGCCGGGCCAGGTGGCGGTGCCGCGTACGACCGAGGCCGTCGCCGAAGCGCTGGCGAACTTCATCCAGGCCAACGACACCTGGGTCATCGAGGGTTGCTACGGCGAGCTGGTGCAGGCGGCGTCCGCGCACTGCACCGAACTGATCTTCCTCAACCCGGGGCTGTCGGCTTGCCTGGCCAACAACCGCCGCCGCCCGTGGGAGCCCCACAAGTACGATTCGAAGGAAGCCCAGGACGCGATGCTGGACAACCTGCAGGATTGGGTTGCCGGCTACTACACGCGCGAGGACGACTGGTCCTACCGCGCCCACCGCCGGGTATTCGATGCGTTCACCGGCAACAAGCGCGAACGGTATGTCCGGGAGGCGCGGCCGGCCGACGTGGCCGACATGCAGCGGATCCGCCGGGCCGTGCGCGAGAACCGCTTGTCCGATGCCGGCCGCGTCACCGATGCCGATTGCATCGCGGCCATGGATGCGCTCGGGAAGACCTGGCTCGCGGTGGACGGCGACGACGTCGTGGCGTTCGCCTCGGCCTATCGGACGGGCAACGTGTGGGCCCTGTTCGTCGACCCGGACCACGAAGGCCGCGGCTGGGGCCAGGCGCTGCACGCGCAGGCGGTCGATTGGTTGTGGTCGTTGGGGCACGAGCGCCTTTGGCTGACTACCGGCGCCGGTACCCGCGCAGAACGCTTCTACCTTTCCCGGGGCTGGCAGCCGCGGGGCGTGGACCCGGGCGGCGACCTTCGCCTGGAACTCGAGCGAGCCCGGACCTCGCCGCCATGAATCAGTACGAGAAGAACATCCTCGCCCATATCGAGGCGCATGGCTGCAGCGTCACCTCCGTGTTCGATCCGGACCGGGAGGAGCCGCCCTTCTCCTACTCGATCGGCATCGCCCGCTCGGCCGGTGCGCCAGAGTTGATCGTCATCGGGCTGGAGTCGAAGCTGTGCCATTGGATGATCAACGAGTACAACAGGCGGGTTCGTGCCGGGGAAGCCTTCGTGCCGGGGGTGGATTACCTCGGTTTCCTGCAGGGCTTTTCGGTACAGTTCGGGCCCGTCTCGCGGGAACACCGCGAGGAGTACATGCGCTCGGCGTGCTGGCTGCACGACGGGCCGGACTTCGAGGCGCTGCAGTTGATCTGGCCCAGCACCTCGGGTGTCTGGCCCTGGGATCCAAAAGCCACCGAAACCCTGCGCCAACGCCAACCCTTACTTTCCAAGCCCCCGGTGAACCCATGAACCACCAAGAAAAAATCGAGCGGATGTACCGCCACACCGACGCCCTCGGCATCAGCCGCGGCACCGCTGCGCCGCCGGCCTGGCGCCTGCTCTGGAAGATGGGCCTGGAGGTGCCGCCGCCGCTGTTCGCGCCCTTCCTGCCGATGGCGTTGGGCATGGGCGCGTTCTTCACGGTCGGCTGGGGGTTGCTGATGTGGCTGGGCTTCTGGTCGCACAAGGGCTTTCCGCTGTCGGCGGCGGTGCTGTCGGCGCTGGCCGCCGGAGCGATCTTCGGCGGCGTGATGGCGGCGGTGTATCGCCACCTGGCCCGGAAGCACGGGCTGCCTGCCTGGGCCGAGTACAGCGGCCTCCCCTGAGCCGCCACTTCGGAGGTTTCCCGCTAGCCGGCCGGCCACGCGGGGATTGGCTACACTCGGCCCATCCCGCCCGAGGCCCCGCCATGACCCTGCGTCCCTTCACGAAGACCCTGCTCGCCGCCGCGCTGGCCCTGGCCGCGCTGCCGGCCGCTGCCGACACCGTGCTGATCTCCGCCGCGCGCCTGCTCGACGTGCGCACCGGCCAGTGGATCGAAAACCCCGAGATCCTGGTGCGCGACGGCAAGATCGCCCGCATCACCCGCGGCCCCGGCGAGCCCGTCGCCGACGCGCGCCGCATCGACCTCGCCGGCCTGAGCCTGCTGCCCGGCCTGATCGACATGCACGTGCACCTCGACTCCGACCCCAGCTACGGCGGCTACACCGGCCTGCAGTTCACCGACCGCTTCTGGTCGATGCTGACGGTGAAGCACGCGGGCGAAACGCTGGACGCCGGCTTCACCACCGTGCGAAACGTCGGCGCCGATGCCTGGAACGACGTCGGCCTGCGCCAGGCCGTGGACGAGGGCAAGGTGCGCGGCCCGCGCGTGGTCAGCGGCGGCTACAGCTTCGGCGCCACCGGCGGGCACTGCGACAGCACCTACTTCCCGCCCTCGTTCGATTCGAAGAACCCCTACAACGCCGACAGCCCGGAAGAGGCGCGCAAGCGCGTGCGCGAGATCCGCAAGTACGGTGCGCAGGTGATCAAGGTCTGCGCCACCGGCGGCGTGTTCTCGCGCAACACCGAGCCGGGCCAGCAGCAGCTGAGCGAGGCCGAGATGCGCGCCGTGGTCGAGGAGGCGCACCAGTGGGGCCTGAAGGTCGCCGCGCACGCGCACGGCAGCAGCGGCATCAAGGCCGCCATCCGCGCCGGCGTGGACACCATCGAGCATGCCAGCCTGATCGACGACGAGGGCATCGCGCTGGCGATCAAGCACGGTGCCTGGCTGTCCATGGACATCTACAACACCGACTACACCCAGGCCGAGGGCAAGAAGAACGGCGTGCTCGAGGACAACCTGCGCAAGGACCGCGAAATCGCCGACCTGCAGCGCGAGAACTTCCGCCGCGCCCACGCCGCCGGCGCGAAGATGGTGTACGGCACCGACGCCGGCGTGCACCGCCACGGCGACAACGGCAAGCAGTTCGCGGTGATGGTGCGCTACGGCATGACGCCGCTGGAGGCGATCCGCTCGGCCACCGTGAATTCGGCCGAAGCGCTGGGCCGCAGCGACGTCGGCGTGGCGGAGGTGGGCCGCTGGGCCGACCTGGTGGCTGTGTCGGGCGATCCCACGAAGGACGTGACCCTGCTCGAAGCCATCCCCGTCGTCATCCAGGGCGGCGAAGTCGTCAAAGACACCCGCTGACCGCTCCCGGTAGGAAGGACTTCAGTCCCGAAGCTTTCCGGAGAAAAGCTTCGGGACTGAAGTCCCTCCTACAGGCCGCGTGGCTCAGCGGAGGTGGCGGGTGAGGTGGGCCTGCAGCGCGGGGCTGGCGGGCTCGGGCTCGGCGCCGCCGATGGTTTCGTGCAGCAGGCGTTCCATCAGGAAGTAGTAGGCCTCGCGGGTCTTCTCGTCGGCGATGGCGTGGCCGGCGTCGGTGTCGACGAAGAAGGTGGCGTCCTTGCCCAGCGTGCGCAGGCGCGCGACGTAGTGGGTGACGCCGCGGATCGGCACGCGCTCGTCCTGGCCACCGGCGAGCACCAGCACCGGGCGGGTCAGCGCGGCGGCGTTCGCGCTCGGGGACTGCGCGGCCAGTCGCTGCATCTGCGCCGCGTCATCGGGGTCCACGCCCAGCGCGCGCATCGACGCCGCCATCGGGATGCCCGGGTGCATTTCCTGCCCCGCGCCCTGGTACTCGTGCACCACGCGGCCGAAGTCCGCCGGCGGCACGCCCGCTACCGCCGCCTTGAACAGCGACGGCTCGAAGGTCACGCCCAGCAGCGCCGAGTAGCCACCAAACGAGGCGCCGACGATCGCCACGCGCTCCGCGTCGCCGACGCCGTTCGCCAGCAGCCAGCGCGTGCCTTCGACGATGTCCTTCTGCACGCGCCCGTTGCCGAAATCGCCGCGCGACGCCAGCACGTAGTCCAGCCCCATGCCGGTCGAGCCGCGGAAGTTCGGCTGGAACACCGCGTAGCCGCGGTTGGCGAGCAGCTGCGCGTCATTGCTGAAATCCGGACGCACCAGGCTGAAGGGTCCGCCGTGCACGCTGACGACCAACGGCGCACGCGCTACGTCCACGCCCAGCGGCAGGGTCAAGAAGCCATGCAGTCGCCGCCCATCGGAGGCGGTCCACTGGATCGGCCACTTGCGCGACATCACCGCTTCATCGGGTCGTTCCTGCGGATGGCCGCCGAAGACGAAGCCGGCCTCCTGCCGCAGCGGCTGCAGCGCCCCGTCGGCCGAGGCCAGCCACGCGCGCTCGCCGCGCAGCCGGTCGCCACGTTCGATCATCAGCCAGCGCTCGCCGCCGACCTGCACGCGCAGCGAGGCGCCGGTCAACGCGCCCCGCACGGCCGCAAGCCGCCTGTCGTCCTCCGGTGAACGCGCCAGCAGCTGCGGCACCGTGCTGTCGTAGCCGAGGAAGCGCGGCTCGCCGTCCGCCGGATCGAGCGCTACGTGGTTGAGGTCGGCTTCGCCGCGCGGATCCTGGTGCACGCGCGTCACGGCGCCGTCGGCGGCCACGTGCAGCAGGCCGGAGAGATCGGCGTCGACGTTGCCTATCAGCCACTGGCCACCTCCGGACGAAGTGCCCAACAGTCGGCAGCGCCGCGGCACGGCGCAGGTCAGCACGGCACGCCCGGGCGAGGCCAGGCGATACAGCACGTGCGCCTCGCCTTCGGCGCGCATCAGCCAGGCGAGCTTGCCCGTGTCGTCGATCGCCGCATCCACGATCGGAAGCGAATCCTCGTGCAGCGGCGTTTCGCGCCCGCCGGGCTGCACGCGCAGCAGGCGCCAGCGCGGTGCATCGGCGGCATTGCGCGCCGGCCGTTCCACCACCAGCGCCGCATCACCGATCGCCGGATCGGGGCCAACGAATACGCGACGGCCCAGCCCGCCCAGCGTCGACAGTTCGCCATCGCCGCCCTGGCCATCCGCCGCAAGCACCGCCAACTGGCGCGAACCCGGCAGGAACAGCCAGCGCCCATCGCGCGACCAGACCAGCTCGTTGGCATCGGTGCGCGCCAGCCGCAGTCGCGGCTGGCCGTCCGGCAGCGCCTGGACCGGCCGCCATGCTCGCCGAGCCACGCGACCTGCCGGCCATCGGGCGCCAGCGCGAAGCCGTGCTCGCGCGGCTGCGACAGGAACGCGGCCCGCGGCAGCTTCGGCGGTGCCGGTCGCGCGCGTTCCGCGGCGATGGCTCGGCGCAGGGCCGCAGCGTCGGAAGAAGCCGTGCTGGACGCGGAAGCCTTGCCGCCGTTCGAAGCAATGCTGCCCACCGTGGCCATCGCCAGCGGCATGGTCGGCGCAGCCGCCAGCACCGGGGCCGATGGCGACGTCGCCCCCCGCGGTCCCCCAGCCAACGGCGCGGTCATGGTTGCGACGCCCGACACGAGCAACGCGATTCGCAGCACCGCGATCACGACGCCAGACCCTCCGTGCCCGCCACCGGCAGCGTGACGTCCTCACGCAGCGGTGCCAGCCGCCACAGCGCCATCAGCGCGGGCAGGCCCACGACCGCGCAGGCCAGGCACCAGGCCAACTTCGCGCGCGGCGACAGCGACGTGCGCCGCACCCGCCACGCGCCCGCCGCCAGCGACACCAGCAGCAGGCCCAGCGCCACGCCGTTGACAACCATCGGCCGCGGCGGCGGCGCCAGCATCGCCTGCGCCTGCGGCGCCGACAGCACCGGCCGCACCGCCTCCAGCGACGTCTTGATCGCCGGCGACAGCCACCAGCTCTGCCAGGTGAACAACGGCCCGTAGCCCGTGCTGAGTTCGCGCCGCGCCACGTCGGTGACCACGCCCGCCTCGTCCACCTTCAGCAACTGCTGGAAGGAATCGCCCTTGCCGTTGTGGCGCAGGCGCGTCAGGGTGAACGACACCAGGTAGCCGTCCAGCAGCTCCATCACGTCCACGCGCTGCAGGTTGCCGGTGGGGCCGGGCAGCGGTACCCGCAGTCCGCCCGCGAGCAGGCCTTGGCCCTGCCGCATTGCGCGCGCATCGTGGAAGTACAGCGCGCGCTGGCTCATCACCGCCAGGCGTTCGCCGTCGTAGCGCACGGTGGCGATGAACTCGCCTTCCGGCAGCTGGATGCGAGGCAGCACGCGCTGCGTCTCCGCGTCGAACTGGTGCAGCGTGTCGCGGCCCGCCAGCAGGCCACCCTCGACCGGCAGCGGCGGCGTCGGGAAGCGGGCGTCGCCGTCCGCACCCAGTTCGCCCACGCGCTGGCGATCCGCCAGCCCATAGCCGACGAACTTGCCCAGGTCGTGGCTGAAGACCCAGCGGATGCGCCGCTGCTCGTCGTCGAACTCCATCGGCGCGCGGTTGGTGAGCTCGTGCCAGGCAGGCGACACCGGAATGCCCACGCCGAAGGTGGCGATTTCGGAAATCGCGGCCTGCTCGCGCCACAGCGGCGCATCGGGATGCGCGCTGTGGGCCAGGCCGGCGACGATCAGGTCGGGGCCCTCGGCGTTGTCGGCCTGCTTGGCGCTGCCGGCCGGGGCGCTGGCCAGGTTGTTCGGGTGCGTGCCCTGCGCGATCCACAGCAGCTCGGCGCCGAAGCCCGCGAGCACCAGCAGCAGCCACATCATCACCTGCATCGGCACGGCCAGCAGCCAGGCACCGGCGCCGCCGGGCAGGCGCTCGACGTCGGGCTTGAACGCGGCCAGCACCAGCGCCAGCAGCCAGGCCAGCACCAGCGCCTGCAGCAGCAGCGCGCCCATGCCCGTCGCGTATGCCGCAGGCAGCAGCAGCAGGAACGCCAGCGGCGCCAGCGCCGCGCGCCGCGGCAGCAGGATCGCCGCCGCACCGGTGGCATAGCCCGCCAGCGTGAGCAGCAGCGCCGCGCCGCAAAGCAGCCAGTGGCGCAGGTCGAGCACGCGCGGCGTCATGGCGTCCTGCCACGCGGCGGTGGCCAGCAGCGGCAGCAGCACCGCCAGCGCCAGCAGCGCCGCGCCTGCGCCGAGCAGCGCCAGCGCGATGCGCCACGGCACCAGCGGGCGGTGCAGCAGGTTCAGCCACGCATTCGGACGCCGGTAGCCGCCCATCTGGTACAGGCCCAGCAGCAGGCCGCTGAGCGCGTACACCGCCGCGAACGCGAGGTAGACCTCGTCGGGCTGCTGCGCCAGGTCGGCCACGCGGGTCAGGAACAGCAGGATCGCCTGGTGCGCGGCGGCGTAAACCAGCGCCCACGGCAGGAAGCGGCGCAGTTCGGCGTTGAACAAGTCTTTCATCGGGTCGGGTCCGGTCAGGCGGCGGCGGGCGCAGCGTGGTTCTTGGCCAGGAAGCCATTGACCGCGCGGTCGAGGCCGACGGGCATGGCGTTGATCGAGCGGGCGCCGTGGGCGCGCAGGAACTCGGCGAAACCCTCGCCCTGGTCGAGCACCAGGTAGTGGTGCAGGCCGTCGATGCGCTGCACCTGCAGCAGGCCCGGCACGGTGCGCGGTTCCGGACCCTTGAACGGGATGTCGGCGACCCAGTAGGTGACGCGCGCGACGAAGTCCTCGGGCGCGGACATGGTGCGCAGCTCGCCTTGCTCGAGGATGACCAGGTTGTCGGCCACGCGCTCGATCTCGTCCATCTGGTGCGAGCAGTAGATGACGGTGCAGTCGTCGCCGGTGTTGCTGGTCATCAGCGCTTCGAGGAAGGCGCGCTTGGCGACCACGTCCAGGCCCAGCGTGGGTTCGTCGAGCACCAGCAGCTCGGGGCCCTGGGCCAGCGCCAGCGCCAGGTTCAGGCCGGCGCGCTCGCCGCGCGAGAGTTCGCTGATCTTCTGCGTCGGCAGGACGTGGTAGTGGCCCAGCACTTCCTCGAACAGCGGCTGCTTCCAGCGCGCGTACAGGCGGCGCTGGGCGGCGGTCACTTCGTGCACGCGCATCCAGGCCGGCAGGGTGTGCTCTTCGTTGACGAAGCCGATGCGGCCGCGGTCGTCGGGCGTGAGGCGCTGGCTGTCGCGGCCGAGGATGCGCGCTTCGCCAGCGCTGGGCGCGAGGAAGCCGAGCAGGATGCGGAACAGGGTGGACTTGCCGGCGCCGTTGGCGCCGACGATGGCGTGGATGTGGCCGCGCGGCACCTGCAGGTCCAGGTGGCGCAGCGCGAACTTGCCGCCGTAGCGTTTGCTGAGCGCGCGGGTTTCGATCACGAAGTCGGTCATGGGGGGCTCCGTGGCTCAGGCGGTCTTGCGCGGGGCGCAGGCCTGCAGCTCGGCGCCGAGGCGTTCGAGCACTTCATCGGCCGGCAGGTCCAGGGCCACCACGTCGTGGACGAAGCGGGTCACGGCGTCGTCGAAGCGCTTGTCTCGCTCGGCCTGGCTGAGCCGCTGGCGCGGCGCGGCCACGAACAGGCCCAGGCCCTGGCGCGACTCCAGCCAGCCCTCTGCGGTGAGTTCGGCGTAGGCCTTGGCGACGGTGTTGGGGTTGATGCCCAGCTGCTGGGCCAGGCCGCGCACGCTGGGCAGCTGCATGCCGCGCGCCAGGTCGCCGGTGGCCACCTTCATGCGCACGCCGTCGACGATCTGCTTACTGATCGGGCGGGCGTCGCCGGTGGCGATCTCGATCATCAGGGCCTGGGTGCGGGCCATGGGCGTCCTCGCTGTACTGTGTGTGCTAGTACAGTAAAGACAGCGATCCGACCCGGTCAAGCCCCCGGAAGTCACGGGTGCCGAAAAAATGTAGGAGGGACTTCAGTCCCGAAGCTTTTCGCCGAAAAGCTTCGGGACTGAAGTCCCTCCTACAGGGAGCGGTGAAGCAGGGGCGGCGGCTTACTGGGCCGGGGCCGCCTCGGCCTGGGGCTTCACGAAGCGCAGGGTCATGCGGTCGCTCTCGCCGATGGCGGCGTACTTGGCCTTGTCGGCCTCGTCGTGGCGGTTGCCCGGGGGCAGGGTCCAGACGCCGTTCGGGTGGTCCTTGGTGTCGGCGGGGTTGGCGTTGATCTCGCTCTTTTCGTCCAGCACGAAGCCGGCGGCGGTGGCGAGGCCGATCACGTAGTCCTCGGGCAGGTAGCCGCTCTCGACCACTTCCTCCAGCGTCTTGCCCGCGGCCGCGCGGTGCTCGACCACGCCCAGCACGCCGCCCGGGGCCAGCACGTCGTAGAAGCCCTTGAACATCGCCGCCTCGGTGCCGGCGCCGACCCAGTTGTGCACGTTGCGGAAGGTCAGCACCACGTCGGCCGAGCCCGGCTCGCCGAACACCGGCGCCTTCGGGTCGACTTCGATCACGCTGGCGTTGACGTAGACGTCGGCGCGCGCCGCCAGCTTCTCGCGGAACTTGGTGTTGGCATTGGTGTAGTACTCGGTCGCCCGCTCGCTGCCGGCCTTGGCCGGGTCGTTGAGCACGCCGATGTAGCGGCCCTTGCCCTGCGCCAGCGGGGCCAGGATCTCGGTGTACCAGCCGGCGCCCGGGCTGATCTCGATCACGGTCTGGCTGGGGCCGACGCCGAAGAACTCGAGGGTTTCGCGCGGGTGGCGGTACTGGTCGCGGGCGGCGTTGGCCGGGTCGCGCCAGTCGCCGGCCAGGATGGCGGCCATCGGGTCGGCCTCGCGGTCGCGGGCGTCGGCGTCGTCGACGGCGGGGGCGGTCTCGGCGGGCGCCGCATCGGCGGCGGCGGTATCGCCGTAGGTGGCGTCGGCCGGCGCGGCTTCATCGTTGGACGCGCCGCAGCCCGCCAGCAGCACGGCGGACAGGGCGAGGGCGAGCGGGGCGAGTTTCGTGCGCATGCGGGTGGCTCCGGGGGTGTGTGGAAACAGCCGCCGACACTAGCACGCAAGCCTGTTAACGCCATGTAGGAGGGACGAAAAGAAAGCGCCCCGCGGCGGCCGTGGGGCCGAACGCGGGGCGCAGGTCCGGAGGAGCGGACCGGACGGGCTTACTGCAGGTCGAAGCGGTCCAGGTTCATCACCTTGGTCCAGGCGGCGACGAAGTCGTTGACGAACTTCTTCTCCGCGTCACCCGCGGCGTACACCTCGCACAGCGAGCGCAGCTGCGAGTTCGAGCCGAACACCAGGTCGACCACGGTGCCGGTCCACTTCACCTGGCCAGTCTTGCGGTCGCGGCCCTCGAGCACGTTCTTGTCGCCGGCCGAACGCGCCCACTTGGTGGACATGTCGAGCAGGTTGACAAAGAAGTCGTTGCTCAGGGTGCCCGGGCGCGCGGTGAACACGCCGTGCTTGGCACCGCCGTAATTGGCGTCCAGCGCACGCAGGCCGCCGACCAGCACGGTCATCTCGGGCGCGGTGAGCGTCAGCAGGTTGGCCTTGTCCAGCAGCCACTCGGCGCCGTCGGCGGCGGTCTCCTTGGTGGCGAAGTTGCGGAAGCCATCGGCCTTCGGCTCGAGCCAGGCGAAGGAATCGACCTCGGTCTGCTCCTGCGAGGCGTCGGTGCGGCCCGGCGCGAACGGGACCGAGACGTCATGGCCGCCCTTCTTGGCCGCCGCTTCCACCGCGGCATTGCCGGCGATGACGATCAGGTCGGCCAGCGACACCTTCTTGCCGCCCGAAGCGGACGCGTCGAAGTCCTTCTTGATGCCTTCCAGCACGCCCAGCACCTTGCCCAGCTCGGCCGGGTTGTTCGCTTCCCAGTTGCGCTGCGGCTCGAGGCGGATGCGGGCACCGTTGGCGCCGCCGCGGAAATCGGAGCCGCGGAAGCTCGACGCCGAGGCCCAGGCCACGCGCACCAGCTCGGCGTTCGACAGGCCCGAGGCCAGCACCTTGGCCTTGAGCGCGGCCACGTCCTTGTCATCCACCAGCGGGTGGTCGACGGCCGGCACCGGGTCCTGCCAGATCAGGTCTTCGTTCGGCACCAGCTTGCCGAGGTAGCGCGCCTTCGGGCCCATGTCGCGGTGGGTCAGCTTGAACCAGGCGCGGGCGTAGGCGTCGTGGAACTCCTGCGGGTCGCGAGATCTTCTCGTAGGCCGGGTCGAAGCGCAGCGCCAGGTCGGCGGTGGTCATCATGATGGTGACCTTCTTCGACGGATCGTGCGCCGCGGGGGCCACGTTCTTGTCGGTCTGCACCTTCGGGTGCCACTGGTAGGCGCCGGCCGGGCTCTTGGTCAGCTCCCACTCGTTGCCGAACAGGTTCTCGAAGTAGGTCATGTCCCACTTCGTCGGGGTCGGGGTCCAGGAACCCTCGATGCCGCTGGTGATGGTGTCGTCGCCCTTGCCGGTGCCGTGCTTGTTGATCCAGCCAAAGCCCTGCTCGGCGATGTCCGCGCCCTCCGGCTCGACGCCGACGTTGGCGGCATCACCGGCGCCGTGCGCCTTGCCGAAGGTGTGGCCGCCGGCGACCAGCGCCACGGTCTCGTAGTCGTTCATCGCCATGCGCGCGAAGGTGTCGCGGATGTCGCGGGCCGAGGCCAGCGGGTCCGGCTTGCCGTTCGGGCCCTGCGGGTTCACGTAGATCAGGCCCATCTGCACCGCGGCGAGCGGGTTGGCGAGCTCGCGGTCGCCGCTGTAGCGGTTGTCGCCGAGCCAGTCGGTCTCGGTGCCCCAGTTGATGTCGCCTTCCGGCTCCCAGATGTCGGCGCGGCCGCCGCCGAAGCCGAAGGTCTTGAAGCCCATCGAGTCCATGGCCACGTTGCCGGCCAGGATCAGCAGGTCGGCCCAGCTGAGCTTGTTGCCGTACTTCTGCTTGATCGGCCACAGCAGTCGGCGGGCCTTGTCGAGGTTGCCGTTGTCGGGCCAGGAGTTGAGCGGGGCGAAGCGCTGGGCGCCGGTGCCGCCGCCGCCGCGGCCGTCCTGCACGCGGTAGGTGCCGGCGGCGTGCCAGGTCATGCGCACGAAGAACGGGCCGTAGTGGCCGTAGTCAGCCGGCCACCACTCCTGCGAGTCGGTCATCAGCGCGGTGAGGTCACGCACCACGGCGTCGAGGTCGAGGGTCTTGAAGGCCTCGGCGTAGTTGAACGCCTCGCCCATCGGGTTCGACTTCTTGTCGTGCTGGTGCAGGATCTTGAGGTTGAGCGCGTTCGGCCACCAATCGCCGTTGGACGGGCCACCGGCCTGGGTGTGGACCGGCGCACTGCCGGAAGAGAACGGGCACTTGAGTTCGGTAGTCATGGTGGGCTCCTTGGGTCTTGCAGCGAACGAACAGAGGATTCGGAGTGCGGGGCGCCCGCGCGGGCGCCGGACGGGTCCGGGCTTCACACCGTACGCCCGCATCGTCGCGCGTGAAAATGAATGTTTCGGATGCCTGCGATAGGCGCCGCCTATCAAAGTCCCGGGAAGCCGCCAGGACCGCCCCAAAAAATGTGGGAGGGACTTCAGTCCCGATGCTTTCCGGAGAAGAGCATCGGGACTGAAGTCCCTCCCACAAGGGTGTCGTGAGTTACAGGGGGTGCGGGTTAGAGCGTGGAGAGGGCGATGTTGAAGGTGTTGCTGGGGCGCATCGCCGCGGTCGTCTTCTTCATGTCGGGGCGGTAGTAGCCGCCGATGTCGACCGGCTGGCCCTGCACCGCCAGCAGTTCATCGACGATGGTGGACTCCTGCTCCGACAGCAGCCTGGCCAGCGGCGCGAACTTCGCCTTCAGCGCCTTGTCCTCGTCCTGCGCGGCCAGGGCCTGGGCCCAGTACAGCGCGAGGTAGAAGTGGCTGCCGCGGTTGTCGAGGCCGCCGACCTTGCGCGAGGGACCGCGGTCCTCGTCGAGGATGCGGCCGTTGGCCAGGTCCAGCGTCTTCGCCAGCACCGGCGCCGAGGAATTGAGCCAGCGCTCGCTGATGTGCTCGAGCGAAGCGGCCAGCGCCAGGAACTCACCCAGCGAATCCCAGCGCAGGTAGTTCTCCTGCACGAACTGCTGCACGTGCTTGGGCGCCGAACCGCCGGCGCCGGTCTCGAACAGGCCGCCGCCGGCCATCAGCGGCACGATCGACAGCATCTTGGCGCTGGTGCCCAGCTCCATGATCGGGAACAGGTCGGTGAGGTAGTCGCGCAGCACGTTGCCGGTGACCGAGATGGTGTCCTGGCCGGCGCGGATGCGCTGCAGCGACACCTTCATCGCCTCCACCGGCGGCAGGATGCGGATGTCCAGGCCCTTGGTGTCGAAGTCCTTGAGGTAGCGCTCGACCTTGGCGATCAGCTGGGCGTCGTGCGCGCGCGCGGCGTCGAGCCAGAAGATGGCCGGCGTGTTGCTCAGCCGCGAGCGGTCCACCGCCAGCTTCACCCAGTCCTGCACCGGCGCGTCCTTGGTCTGGCACATGCGCCAGATGTCGCCGGCCTGCACCGCGTGCTCGAACACCACCGCGCCGCTGGCGTCGGTGACGCGCACGGTGCCGGCGGCGTCGAGCTGGAAGGTCTTGTCGTGCGAGCCGTACTCCTCGGCCTTTTGCGCCATCAGGCCGACATTGGGCACGCTGCCCATCGTGGCCGGATCAAACGCGCCGTTCGCCCGGCAGTCGTCGATCACGGCCTGGTAGATGCCGGCGTAGCAGCGGTCCGGGATCACGGCCTTGGTGTCCTGCAGCTCGCCCTTGGCGTTCCACATGCGGCCCGAGTCGCGGATCATCGCCGGCATCGA
>LNFM01005726.1_pt1 | contig 21130 bp, 20 predicted proteins | sample 596031 | NCBI WGS metagenome assembly LNFM01 (sample SAMN04254537, study PRJNA301005) | activated carbon metagenome | isolation source: dual media filters at the Ann Arbor, Michigan drinking water treatment plant | place: USA: Ann Arbor
ACGTTGCGAGCAGCAACGCGCTCTCCGAACTTCTCTAAAGCTGCCACGGCTTGCGGCTCGGTATCGCGACTGCCAAGGAGGCGATTCGTCGCGGTGATGAAGTCCTGTCCAGACTTGAAGTCAAAGCCGAAGAGCTGAGATACGCCGGTCGCCTGACCTAGCAGTCGCAGAGAGCCAAGACCGCCGCGGAATTGGGCACCATCAAGAGCAGCGGCAACTGCCGTGACGCCGGCGATCGTGTTCTCGTTGGCACGACCGGATTGAGCCATGCCCTGAAAGTGCTGCAGCGCGGTTCGAGCGGCAGACTGGAAGGCGCTAACAGCTGGCGCGCTGGAGGGATCGACGTCTGGAACGAGTGCCCTGACCTGAGCCTGAGCAGCCTGGTACCGGGCGTTGGCGGCGCCGGCCCCTTCTGACCGGATCGGGTCACCGGCCGCTTGACCGAAGGCACGTGCAGAGGAACGATCTGCAGGGAGTTCGAGGGGCGTGCCACCTGCGTTCGGCAACGCAGAGTTCGCAGTGGTGGCTCCTCGAACAGCGTCTTCGACGGCAGGGGCGCCGAGGCTGGCGGCCGACAGGGCGGCCATCGGCGACCCGGTGGACGGAATGAGTGCGCCGTATGCGGCTTCGGCGACGTTGGTGTTGACTCGTCCAGCAACGCCGCGGGCGTCAGCGCGATCGGACGAAGCGGAAGCTGTGTCTCGGTAGCCGGCTTCCTGGGCTTGTTCGTAGCTGGCCAGAGCGCTGTACAGCGCGCGCACCTGGCGGGCAGCGCTGCGCGTACCAGCGTCTTCGCTTGTTGCAGCAAGGTGATCGGCAGCGGCGATCTCGGCGCCGTAACGTTGGCCAGCCTCGCCACGAACGGAGGCATTTGTGCTGACGGCGGCAGAGTTACGGTCGAGAAGCATTGCACGGCCGTCGGCGGACGCGCCGAGGCTGACGAAGGGAGTGCCAGCCTGAGCAGACACGGACGACTGACCTGGTACGCCTGGCAGCGACAGTTGTCGGGGGTCGACGCCAGGTGCTGTGCGGCCGCCTACGCCTCTGAAGCCAGCGCCGGCCTGACCAGAGAGTGACTGCTGTGCCACATAGGAGTTGTCGTCGGTCACACCACGCTGCGTGAGATTGGTAACGGCCTCGCCCGAGTCGGTGGATGAGGTCGCCTGCGCACCTTGACGGGTAACGACGCCAAGGGAGTTGCGGAACTGACGTCCGACATCACCAGAGAGAATGCGGTCGATGCTGCCGGCGATGCGTTCGCCCATGCTCACGCGAGAGCCTGAGAATCCATCAGTGCCCTCAGAAGAGCGAGAGGCATTCGAGATGTCGCGCGACTGGGCGATCTGCCCGGAGACAGGTCCAAGGTCGGACTGGTTGGCACGAATCAGCGGTACAGGTCGCCCGCCATCAGTCTGGCGAGCGGGATCGAACGAAACGGAGCCGCTCGCGTTGGACCTCGTTGCTGTGTCTGGGGACTGAAAGCGAACGCTGCGATCGAATCCGTTCGCGCTGACATTGTTCATTGCTGACGTACCCCAACTGAGGTTTCCGCCATTGACGTTGCCTGCAGCGAGTTGTGAGCCCATCTGCTGAGCGGTCGAGGTCGGCGGGCCCATCACGTTGCCGATCATGGCGGTGGTCGCAACCTCGCCGCTCTTGGCGATGGCGTAGGCGAGAAGCGGCACGGACAGTGTGAGCATCCCGGCAACGTCTTGGGAACTGGCACCGAACTGACGGATCAGCTCGATTGACATGAGTGAGTTGCCACCCTCAGCGGCAATGAGCTGAGCCATTGGAGAAGAGTCGGCCATGACCACGAGATAGTTCACGGCGGCGTAGAGCGGCGGCCAGAGCTGGACCCAGGCAAGCGTGATCAGGTAGCCCTTGATGATGGGACCAGCCTTCGAGCCGGCAGTGAGGATCATGAGGAAGACGAAGGGGAATGCGGAGATGACGAGAAACTCGATTGCGGAGCGGAGTTTCGGGAGCATGTCCTTGGCGATCTCAGCCATCGCACGATAGTTGATGGTCGAGGTGAGGTTCGCTTGGGACACGGCCATGTTCATCGCCATAGCCAGGGAATTGCCGGACGCACCACTCAACGAAATGCCGTTCGTGGTCGCGTCCATAAGGAGAGACTGGCGCATGCTGTCGGAGAAGCTGCGCGTGACAGAGAACATGAGGCTCTCGGCAAGAGGAAGAGCGGTGGCAACGGCCGCACCCGGGGTCGGATAGCCGGGCAGAGTGATGTTTCCGAGCTTCCTCTGCATCTCTGGAATCTCGACGGTATCGATCTGGGTTTCAACAAGGAGCAGGGCAGCGTCACACCGCTCGACATTGCCGTTGGGCATGACTGTGGCGCGGGCGGGGTTGACCCAGCCAGGCGACGATATGACAGTCCAGATGTCGCTTGCGGCGGCGATCTGATTCGCTCTTGCGGGGGTCTCAATCATCTCGGCGACAACACAATCCCTGGCGAAGGCGTTGATCAACTCTCGGCCAGCGGGGGTCATGGCGCCCATGCTTTGGACAGCAGTGATAAGTCGCTGAGGAAAGACCATGCCAAAACGCGAGAACCGGCCTGTGTCATTGGCGGGGATGAACGCAGTCTCGAAGACATTGGTGAGGAAGAGACCAATGTGGGAGAACGTCGCGGCAGGCACGGCGACGCCGTACGGGACGTCAGCAACGACATAGGTCGTGCCAGTTCGAACGTCGTTAACGATGAGATTCATCTTTGGCAGGATGAAGACGCCGTAGATGAGAGCAATGGCGAAGATGTGAGTGAAAGAGTCGAGAAACCGACCCCTGAGAATCGATGCGGTGACGACGACGAGTAGGCCGATGATGGCCATCGAACGCATGAGGCCGAGGAAGTCGGACCCACCGAATATGAAGACGATCGCTTCAAAGAGATCGCGGAACTGAAGCGCGTTCCAGAACGCATAGAACTCGTTCATGAGTTGCGTGCCTCAGTGCTTCACGGCCTGCGCGAACTTCAAGTTCGCGGAGATGTTCGCAGCGACGTTCGAGCTAAGGGCCCGGTCTAGATGCTCGACGAACTGGATCATCGAGGATGCACGCATCATCCGGTCCTGGACGTCGCGGTTCATGTCGGCGACATCCTTCTTGAGTTCAGAGACCTGCATCGCGACCTTGGTGGCCTCCTCGCGCATGCGGGTAGAGATCGCAGAGAACTCATGACCGTGGGCGACCTTCTGAGCGTAGGTCAGGAGGTCTTGAAGGAAGCGCATCGTCAGTTCGTACGCAACAGCCTCGGAGTAGACGCGGATGATGTCGTCTCCGATGCCGGCGTACTGAGAGTAGGTGACGGAGTTGGTGATTCGAAGAAGAGGAATGGAAGTCGCAGACCCGAGGAGGTAAAGGTCGGCGGAAGTCGCAAGCGCTGGATTGCGGGTCAGCAGCGAGTCCCTGTAGCGAGTAGCGGCGCGATAGACACGTTGGGCCAAGCTGGCGTCGGTGTAGGCCTGAAGGGTTGGCGTCAGGCAGTAGGCAAGGTCAGTGCTGCTGCAGACCCACCAACGGAGATTTGTCTGCGCGTCGTCGAGGCGGCCGATGATCTCGGAAGGCTTGATGGTGTAGGCCTCGAACGGCTGAGGAACCAGTACGGAGTCGGCGCCAGTGCCTTCCCAGCGGAAGACCTTTGGTCCGATGAGAGACATCAGGAGCTGACGGACCTCGACGGAATTGACGGATGACCAGCGACCGGTGGATAAGAGAGACCACGTCAGGTTGATCTCGCACGCTTCATAGACCTCGCCATCGCTGTTCAGACGCTCAATGGATGAGCAGTTGGCTCGGATGTTGCCGCCGTCTGCTCGGGTTCGTTGTTGGGCGTCAGACTCATCGGAAGCCGAACCGCTCGCGCGCATGTAGTCACGAACCGACTTACCAGCGCTCTGGATGGCCTCAGTTGCTCCGGTGTTGTCGAGGAGCCACTGCGCAGCCTCGCACGAGTCGATGTTTCCTTGGGAAATCTTCATGAGCATCTGGCGGAACTCGGCGACCTGCTTCTCCAGATCGGGAGAGAGGCTCTGGAGCGCGAGCTGGAAGGCGAGTCCGGGTAGGCTCTGGCCAATATTGCGCAAGAAGGAGACGAACTCAGCGCGCGACGGAACGCTGAACCCGCCTAGGAAAATATCAATACCTCCACAACCCATCCGAAGGGACGGCGGGGTGATGCCGACAGGCGTGAAAGTCTTGTTGGGAGCCTTGAAGACGAAGCCGCCGCCAGTGACGACTTTGAGGTTCGTGCCCTGATAGACCCCCGGCTCAGTGACATTGGCCTGCGTGGCACCTGTCGCGTTGTAGAAGTCCTGCAGGAGGGACTGCGCGACAACGGGGCGAGGCAGGACGCTGAAGGTAGCGGAGATCGCAGCAACGAGCGCAAGGCGGGAGAAGGTCTTCATGGATGCCCTATCAGCGGATGCCACCGGAGATGTCTTCTCCAGGGCGGGTCTGGGTGAGAACGTTGATGCGCTCGACGATGTCGGTGATGGACAGGACGCCGGCGCCGAGCATCACGGCCTCACTGGAGTGACGGGAGACGAGGAACAAAGCCGGAACCGCTGAGACGCCTTGGCCGCTGGAGACGCGCATCGAGATGCCGTTGTCGACACGAGCGTCCGGGAAGCCTTCAACAGGCGCACCGTCCATCGTGATGGCCATGACCTCAATGCCAAACTGCCTCTGCATCTCTCGCAAAACAGGGCTCTGCAACTTGCAATAGGGGCAGTCGGAACGCGTGAAATAGAAAATGCCGTAGTCGCGCGAGAGATCGGCGACGACGCGGCGCTTCGATGCCTCGCGATCGAGGCGGATGCTGGTCTGAGCGAAGTTGGCGTTGGGGTTCTGAACGTTCCAGTCGAACTCGGGGTTCTGCCAGACGGTGCGACGCCACATGTCCGAGAACATCGCCGACTTCTGGAGCATGTAGGTGTTCGCCTCCAGGTACAGCTTCATGTTCTCCGGTGAGGGCTGCATGATGGCGATCTTCAGCCGCGCCTCGCGCTCGGACTTCAGCTCGTCGTGATCCTTGATGTCACTGAGAGGACGCGTGCCTGGGCGGGGTTTCTGGCGCGGGGAAGGGGCAGCACGACGCTTGGGCGAATCGGGTTGATAGAACAGAAAGCCGCGCTCAGGGTCGGCCCAGATGTTGACGTCCCAGAAGTTGGAAGGTCGCTGGGGTGCAGGCGAGTCGGCGTCGGCGCCGAGCGAACTGGAGATCGCGCCGAGGCCAAACAGGAAGATCAGCGCGCGGGCGGCGGCGTTCCATCGGCACATAGATCCTGCTCCATTTCGAAGACGAAGGTCACTGGCTTGCGAGTGTTGGGGTCGAGAGACACGGCGTCCGGGGCCGTAATTCGGACATGCAGTCGGTGACAGCCAGGCTTTGCGTACCGACGCACGGATCGGATCTCGGCGAATACGGGCGACGCGCTGGCGATCGCGGATCTGACATAGCGCTCGAGGTGACCTGAGACCTGGAAGTTGGCGTGCGACTGCCTGCCTTCGAGGATGGCAAGCGTCGCGTCAGCCATGGAAGATGCAGTCGCCGAAGCAGCAAACACGCTGAGCGGGACGGCGAGAACGGCAGCGCGAAAGCAAGGGCTCATGGACAACCTGCCCCAACGCACGTGCCTGTGGCGGGCGGCGGATTGACGTAGGCGCCGGGTGTCCCTGTGCGATAGGTGTCGACCTGGGCGTTGGCGCGCGTCTGGACGGCCGCGGTGTTGATGGAGGTCGTGCGGACCTGCACGAAGAACTCGGACAGGTCCATGGCGGAGAAGTCGAGGAGGCGAAGCTCGTCGAGCGTGAAGCCACTGCAGTCAGGCGACTCGGCCGTGCCCCAGGACTTGCCGATCTGAGCGCGGCCTTGCTGGTTGATGATTCGCCCGAGCACACTGTTGAAGCAGCAGTAGCCCTCACGCTTGGTGACGCAGCCGCCAAACGGATCTCGGGTGCTGCACCATGAGCCAACGTAGTGGCACAGGTTCTGGCCCTTGCGAAGAGCCAACCTCTGCTCGTCTTCAGAGCAGGAGAGGAACTCGGGCATCATGGCTTCGGACACGGCGAGGGTGAACTTGACTGGGTCGATCGCGAAACCGACGGCGGTCGTCCAGGTCATGCCCCAAAGATCCATGTCGGCGTAGGAGTCGCCGGCGCGGCGATACAGATCGTTCAGCTTAGATGTGGGAACGAGGGAGTCGCCAAACAATGCGTCGTGTGTGTAGTCCGAACCAAGGAGGGCGATGGCTTCGGGACCGCCGTGGACGTTGGAGACCCGCATGCCTGCGCCGGACGTGCCGGCCTTGACGCGAGCACTGCAGCAGTTGACAAGGCCATAGAGCTGGCGACTGCACCGATCGGCCACGCCGCCGAAGACGGTCATGGTGGCGGGATCGAAGTAGCCGGCAGCCTGACGAGCGACCTCGAGGCTCGTGATGGCCTTCACCATGTCGCCGTCCGGTGGGTCGTCGGCGTTGTCGCAGATACCTGCGATACAAGTGAGCGTGCCGCACGTCGTGACTGGGGTGGTCGAGGCGGGGGTGTCGACGCAACGATAAACGCGCGTGATCATGTTGCACGCGCCGGTCGTCGTGTTGGTATCCGTGCAGGACTCAGACTCCACCGTGCATGTCGGATTCGACTCCAGACTCGCGCAGTTGCTGACGGTGCCGGTTGTGTCGGTGCATACGAACCGCTCCTGCCAGCGCCAACAGTCACGCGTCACGTCGAGGCCGTTGATGTTCCGTGTGGCTGGGCCGTCGACGCAGACGCGAGCACCGGTGCGCGCGCAGCCAGTGGTACTGGCCAGCAGAGTGCAAGCAGAGTCGTCGATCGACTCGCCGGTGATGGTGTGCGTATCCGGCAAACGCGTGACGTTGGGCGGATCAGGCGTGAAGGGATCGTTGCAGCGCCACTCCCTTGACTGGCGCAGGCACGTGCCGTCGAACGCTGTCTCTGCGCACACAGCAGTGAGCTGGTAGCAGGAGGATGTGGCTGCGATCGGCGCGCAGTGGTCGACGGACGATGGATCAACACACTCGTACGTGTCGCTGTATCGCCAGCAGTCTCGATAGACGGCGAGCCCGTTGATGTTGCGCGTCTCGGGGCCTTCAGCGCAGACAGTGGCGATCTGACGGCAACGACCTTGGCCGTTGGCGTCCGTGGGGACAGCAAGGAGCGAGCACACGCAGGCGACTGCGCAGTAGACGGCGCGAAGGATCCTCATCGGCGCGCCTCCAAGGCGGCACAGTTGTTGATCCAGCCATCAGAAACGTCGTAGAGGTTGCGGGGACGTTCGATGTTGAGGGCGGCGATGCCATGCGGCTCAGAGGTGACGGAATAGCCCGACACGGTCGCCGGATAGGTCGAGCCTGCGAGGACATAGTTGCCAGTGGCAGGGATCTGGAAGTCGGTGCTGCCCATGCCATCGGCGCGATAGCAGGTGGACGGGTCGCCTGGAAGGTCGTAGAGGCTGGTGATCGCGTTGAACAGAGCGACCTCGCTACCGGGGTAGCCGCCCAAAGAGCAGCTGGCGTTGGGAACGAACGCCGGGGGCGTGGTTGTGTAGTAGAAGGTCGCTGTCCAGCGATCTGCCGTCATCTCATTGCCGGTCGTCACGTAGTAGATGTGGACTTGGTAACCGCGGTCGACAGAGAGAGTCGTAATGAGCTGGCCAGGAGGTGGAAGTGGGGTAGCGATATCCACTTCGGTGGTGAAGACGGCATCGTTGACAGCGCCGTCGACGCCGGCACCGACGGAAACCCGCAGCCGGCCGTCTGCGCGATCGATCTCGCAGTAGTAGCCGAGCTCAAAGTGAACGTTGCGGCCGCCCGACACGAAGGCATTGGCGGCCACGGGAAACGGGTAGACCCAGGTGTTGCCAGGACAGGTTGTGCCGCGGAGAGTCACGGTCACTGATCGGATGCGATCGCAAACCAATGTGTTGATCTGGCTGCCGATGGTGTCGCACCGGTAGTTGGCGTCGCGGTCGACGAGGACATCGCGGACGACATCGCACACACGCGCGGAGGACGGATACGAGATGTCGCAGGTTTGATCGAAGAACGTCGCCGGCGTCGTTGTGTCCGTAGTGGTGCAGCTTGAGGTCGGCGCCGTCATCCCACCGGGGTTCGGGCCGAGGATGGCGGTGGCGTTGGTACGCGTGTTGTTGGCATTGGTGATCAGCGGATCCGTCTCGGAGATGGTGAATGTCGGCCGCGTCGCTTTGCCGTCCCTGACCATGTTGACGGCTTGGCACTCAACGTCGGAGGCAGATGCACAGCCGGCGACACGACCAACACCAGGCGTGACGGTGTCGCCATAGCCACCGCCGTGGTGCGCAGAGATCGCTGACGTGTCCTCGCCATAGCGAGGTACCGTCTTCTTGGCGTTGGTCTCCGAGGTGAGCGACTTCGCGTCGGGCCGAGTCATCTTGCGCGCCTCACTAACCGCGTCACCGGGCGTGGTCGTCTGGGCAAGCGCGAAACCCGCAACGACAGCGAGACAGGTGCAGGCGAGTTTGGCGAAGGTACTCACGGCTACCTGCGAACCTGCATGCGCTGGAGCGCAGCGCGAGCGGACGCGCCATAAGCGTCCTTGCGGTCGGCGACTTGCTCGAGCAAATAGTCGAGGGAAGCGTCGCCGAGGACCTTGACCGGAGGAGGGGCGCACTCGGTGGAGTCGCATCCTTCTGGGACGCCCGCAGTTACGGCGAGCACGGGGACCTGGCGCACGTCGTACCGGTCGAACAGATCGGGATTGATGGAGATCGAGGCTCCGTAGTCGCGGAAGATCTTGAATTCCTCCAGGCTCTTCTTCGTCTCGACGGGACCCATGCCGTAACGAAGGCCGCGAAATAGCATCGGTACTCGGGCGCGCGAAGCCTGCTCTGCGAAGCGCTTCAACGACTCCGCGGGCATAGAGAAACTGACGAACAGAACGATGTCGCTGATGGGACGCGCAGGATCAGAACGCTTGCTGCGAAGCGACTGGTACAGCTCAGAGATGCGCGCCGGGTCGAGGTTCACGTCGCCCTCGCTCTGTTGAGGCACGATATCGACCCTGCCTTGAGGGATGTTCATGCGACGCATGGCTTCGTCGACGGCTTGCGAGTTGCGATCGACCGGCGCGTGAGTGGTCGCCGCTTGCGTGCTCGGCCTGGCGGGAACGGCCAGCTGAGCGCGGCGCAGCGCCTCGTCCATCAGGCGGGCGTTGCGTTCCATCTCCTGTTGGATGCGCTGCTCGTTCGCACCGGTAGCGGCAGGGGAAGGCGCCTGCGCATGGGCGAGGGCGAAGTGAGAAGCGAGCAGAACAGAGAAGGCGAAGGCACGGAGCAGCATCAGAACCTCGCGGGGTAGCAGCAGTCTTTTCGCTGGAACACCTGCCAGCCGTAGTCCTCGCGCCCGACAACCGTCTTGCCTGCCTGCCAGATCTGCGTGGTGCGGCCATACGGGTAGCAGCACTTACCGTCGAACTTGTTCGTCGTGCGGAACGGCCAGACCATCTGCTTCTTGTACGCGCGCTTGTCCATGATCGGCATCGGATACTGGCCGCACTGACCGGGGACGCCCCATGCGGCGCGCATCAGACCCTGGCGATGGAGCTTGTTGGTGAAGCGCTGAACGATCAGGGATGAAGCCTGGATGCCGCCGATATGGCCGGCCACCCAGCCCACGAGTGGGTACATGCGTCCCTGGCAGCCAGCGCACCAGAAGAGGAAGGGCAACGCGAAATCGAAGGTGGCCCAGACGCAGTCGACAGCGCAGGCAACTGACGCGAGGACGGACGTGAAGAGGGCAGCGTCTGGATTGAGGATGAACGTGTCTTCCGAGTCGTCCCAAAGGGGGTCGTACTCGGTCATGTACGCGAGGTCGAGACCGGTGGCGGTGTCGAGGCACGGGAAGTGAACAAGGCTCTGAATGATGTAGAGGACCGGGTTGGTGTACCAATGAACCTGATAGAACGAGTGGCCCGTTGTCTGACCATAGTCGGAGTTGCGCTTGAGCTGACCGTGAGGTGGAGCGTGCCTGCCAAGATCCATCTGCTGGCCGTCGAGCATCGGGAAGCACCCCGGATGGCGGACCGTCTCGACAAGGCGAATGGGCTCCCAAAAGGAGATGTTGATTCCTGGGATGGTGTATGGCCCATAGGTGCAACTGCACAACGCCTCGGCGCCGGTATCCCAGTCTTCCTGGCCCTCGGTGAAGATCGGTATGTTGAAGACACCGATGGGAAAGATGCAGGACCAGCAAAGCTCGTCGAGTTCGATGATCTTGCCGGTGCACTCGACTTGCGCGGCCGCACGACCGGAGAAGAGCGCGATGAGAATGACAAAGAGGACTCGGGCAATCATCGTCTGGCCTCGATCGGGTACTCGTCGATGCGAAGGCGCAAGCCTTCCTGCCGAACCGTTGCTGGTACGGACCGAATCCCGAACTGGGTGGTGTAAAGGCCCTGCTGATCGAAGAAGACGCGGTGATCTACGGTGCGCATGACGTCGGTGGGGGTGCCGGCGACGAGCACGGCTTTCACAAGCTGCGTGCGCGAGGAGATCAGACGCCGAAGCTCCTGGACCTGGGCTGGGTCGCGACCGTCGAGGAAGAACCAGGTGTGGCGCCAGGGAACTTGTTCGAGCGGGTTAACGCGCTGGCCTTTGCGCGCAATGACGTGTCCTTCTGGCGTGACGATGTCCTCCTCGACTTCGATGGTCGGATCGAAGTAGTAGGACCGCTTGCGGAAGGCGGGCGTGATGCCTACGACCGGAGTCGGCGTCGCGGCACGCTCAAGAGAGCGCTTCTTGCTGTCGCGCAACTTCTGCCTGTACTCGGGCGTGGCCTGGTACTGCTTCGCCTTGCGCTGCAGTTCCTTCAGCATGTCCGGCTCGACGATGTCGTAGACGGGTCCGACAGCTCGCTGTGCGGACGCCGGCGCCGCTGCAAGAACGCAGAGTGCGCCGACGAAGGAGAGCGTGCGGGTCAGCGACATGGGATCAGAACAGCGGAATGGCCCGGCCGATCACGCGGTGCGCAGAAACCCAGCCCGTCGCCTTGTAGCGGCTGTCGAAACTGTCAGGGTGAGGCGTGTGGACGTAGTAGTGATCAGGCGGGATGACGCCGGTCGGCCCCGGCTCGAGCGGATAGCCGCGAGAGGAAACCGGCTTGGCAGACGAGACGTAGCGGCCATTGACATAGAAGCGACCGTCGTGCTGTGTGACGAGGTCGCCCGGGACACCAAGAACGATCTTGACGAAGGGAGCGCCAGGCAGGTACGGGCCACCGCCTGGGTGAAGGAAGGACACGTGATCGCCACGGATCAGTGCCTTGTCGAACTTGAGGACGAGGAACGCGCGCTCCGGCAGCGACGGGGTGACGTTGAAGGAGACGGAGAAGAACTGCCCAGCAATGGCAATGCACGCAACTGCGGGTAGCCAGTAGACGGCGCGAGTAGCGGCGAATCGAACCGCGCCGATGACAACCGCAGTGAACCGCTTGCGAGGGGATAGCGCGTACCAATCGGCGTGAGTGGCGGCGAGTTTCATTTGTCCTGGGTCTTCTGTGTGATGGGCTGAACGGTGGCGGCGGGTGGGGGTGAAGCGGCGACACGCATCAGATCGAGCAACTGCGGAGTTAGATCGAAGTCGGCGGTGCCGACCACGGCCTCCTTCACGAGAAGGACGCAGTTGCAGCTCTTGGCGATCTCATTGACGGCGGCAGCAAGCTGGGGGGCGATTCCCTCGACGGCGGCGAGCGCGCGGGCTCGGTCGTCGTCAGTCGCGCCCGGCTTGGCGACGATCGAGGAGAACTCGTTGCGCCTCGCGTCAATCACCTCCTGCAGACTGATGGTGGCCATGGGGCGGGGACGGGTGGCGAGGTAGCGGTCGTAGACGAGAATGGACAGCCAGCAGACGGCAAGCGAGACAAGGACGCTGAAGGCCGCGATCCAAGCGATCGACGGAGACCGCGCTGTAGGCAAGTGCGGTGGCGCAGCACCATGACCGGCGGGGTAAGGGCCCGGTGGGGTGAAGCTCTGCAGGTGATCGGTGTCGAAGACGGCGGTCATAGGGCCTCCTCGACGGCCAGCATGCGAACCGATGAGACGGTCGTGATGCCGCGTTCGACCAGGACGGCGTCGATGGCATCGGCCAGTGACAGCCCCTGATCACGGAAGCGCTTGATGTCAGCCTTGTCGTTGGGAGACGTCGAGTAGACGAGGATCGAGTAGGGATCGACGATCAGGCGGCCAACAACGCCAGGGGAGTCGCCGATCTTCACGTAGGCCTCGGAGTAATCGTCGCTTTTCGTGACGCTGCGAAGCAAGGCGAGATCGGGGGCATCGAGAACGATCTTCTTGGACTGGACGAGCGCCTCGATCGAGTCCTTCTTCTGCCGGAGCAGGAAGACGCAGTCGGCGTTCTGGAGCGCTGCGCGCGCGGTGGGCGTGTCGTAGTCGGCGATCGACTGGGTGGCGGTGGCACATGCGCCGCCGGCCTTGCGGATCCTGCGGTACATCTCTTCGATGAAGGCGGCGCTGTCGCCGGCTTTCATGAGCGCCCACGCCTCGTCGAGCAGCACCAGCTTCTTGATGGAAGGGTCACCCTGGTAGACCTCGTACGAGATCAACTGCATCAGGGTCATGAGAATGACGGCCTGAAGGTGCGGATTGGCCTTGAGCTGTTCGAGTTCGAGAACGATGAAGTTGCTGGTGAAGCGGATGTTCGTCGTGCCGTTGAAGTACTTCCCCATCGGCCCGTCGACAGAGAAGGGAAGGAGCTGCACCCCCAGGTCGCGAATGCGGGGATCGCACACGGCGGCGCGCTCCTCGATGCTCATTTGGCGCACGGCATTGCGCCACTCTGGATCGTTGGCGCGCGGGTTGGGGCCGCCCAGCTCGCAGTTGTTGATGAGAGAGTGCGCGACGTCGGTGATGGTCGGCGTACGGCCAGCAAGCCGCGCATCGTCGTAGACGGACTGAATGTGCAGGCCGAGCTGTGCAAGCTCGAGGGCGCCGAGCTTGCGCTCCAGGGAGCACATCTGGGCGATGATCGGCTTGACGATCTCTTCGAGGTCCTTGTTGGGATCGCGGACGAGGTCAAAGATGTTGATACGCGGCGACGTGGCCTCGTTGAATTCGATGTACTGGCCGCCGAGGGTTTCGCAGAGCTTCACGTACGAGAACCCGACGTCGATGATCCAGACGCGGCCGCCGGTGGCAAGGACGCGCTGGACCATCTCGTTGCACAGGAAGCTCTTTCCACTTCCAGAGGCGCCGACGATGGCCATGTTGGGATTGCCGGCTCGGTTCGCGTACGGATCGATGCTCATGATCTGTCCGCGCCGACCGATCAACGTCAGGAGGGGAGTGAAACTGCGCTCACCCTCGCGCTCGGGCGTGCCGGTCCACTCAGCAATGAGGGGACACATGTTGGACGCGTTGAAGGCGGTCTTCGTCGACGAGCGACGGGCGCGAGACAGATCGGCCGAGAGGATCGGGCCGTTCATCATCGGCAGAGACGACAACAGCGCCTGCTGCTGCATCTTGAGGTCGTTCGTCAGCTCGAAGTTGGCGAGTCGCCATACTGAACGAGCGACCTCTTCAACCTTGTTGACTTGGTCCGGCGGCGCATAGAGGACAAGCTGCAGGTACATGCGCACGGTGCCCTTGCCCTCGGAGAACGCGCGCTGCGCCATCTTCCAGTCGCGGTTGATGTCATGGGTGTCGGGCATGAACTTGGAGATGTCCAAGTCGGCGCTGCGCTGAGCAGAGGCGGCCTTGACGAGCGTGCGGTTCTTCTGGACCTCGTAGTCGGGCACTTCCACACCGAGGGTCAGGGTGTAGGGGCAGGGATAGGTGATGGACGTGTTGGTCATCGAACCGAGCAGATCGCTCATGCCCTGAAGATTGAAGCGGCTCGGGAACGAACGGACGCTCATGCAGACAGCAGACATGGCATCGGACTTGTCCTCGCGCGTGGAGAAGTCGATGCGCGTCTCTTCGACGTCGAGGCGTGTGTCTGGAGAGATGAGCTGGAAGCGCGGCTCGACGTAGGGGTCGTACTCGGACACCGACGTGTCGCCGCGCAGGGTGGTATGAGGATTGAGGACACAGGAGGCGTACCACATGAGGTCTTCGATGGCCCACGTGAACGCGTAGAGCTGGTACTGCTGAAGCGTGGAGATGTGCGACTCGCGCAGCGTCATGACCTCGCGGATGACCTGCTTGTCGAACGGGTTGCGCGTTGGATAGACAACAGAGAAGTAGCCGCGGAAGTGACGGATGCGGTGATTGCTGTGAGGGTGAAGTCCCTCCATGCAACCGCGTCGGTAGTACTCAGCGCGCTGCTGAGCCATGCGGCGCAGGACCGAGTACTGCTCTGGGAAGACCTGGCCACGGCGCGATGACGGGTCAATCGTGCAGTCGACCATGCGATGCAAGTATCGATCGATCCTGGGCGAACCGAACAGCGAGATCTGCAGCCCGGTCTTGGGTGGACAGTTGGCCGAGATGATGTTGAGCATCGCGTTGGCGAGCTGCAGATCGGCCCCGATCTGAGGCGACACCTCGACGACGTACCCAAGACCCTCGTACTTGCCCGCCTCGTCGGATTCGAGCGCGAACAGGTGGGTGTCGGGGTCATAGGCGACGTAGGGCAGGACTTCGCCAAAGCGATCGACGAGAACGGACTGGCCGCGTGTGCCGGAGAAGAGACCTGGCTTGGCACGTACGTTGTCGGGGGTTCGGGGGGCAAGCCGGAGGCGCTCGCGCGCGGTCTTCTTGGCCTCGGTAGATGGCTTGGGTGCTTGAGACGGCCGGTCACGGCGGTGGAAAACCTTGATGAGTGCCTGCGTCACCCTCCCAAAGCTCGAACTGCGGTGATCGTCAGCGTCAGAGGCAGGCGGCATGGTCGCAGTTGCGGCGGCGCGCGGATGTTCGACGGGGTTCGGGTCGCGCATGGTCAGCGATCCTCGGAGCGAGGAGCGGGTACGACACCGGCCGGCAGAGGCAACTGGGTGCCGGGGGGAAGGGCTGGGCGCGACGCGACCTCGGCAGTCGAGGTAGGCGTGGGAGCGGCCGCCTCGGGACGGCTGAGGGGGCGGACGACCTGGTACTGGTTGCGAATCGAGGCGCGGGCGGACTCGATGGTCCACTGGCCAGGGTTGATGGCCACGTACATGTAGCGCTGGTCGTGCAGATCACCCTCGACGTCTTGAAAAGGGGCGACCCAGATGCGCAGCACGCGCTCGGGCGTCCTGAGCGGAGTGCCAGACGATGGTGCGTTCAACTCCGCCGGCGAGGTGCGCGCCGCGGCACCTGGCACCGCAGCCGCAGCGGTCGGGATGGGTGACGGCGTGGTGAACTGAACGCTGGGCGAGCGAGCACCGGACGAGGCGGCTGGCAACGCCGCATGACGGATAGGGCCGCCGGGAGCAAGTGCGTCAGGGTTGTCGGGACCGCGATCGGTGGTCGCTTTGCGCGAGGGGAGCTTGCCGGCGCCAGAGACCTGGTACGCCTCGGAGATGGAGACGCAGCCAAGGCCCTTGGGTGCCTTGCAGTCGAGGGACGTCTTGGCATCAAGCCCGGACAGCGAGGTGCAGCCAGCCGACAGACACACGGCGCCGACAAGAAGCAGAAGGCGGATCATTTGGTCACCTGAGCAACGGATGCGGTGGTTTGATTGAGGAATGCCGAGATCCGCTCAGCGGGGGCCACGCCTCGGAGGAAGCGGCCATCGGCTGAGAGCATCGTTGGCGTCGCGCGGATGCCGAGAGCCTTGGCCAGCTCGACGTTGCGATCGATGGGGTGATCGCACGACGTCGTGCCACCAATCTGCCCTCGGGTGCTGGTCGCGGCCGCCCAAGCAGCGACGCGATCGGTGGAGCACCAGACGGAGATGGCCTTGTTGCGGGCCTGCGGGTGAAGTTCGGAGATCGGGAAGACGAACGTGTAGACGGTCACGTCCTGCAGATCTGCGAGGCTGCGCTCAAGTTGCTGGCAGTACGGACAGTCGGGATCGCTGAAGACGTAGAGGGTTCGGCGGCCGTTGCCCTTCACATGCTTGATGGCGTCGGTGAGCGGCAGGGCGCGGACGTCGACGTTCTCGAGTGAAGCAAGCACAGGCTCGGTCAGATCCTGTGTGCGCTCCATGTCGAAAATGCGACCGAAGACGAAGTAGCGGCCGCTCGCATCGATGTAGGCGAGGCGCTTGTTGGCCATGATCGCCTGATAGACGCCAGGAATTGGCGTCGGCGTGATCGACACGAACTGTGTCTTCGGGTAACGCTCCTTGATGCGACTGACATCGGCAGCTACGGACGCCGACGAGACCGAAGTGGCGTGGTCCTGCGCTGAGGCTACGGACGCAAGGAGGGCAAGGCAGAGGGCGATCGGACGCAGCATGATGAGTCCCCGGTTACTTGCGTTCGATCTGAACGCCTTTGGTGAACACGATCTCGACGGTGCGGCCGGGGTCGATCGACACGACCGGGAACAGCTTGTCGGCGAGCTTCAGGTAGTAGTCAGAGATGCGATCGAAGGACTTGCCGACGCCCTCGCCAATGCCGGCACGCCATGGGTTGGTGACGGACTCGGTCACGGCACCGGTGATGGTCGTGTTCGACTGGATGGAGTCCTGGCGGATGCCCTTGCCAACCCCAGAGAGGATCCCTGACCACAGCGCATTGGCCAGGACCTGGCCGGTTTTGCTGATGAGGGTGCCCTGGGCGCCAACGCGCCCGGTCTCGTCCGCGATGTAGCCCTGTACCTTGAGGTCGACCGCGCCACCGTCCTGGTCGACGCAAGAGAGGCGGTTCAGGCGAATCAACACGCGTTCCGAGCTAATGTCGCCGTGGGCATCACCCAGAGCGAAGCAGCCAGACAGGCGCGAGCGGAAGTTGTTCGGCAACTGCGCGTCGTCCTTCAGTTCGAGCAGGACGGGCATCGGGTTCGACTGCGCGTTGCCGCCGGTGGGCGCATCGACGCCATTGAGGAGCACGGCGCGCGCGAAAGACCCGGACGGGATGAAGTTCTGCACGCCCCCGGCAGGGTCTACTTGCGCGCCGTCGCGCGCTGCGGCTTCACCGTCGCGATAGGCGCGGTCCTGAGGCGCATCGGCCTGCCGCGGCGCGTCGGTCAACTGAGCGAGAACAAGGCGGGGTCCGACGGGCGCCGAGGCGACGGGCGCTGAAGGGGATGCGACAACGCCGGCCTGCCGGAAGGGCTGAGACGGAGGCGGCGGGTAGTTCGCGGGGGCAGTTGCAGGACCGGCGGGCGGAGGAGAGGGGCGAGGCGGAGCCTGGGCCGGGGGAGTGGATGGCTGCGGGGCGCGGGGCGTCAATGCCTGGCGCGCGGCCGCTTCGGCTTCAAGGCGCTTGATGAGGTCTGCCTTCGCGCGATCGGAAGCGACGAGATCCTTGACGCTTTTCTCGAGCACTTCGATTCGCGTGCTCTCGTGGGCCCGCCATGCGTCCTTGTCGGAGGCCGATCCGCCGAGGGCGATGGCGCGAGTCTCGGGAGCAGCGGGGCGATTGGGCCGACCGGTACCGGTGAGGCTGGCAGCAACAGATGCAACGACGAGAAGAGCGACCAGTCCGCCGCCCATGTAGAGGTTCTGCTTGCGCTTGATCTTCAGCTCTTCCGGGCTGAGCGCGCGCTTCTCCTTAGCCATTGTTGAGCCTCACGATGAAGACGTTGGTGGCCGCGCCGGGGGCAAGCTGATGAAGCTCGATTGAGACTGCGAGGACGCTGTCGCGATAGAGCTCTTGCTCGGCGAGGCGCATGACGGTCGACGAGACGTTGCGCAGGACGTAGTGCTCGCCGATGAGCTGACGGCCTTCGAAGCGACGCACGAGGAAATAGACGGCCTCGTTCCAGAGAGGCTCAGCGCGCCGAACGTCGACGGCGCGGAACTCGGCACTGGACTCACCGCGAGCCATGAGGGCGACAAGACGCTTGACCGACAGATCGAGGGCGCCGGCGCGCTCCACCGGGGACTTGGCAACCGGGCGTCCGTCGCCGCCAGGTCGCGCGGTCTCGCGAACAAGGACGGTGGCAACGGGCATGTCCTTGGGCTCGAGGACGAGGGCATGCGTTGCGTGATCGGTGAGGACGAAGACGCTGATGGGGCGGTCGACCTTGGGGGCGACGAAGACTTGACCGTTGCTCTTGTCCTCGGTGACTCTCAGCTCGCTCTCATCAAAGAGGAACTGGACGATTCGACCGCCGTCGACGGCGATGCGAGACGCGCTGGCCTTGCTGATCGGAGCGAGGCGAGGCTTGCCGTCAGATCCATCGAGAATCGTCTGCGCAGAGGCGGAGATTGAAGAGAACGCTGCGACTGCCCCGACGAGTAGTGCGCGGAAAGGCTTTGAGAGCACGTGGATCTCCTAAGTCGGAGGGTTGTCTTCTGGTTGCGCCACCTCCTTGAGTGGCTCCTTGGGCGTGGTCTCGCGCACGTCGACGATGTAGGTCTTGCCGCGGCTGTACGCGAAACGAACGAGGTAGACCTTGGGAACGTGGCTGGTGCGACGGTCGCCGATCCAGGTCGACAAGATCCCGCTGAAGACGGCGGACTTGGTGGACGTGTCGACCTGAACGCCTGTGAGGTGGAATCCCGTCGAGGCGTTGTTAGCCTTCAAGCGAGAGGCGTTGGCCCGCAGCGATCGCTCAATCTCGCCGAACGTCGACGGCGAGACGTACTGCAGAAGCATCGTGACGTTGTAGTCGACGTTCTGTGGCGTGTTGTTCAGCGCGTAGTTCAGGACGAACTGGCCCATCTGCTCCAGGTAGGTCCCAGAGACGTTGCTGTCGTCGACCCAAAACTCCTTCGAGACGAACGCCGGGACGATCGTCTGGCGGTGGTTGTTGTCCTTGGCGATGAGGGCCATCGCCAGCATCGCGTTGGACCCGAGCAGAATGGCTAGCGCGAAGATGAAGAACTTACGGAGGCCAAGCCTTGCCTCCATGTCTGCGGTGTGTCTGAGAAAGTCCATGAGCGTCTCTTCGTTGTCGTCGTTGTCGTCGTTGTGAGGAGTGAAGCAGGGAGCTAGCCGCAATAGCGGCGGCGAGCTGAAGGCGGAGTGCGGCGGAAAAGGCGGAACGACGTGTTCCAGTAGAGAAGGTGCATGGCGTAGCCCGGGTGCCTCCCGGAGCGGGATTTCGACCAAAGCCACGCCATGGACACACCCGACACGAGACCGACCGACATGAAGCCGATCGCCACGCCGAGACAAACTCCGACGACGAAGCACAGGACGATGTCGTAGTCCCAGAAGAAGAGACGCGGCGGATCGTCCAGGCGCGTCGGCACGTCGAAGTTCTGGTCATCCATGCTGGGCCTTGATCGAAATCCCGGGGGCGAGCTACGCGATCAGATGACCGCGGCCAAGATGCCGTTGACGACGTTGGGCGCCACGAACAGCAGCACGGCGATGGCGAACCCGACGAGGGCGGGAATGAGCGTGCCGCGGACCATGCCGGTAATGACACCGAGCAGGATCGCAGCGAGCGCCAGAGCACGACCCAGCCACCCACCCATCCAGTCAGTCACAAGTTGGTAGAGGATTTGAAACTCCGTGCCAGTGGTACCGGCGACGGCGAAGCCCGCGCACATCAGCGCAAGCAGCCCGAACATGGCGTGGACGGGATTGCGGAACAGGTTTGCAAAAGCTTGCATCTCACTTCTCCTCAGAGGATGGAATTGCGTCGAGCGACGCAGGACGCTCGACGGCCCCCGATCGGGGACTCGGTGACGAACGCTGAGGACGCGGCGGCATTGGCTCGCGGCTGACCCTCAGGTCCTCCTCCGTCGCTGCGAGATAGAGTTCACGGACTCGTTGCTGCAACGACGGATCGTTCAGAGCGAGGTCGAACAGCGCCGTGGCAAGGCATCGTTCAACCTGGGATTCGCGAAGAAGGCCGAGTGCATCGCGCAGTTGGCGAAGTCGGTCCTTCCGGTCCATGCGCACCAGCACCGAGGCATAGCCAGGGACGAAAGGGTGTGGCGCGCGCCGGACAGAGCGCTCGTTGTCGTCGTTGTTGTCGTAGTGAGTCGTTTGCATGTCACCGCTCGCCTGACATGGAGATCAGTCGAAGAGAGGGGATTGGTTCAGCCGCTGTAGAGGGCAGGCGGGGCTGCGAAGGCGACGGACGCAATGCGCGGTGCACGCGCCACGCGTACTTGCTTCGCGCCGCGTGGCAGTCGTCGCCCTTGAGTTGGGTGCACGCGGCGTTGTAGGCGCCGACGCCGTTCCAGTCGTCGCCGTGGCGCGCAAGCTTGTCGGCCAGGATCGACGCGCCAACCATCACGTTGGTGCAGGGGTCGTTGAGCAGGCGATCCTTGTCGATGCCGAAGCGGGCAAGCTTCGGCAGGTGAGACGAGTTGATCTGCATGAGGCCGATGTCGATGCTTCGCGTCCGCTCAACGTGACTGCTGTTGACGGCTCGCGGGTTCATCGAGGACTCGACTTGGGCGATCGCACGAAGCAGCGCCGGGGACACGCCGTACTTGTCGCCCGCCTGATCGAAGCAATGACCGAGGGCGATTGCTGGCGCGGCGATGAGCACCAAGCCGAAGAAGAAGTCACGGGCCACCTGCTGCTCGAAGGCGAGCCAGAGCGGATGGCGCGTGTCGTCGCGAGTTGCAGCGAGGTAGAGGTAACGAGCCTGACGCTGCACGCACTCGTAGACCGCTCGCTGGAAGCAGCGACGAAGCGCAACTGCAGGCGCTATGGCGCAAGTGAGCAGCAAACCAGCGACGAAATCACGAACCACCTGACCTCCGAACGCGCGACAAAGCGCGTGGTGCAAAGCTAGGTGGGGAGAGAGGAGTGCGCAGCCGCAAAGCGCGCCGATTCGAGTGCGCTTTAGAGATCAGCCCGAGTTGCGATGGCGACGCCGAAGCAAAGCTGGCCGCAGTGGACGCTGCGACCGAAAGCTAGTCAGGCGAGCGATAGAAGAACCTGCGCTGGTAGCGACGCTGGGCGAATGAAGTGATGACGAAGACGATGCCGAAGAATGGACGCGACGACCGGCGAGCGGCGCGCGTGAAACCGATGACGCTGCATGCGCGTTAGGCGCGCAGGTGCTTGTGGTAGTTGGCGGTGGCCCG
>LNFM01005727.1_pt1 | contig 21128 bp, 16 predicted proteins | sample 596031 | NCBI WGS metagenome assembly LNFM01 (sample SAMN04254537, study PRJNA301005) | activated carbon metagenome | isolation source: dual media filters at the Ann Arbor, Michigan drinking water treatment plant | place: USA: Ann Arbor
TCCCGGGCCAGGCCCTGGCCTACAAGGTCGGCCAGCGCGTGATCCGCGAGCTGCGCGAGGAAGCCGAGGCCGAGCTGGGCGACAAGTTCGACGTCCGCGCCTTCCATCGCCAGGTGCTAGTGGACGGCGCGCTGCCGATGGGCGTGCTGCAGACCAAGATCCGCGAATGGATCGCGGCCGAGAAGGCGAAGCAGGCCTGATCGATGGCGTTCGACGCCTTCGCGCTGATCCTGTCGATGCTGGCGCTGGGACTGCTGTTCCAGCGCCTTCGGCTGTTTCCCGACAACGCGGCGGAAGTGCTCAACAAGATGGTGCTGTACGTCTGCCTGCCGGCCTCGGTGCTGATCTATGCGCCGCGGCTCGAGCTCGGGCCGCAGGTGCTTGCGGTGGCGGCGGTGCCTTGGCTTCTCCTGGTCGCGACGGTGGTGCTGGTCACCGGCGTCACGCGCGTGCTGAAGCTGCGTCCGGACGAACATGCCGTGCTGCTGCTGTGCGTCGCGCTGGGCAACACCAGCTTCCTCGGCTACCCGCTGGTGCGCGCACTGCTGGGCGAGGGCGCGCTGCCGTACGCAGTGATCTACGACCAGTTCGGCGCCTTCCTGATCCTGTCCACCTTCGGGCTCTACGTGCTCGCGCGCTACGGCGGCGACGCGAAGCCGACGGCCGGGATGATCGGCCGGCGCATCGTGACCTTTCCGCCCTTCCTCGCGCTCGTCGTGGGCCTGACCGTGATGCCCGAAGCGCCCCCGGCCTGGATTGCGGGCGGCCTGCAGCGCCTGGCCGACGCCCTGCTGCCGCTGGTGGTGCTAGCGATCGGGCTGAGCCTGAAGCTGGCGTTGCCGCGCGATGAGCTCAGGCCGCTCGCCGCCGGCCTGGCGCTGAAGCTGGCGGTAATGCCGCTGCTCGCGCTCGGCATCGCCCGGGCGTTCGGCATGACCGGCGGGACGCACGACGCCGTGGTGCTGGAGTCGGCGATGCCACCGATGATCACCGCCGCCGCGCTGGCGATATCGCACCGGTTGGCCCCCGGCCTCGCGGCCGCGATGGTCGGCTATGGCATCCTGCTCTCGTTGGCCACGCTCCCCGCCTGGACCTGGCTCCTCCAACGCCTCCTGTAGGAGGGACTTCAGTCCCGATGCGCTTCGGCGAGAATCATCGGGAATGAAGTCCCTCCCTCACTGCGCCTCTCCCGGTCCTTGAAATGAGCGAGCCAAATCCAAACCCCGGCGTCCGCTTCCCGCCGCCGCTGATCTTCCTGATCGGCCTCGGCGCCGGCCTGGCGCTGGACCGCTGGCTGTTCGAGTGGCTGCTGGTCAGTCCGTCCCGGGCGTGGTGGCTCGACCTGCATGCGGCGGGCTTTGGCCTCGTGGCGATCTGGCTGATCGGCAGCGCGCTGGGCGGGTTCCGGCGCAAGGGCACCGATCCGAGGCCGTGGCGGGAAGACAGCGCGCTGGTGGTCGAAGGCATCTACCGGCACACGCGCAACCCGATGTACGTGGGCATGGCGATGGCCTACGTCGCGATCACGCTCGTGCTCAACACCCTGTGGCCGCTGCTGACGCTGGGACCGGTGGTGTTCGTGATTCACCACTACGTCATCGGTCGCGAGGAGGCCTACCTGCACCAGCGCTTCGGCGCCGACTACGCCGACTACTGCGCAAAAGTCCGCCGCTGGATCTGACCGCCCCTTGCAGGAGGGCCTGAAGGCCCTCCTGCAAGGGGCGGGTGCGATCAGTCGGCGGGGACGGTGCGGGAGCGGGCCCACTCGCGCAGCGCGTTGACCTGCTCGGCCATCAGCACGCTCAGCGGGCGGGTGTTGCGCACTTCCTCGAGCACGCGGGCTTCGTCCACCGGGGCCTGCGCGGCGTGGGCGGCGTAGAGCGCGCTGACCACGGCCTGCTCGATCTCGGCGCCGGAGAAGCCATTCGCCGCCTCGGCCAGCGCGTCCAGCGAGAAACCTTCCCAGTCCACTTCACGCTTGGCCAGGTGGATGCGGAAGATCTCGGCACGGGCGCCGTGGTCGGGCAGGTCGACGAAGAAGATCTCGTCGAAGCGGCCCTTGCGCAGCAGCTCGGGCGGCAGGTCGTTGACCGCGTTGGCGGTGGCGACCAGGAACACCTTCGACTTGCGCTCGGCCATCCAGGTCAGGAAGTAGCCCAGCACGCGCCGCGACACGCCGCCGTCGTCGCTGCCGCCGGCACTGGCCAGGCCCTTCTCCAGCTCGTCGATCCACAGCACGCAGGGCGAGATCTGTTCGGCCGAGGCCAGCGCGTCGCGCAGGTTCTTCTCGGTTTCGCCGTGGTACTTGTTGTACAGCGTGCCGAAATCCAGCCGCACCAGCGGCACGTTGAAGCCGCCCGCCACCGCCTTGGCCGCCAGCGACTTGCCGCAGCCCTGCACGCCCAGCAGCAGGATGCCCTTGGGCGGGTCCAGGCCGACCGGCAGCGCGGCGTCGCCGGTGAAGGCGGCGCGGCGCTGGCCGACCCAGGCCTTCAGGCGCGCCAGGCCGGCCACGTCGCTGAAGCGCGCGGTGTCGTATTCGAAATGCAGGTTGCCGGACTTGTTGAGCAGCTCGAACTTGAGCTTGGCCAGTTCGGGCAGGTCGTCGGCGCAGATCACGCCATCGCGGAAGATCAGGTGCCGCGCCAGCCGGCGGGCATCCACCAGCGACAGCCCGCGCAGGTTGCGCACGATCATCGCCAGGGCGTCCTTGTCCACCTCGACGCGCTTGCCGCCGTGCTCGCGCATGTACAGCGCGGCCTCGTCCTGCACCAGCTTCAGCAGCGCGTTCTCGTTCGGCAGCTTCAGCGAGAACCGCACGGCCAGGTGTTCGAGGTCCGGCGGCAGCTCGATCTTCGCGCCCACCAGCACGATGCTGTGGTCCTTGCAGTCGCGGCGGTCGATCATCTCGCGCAGCATGCGCTGCGTCGTCGCATAGCCCAGGTAAGGATGGAAATCGAGCAGCAGGTGGATGCCGCGCTGGTCCATCGCGCGGATGGTGCGCAGGGTGGTGGTGGCATCGGGCGGCGCGATCGGCGCGTCCTCGCCGTCGAGGTCGATGCGGCGCAGGCCTTCGGTGATCGACCAGCGGTACAGCGGCCGCCACACGTTCATGAGCAAGTGCCGGAACAGGTCCACCACCCGGCCTTCGTCGGGCGTCTCGATCACGATCAGCGCCGTGTTGGCGCGGACCAGGGAAGTGAGGTCCTGCAGCTCGCTCATCGGGGGTCCTTCCGTTGAAGGGCGTGATGATACCGGCTGCGCTGCGCTCAGCCCACGTCTATCTCGGGCCCGGGCCGGCGCCACTTCAGCAGTGCCGCCGCCATTCCAGGCAGGCGTCCCCTTCGCGGCCTGACCAGATCGGGCGGTCGCCCGGCGTGACTTGGCGCGCCGGCTTCTGGCAAGGTGCGAGTCCGGCGGGCTGGCCGACCCGGGCGTGTTGCCCGTCGCGGTCGCGCAGGCCGCCTCCACCCAACTCCGACACTGGATCGACATGCCCGCGAGAACGCCGTTCACCAGCCAGTCCGCCGCGTTGATCATTGCCCTCCTCGCGGCCATGCATTCGATTGTCGCGCTGGATCTTTTCTTCAACTTTCTCCCGGCGACCAACGAGTTCGTGGCCATGTGGGGCATGGCCCTTTGGGCGAAGATCCTTTGGGCCGTCATGTGCCTGGTCGGCGCGGGGGCCGCTTTCCTGCTCTATCGGCGCGCCTGGCTGGGTCTTATCGGGGCCCTGGTCTTCTGCGCCTGCCTCTACGTCGCAAGCATCGAGCTTTGGGGCGGGGTGAAGGGCGGCTTCTGGCTGGCTGTCGTGGCAACAGCGCTGGCCGCGATGGGCGCGGCCCGCTCCCGATCGGCCCGCCCGGCGCCCCTTGGGGACGTGCCTGCGCGGCTTGCCAAGGTTCCTCCGGCATTCCTTTGTTTCCCGTGCCTGTTCTCGTCGGCGTTCACCGCGATGATCTGCCTGAACTGCCTCGTTTACCTCGGCGCCAAGCTGATCCTGGGCGCGTCGTGGGAACGCAGCGATGTGATCGTCGCCGTGTTTGGCGTGGCGATGGCTCTGCTGGCCGTGCACTTCTTCCAGCGCTTCCGCCAACTGCGAAACACGCCCCGGGCCTGAAAATCGTCCCCGCGGGCCGTCCTGTTCAGGCCTGCGGGTTCCGCGCGGGCAGACATTGCCGCTGGTCTAGGCGGGCCGCCCCGCGCTGGCCAGAAGTCTCCGTGCGATCGCCACGCCGGCCTCGCGGCCGTCGTGCACCGCAGTCACCACCAGGTCGGCGCCGCGCACGTTGTCGCCGCCGGCGAAGAGCTTGGGATGCGAGGTCGCGCCGGTGGCGTCGGTCACCACCCGACCCTCCGGCGTCAGCGCCAGCCCGAAGTCCGCCCACCACGCCGCCGGGCTGGCGCGGAAGCCGAAGGCCAGGATCACCACGTCGGCGGGCAGCACCGCCTCGCTGCCGGGCACGTGTTCGGCGGGCTGGCCGCGGCCGCCGCTGGCGCGGGTCTCGACCACGCGCACGCCACTCACCTGCTGGCCGCCGTCCACGCGCAGGCCCGCTTCGATCGCCAAGGGCTGGCGGTTGAACAGGAAACGCACGCCTTCCTCGCGCGCGTTCTTCACCTCGCGGCGGGAGCCGGGCATGTCGGCTTCGCCGCGTCGGTAGGCACAGCTGACCTCCGCGGCGCCCAGCCGGATCGCCGAACGCACGCAGTCCATCGCGGTGTCGCCGCCGCCGAGCAACAGCACGCGCTTGCCGCCCAGTTCCAACGCGGGGTCTTCCGGCGACGGCATCCCGAGCTGCCTGCGCGCGTTGCCCACCAGGAACGGCAGGGCCGGCAACACGCCGGGCAGGTCCTGGCCGGGCAGGCGGCCGTCCACCGCGGTGTAGGCGCCGGTGCCCAGGAACACGGCGTCGAAGTCGCGCACCAGTTCGGCGCCTTTGGCCGCATCCACGTCCACGCCCAGGTGGAAGCGCACGCCCATCGCCTCGAGCACGCCGCGCCGCGTGGCAACCACGTGCTTTTCCAGCTTGAAGGCCGGGATGCCGAAACTCAGCAGCCCGCCGATCTCCGGATAGCGGTCGAACACATGCGCCTCGATGCCCGCGCGCGCCAGGCGGTCCGCGCAGGCCAGGCCGGCGGGACCGGCGCCGATGATGGCGACGCGCCGGCCGCTGGGCTTCACCGCGGACAGGTCGGGCCGCCAGCCTAGCCGGAACGCCTCGTCCACGATGTACTTCTCGATCGACCCGATCGTGACCGCCTCGAAGCCGGTGTTGAGCGTGCAGTCGCCCTCGCACAGCCGGTCCTGCGGACAGACCCGGCCGCAGATCTCCGGCAGCGGGTTGGTCGAGTGCGCCAGCTCCGCCGCCTCGAACAGCCGCCCCTCGCGCACCAGCGCCAGCCAGTCCGGGATCGGGTTGTGCACGGGGCACTTCCACTCGCAGTAGGGATTGCCGCAGTCCAGGCAGCGCGCGCTCTGGTCGGCCGCCTCGGGCGCTGCGAACTGGCCGTAGATCTCCTGCCAGCCCAGCACGCGCGTATTCGCCGGCAACTCGCGGGGCATTTTCCGCGGCAGCTCGAGGAACTGGAACGGCTTGGCCTTCATGCCGCGTTCCTCAGCGTTTCGGCCAGCTGTTCCAGCGAGGCGGCCTTCGGCTTCACCAGCCAGAAGCGCCCGGCCACGTCGCGGAAGTCCTCCAGCAGGCCTTCGGCCAGCACGCTGCCGGTGTGCTCGACGTGCGCCCGCAGCAGGCCGCGAAGGTGGTGGCGGTGGTGCTCCATGCCTTCGGGCGTGATCCGCAGCACGTCGATGAGTTCGTGGTTGTAGCGGTCGACGAAGTCGCGCTCGATGTCGAGCACGTAGGCCAGGCCACCGGTCAGCCCGGCGCCGAAATTCAGGCCGGTGCGGCCGAGCACGACCACGACGCCGCCGGTCATGTACTCGCAGCCGTGGTCACCGACGCCCTCGACCACCGCCAGCGCGCCGGAGTTGCGCACCGCGAAGCGCTCGCCCGCGGTGCCGGCCGCGAACAGCTCGCCGCCGGTGGCGCCGTACAGGCAGGTGTTGCCCATGATCGGCGTGTCCTGCGCGGCGAAGCGCGCCTGCGGCGGCGGCCGCAGCACGAGCCGTCCGCCGGCCATGCCCTTGCCCACGTAGTCGTTGGCATCGCCGGTCAGCGACAGCTGCAGGCCGCCGGCGTTCCAGGCGCCCAGGCTCTGGCCGGCGTGGCCGCGCAGGTGCACGGCGATCGGCGCGTCGGCCATGCCGGCATCGCCGTGCACGCGCGCGATCTCGCCGGAAACTCGCGCGCCGATGCTGCGGTCGGCATTGCCGACGTCGAAGTGGAACTCGCCGCCCGCGCCGGCGTGGATGGCGGCGCGCATCTCGTCGAGCATGCGTTCGGCCAACCGGCCGGTGTCGCGTGGCGGGTTGCGGGCTTCGGTGCAATGGCGCGCGGCGTCGCCGCGTCCGTCCGCGGCCGCGAGGATCGGCGACAGGTCGAGCTTGCGCTGGCGCGCGGTGATGCCCTCGGCCTGCACCAGCAGGTCGGTGCGGCCGATCAGGTCTTCCAGCCGCGCCACGCCGAGCGTCGCCAGCCAGCGGCGCACGTCCTCGGCGACGAAGCGGAAGAAATTCATCGCCATCTCGGGCAGGCCGGTGAAGTGGTTCGCGCGCAGCCGCGGGTCCTGGGTGGCCACGCCGGTGGCGCAGTTGTTGAGATGGCAGATGCGCAGGTACTTGCAGCCCAGCGCCACCATCGGCGCGGTGCCAAAGCCGAAACTCTCGGCGCCCAGGATTGCCGCCTTCACCACGTCCAGGCCGGTCTTCAGGCCGCCGTCGGCCTGCAGCCGCACGCGGTGGCGCAGGTCGTTCATGCGCAGCGTTTGCTGCACTTCGGCCAGGCCCAGCTCCCAGGGCGTGCCGGCGTGGTGGATGGACGAGATCGGCGAAGCGCCGGTGCCGCCGTCGTGGCCCGAGATCGTCACCAGGTCGGCGTAGGCCTTCACCACGCCGGCCGCGATGGTGCCCACGCCGGCGTGCGAGACCAGCTTCACCGACACCAGCGCGGTCGGATTCACTTCCTTGAGGTCGAAGACCAGCTGGGCCAGGTCTTCGATGGAATAGATGTCGTGGTGCGGCGGCGGCGAGATCAGGCCGATGCCGGGGCGCGCGTGGCGCAGGCGCGCGATCATCGCGTTGACCTTGTGGCCGGGCAGCTGGCCACCCTCGCCGGGCTTGGCGCCCTGGGCGATCTTGATCTGCAGCACCTCGGCATTGACCAGATACTCGGGCGTGACGCCGAAACGGCCGGAGGCGACCTGCTTGATCTTGCTGCGCTTCTCGGTGCCGTGGCGGGCCGGGTCTTCGCCGCCCTCGCCGGAGTTGCTGCGGCCGCCCAGGCGGTTCATCGCGATCGCCAGCGCCTCGTGCGCTTCGGGCGACAGCGCGCCCAGCGACATGCCGGCGGAATCGAAGCGGGCCAGGATGGCTTCGGCGGGCTCGACGTCCTCCAGCGGAATCGGCGCGATGCCGGCCCGCGGCACCAGCAGGTCGCGCAGCGCCGAGGGCGGGCGGCTGTCCACGTGGTCGGCGTAGGCGAAGTAGTCCGCCGGATCACCGCTGCGCACCGCGCGCTGCAGCCCGGCGATCACGTCCGGGTTGTACATGTGGTACTCGCCGCCGACCACCAGCTTGTGGCGGCCGCCCGGGGAAATGTCGGTGGTGTCGGTCCAGGCTTCCGCGGCCAGCGCGCGCGCCTCGGCCTCCAGCTCGGCGAAGCCGGCACCCTGCAGCCGGCTCACCATGCCCGGGAAGCAGCGCGCGACCACCTCGTCCGCCAGCCCGACGATCTCGAACAGCTGCGCGCCGCGGTAGCTGGCCACGGTGCTGATGCCCATCTTCGAGAGGATCTTCAGCAGGCCCTTCTTGATGCCGCGCCGGTAGCTGCGGCCGAGCTCGGCGGGCTCGTTGCCGAGCTTGCCGTCCACCACGCCCGCACGGCCGAGCGCCGACAGCGTCTGGTAGGCGAGGTAGGGATAGACCGCCGTGGCGCCGACGCCGATCAGGCAGGCCATTTGGTGCGCGTCGCGGGCGCTGCCGGTTTCGACGACGAGGTTGGCGCGGCAGCGCAGGCCGGCCGCCGAAAGGTGGTGGTGCACCGCGCCGGTGGCCAGCAGCGCCGGCACGGCGGCCGCGCCTTCGCGCGGGTAGCGGTCGCTGAGCAGCACGAGCACCGCGCCCTTGCGCACCGCCGCCTCGGCTTCGGCGCACAGCCGGTCCAGCGCGGCTGCCAGCGGCTCCGACGCGTCGAAGCACAGATGCAGCAGCGCGTGCGCGTCCGCGAACTGCTCCAGCGCCAGCAGCTGCCGCAGCTTGCGCTGCGACAGGATCGGCGAGTTCAGCATCACCTGCACCGCGTTCGCGGGGCTGTCTTCGAACACATTGCCTTCGGGGCCGAGCTGGGTCGCCAGCGACATCACCAGCTGCTCGCGCAGCGGATCGATCGGCGGGTTGGTCACCTGCGCGAAGGCCTGGCGGAAATAGTCGTACACCGGCCGGATCTGTCGCGACATCACCGCCACCGGCGTGTCGTCGCCCATCGAACCCGTAGCTTCCTGTTCGGTCTCGGCCAGCACGCGCAGCTCGGCCTCGCGCTCTTCCCGCGTGAGCTGGAACAGTTTCTGGAAGCGGCGCAGCGTCGGCGCGTCGAAGGGCTCGGCCGCCAGCGAAGGATCGACCAGGCTGGTGCTCAGGTAGGTCACGCCCTGCTTCAGCCAGGCCTTGTACGGCGCGCGCGCCTTGTTGATGTCGTCGATGGCGTGGGTGTCGAGCAGCTTGCCGCGCTGCAGGTCCACGGCCAGCATTTCGCCCGGGCCGAGCTTGCCCTTGGCCACCACGTCGGCGTCGGCGACGTCGTAGACGCCGGTTTCCGAGGCGACCACCAGCGTGCGGTCGGCGGTGAGCAGCCAGCGCGCCGGGCGCAGGCCGTTGCGGTCGAGCGTGCAGGCGGCATACCGCGCATCGCACATCACGATGCCGGCCGGGCCGTCCCAGGGGTCGAGCGACAGGCCGTAGTACTCGTAGAACGCGGCGAGGTCCGGGTCCTTGTACTCGAGCGACGCCGTGGCCGGCGGCACCAGGATGCGGATCGCCTGCAGCAGGTCCATGCCGCCGGCCAGCAGCAGCTCCAGCAGGTTGTCCAGGCTCTGCGAATCCGAGCCGTCCTCGCTCACCAGCGGCTGCAGCGCGGGCAGGTCCAGGTGCGGCGACACCCAGTGCGCGGCGCGGGCGCGGGCCCAGGCGCGGTTGCCCTCGATGGTGTTGATCTCGCCGTTGTGCGCCAGCAGCCGGAACGGCTGCGCCAGCTTCCAGGCGGGCGCGGTGTTGGTGGAGAAACGCTGGTGGAACACCACCACCGACGCCGCCAGCTCGGGCCGCGCCAGGTCCGGGTACAGCGAGGCCAGCTGGTCCGGCAGCACCATCGCCTTGTAGCCCAGCGTCGCCGCCGACAGCGTGGCGACGTAGAAATCGTCCTGCGCCGCGAGCGCCTGTTCGGCCGCGCGCCGCGCCAGGAACAGCGCCCGCTCGAAGCCCGCCACGTCCAGCCCGCCCGGCGTCCGCACGAACACCTGTTCGATACGCGGCAGCCCGCGCAGCGCGATGTTGCCGCAGCCTTCGCGCACCACCGGCACTTCGCGCCAGCCGCCCACGGCCAGCCCGCGCGCCTCCAGCGCCGCCGCCAGCCCGGCGCGGCAGGCCGCGGCCGCTTCGGCGTCGTGCGGCAGGAACACCATCCCGCAGGCGTCGCCGTCGGCGTAGGGAATGCCGGCCTCGTGCGCGATCGCCGCCAGGAACACCCGCGGCCGCCGCAGTAGCAGCCCGCAGCCGTCGCCGCTGAGCCCGTCGGCCCCGACCGCGCCCCGATGTGTCAGTCGCGCCAGCGCCTGCAGCCCCGCGTCGACCAGGGCCCGCGAAGGCCGATCGTCCAGCTGGGCGATCAGCCCGAAACCGCAGCTGTCGCGCTCGAAATCCGGGGAATGCAGGCCCGGGACCGGGGGAGCCGGCATGCGCCCTCCGTATTGATGTGGGCTTTCCCCACCGTCACACAGCCCAATAGAGTTTCTGCTCGGTTGCGGGTTAGAGTGAGGCCTCTTCCCGATGTGGAGGTCCGGCATGCGTACGATCCTGGTCGCCAGCTCGAAGGGAGGCGCCGGCAAGACCACGGTGTCGACCAACCTCGCCGCCCACTTCGCCGTCGAGGGCAAGGCCACCGCCATCCTCGACGCCGACCGGCAGAAGTCATCCACCCACTGGTGCGAGAAGCGCGCCGCCCTCGACACCGCCGTGCTGCCGATCGACGGCAGCAAGCGCGGCTGGGACAAGCACGTGCCCGAAGGCGTCCAGCGCCTGGTGGTGGACGCCCCGGCCGGCGCCATGGGCGAGGACCTCACCGCCTTCCTGGACATCGCCGACGCCATGATCGTGCCGGTGCTGCCCTCGATCATCGACCTCGAGGCCACCGTGCCCTTCCTCAACACGCTGGTGCAGCACCCGCGGGTGAAGAAGGGCAAGCTGCCGGTCGGCATCGTCGGCAACCGCCTCAAGCCCTGGACCAGCAACTCCCAGCAGGCGCTGGACCAGCTCAAGGCCTGGCCCTACCCGCTGGTGGCCGAACTGCGCGACACCCAGGCCTACGTGCTGATGGCCGCGCTGGGCAAATCGGTCTTCGACTACCACTCCGAACAGATCCGCAGCCACCAGGACGACTGGGCGCCGCTGCTGAAGTGGCTCAAGAAGTCACTCTGACTCCGTTATTCCAAGGAAGACCATGCGCGAACTGATCCTGCTCCGCCACGCCCACGCCGAACCGGCCGCCCCCGGCCAGGACGACTTCGACCGCCCGCTGTCCCTGCAGGGGCAGGCCGAGGCCGAGGCCGCCGGGCGCTGGCTGCGCGACCACGGCTACCTGCCCGACCGCGTCGTCACCTCGCCGGCGCGCCGCGCGCGCGAAACCACCGAGCAGGCCATGGCCGCCCTGGGCTACGTCGAGCTGCGCCAGGAAAAGCGCATCTACGACGCCACCCCGGGCATGCTGATGCAGGTCGCCGACGAGCACCGCGACATCGCGCGGGTGCTGCTGGTCGGCCACAACCCCGGCTTCGAACAGCTGGCGGCCCTGCTGAGCTCGGGCCAGTCCGGCGACTTCCGCGGCATGCCCGCGGGTGGCGTGGCCGTGCTGTCGATGCCGGCCGACGCCGACCTGGAGCCCGGCATCGCCCGCCTGGCCGCCTTCTGGTGGCCGTGAGCGGATGAAGTGGGCCTGGCTGGGCGCGCTGTGCCTGGCCGCCGCGGTGGCTGACGCCGCCGCCAGCGGGGAATCCCGCGAAGCCGTCGATCCGGCGGCGTCCCGCGCCAGCTTCGAGGTGTCCCTGCGCGTGACCGGCCCGGTGCCGGGCCGGTTCCGGCGCATCGAGGGCGAGCTGCTGGAGGACGATCGCGGCCGCTGGCGGGTGCAGGTGCGGGTGGACGCCGAGGGCCTGGAGCTGGACGGCCCGGAATGGATGCTCCGCAGCACCCGCTCCCGCAGCTTCCTGGACGTGGAGAACCACCCCGAGATCCGCTTCCGCTCGGCGCCCTTCACGCGCGAACTGCTGGCCACCGGCGGCGCCCTGCGCGGGCGGCTGGACCTGCGCGGCGAGTCCAGGGGCGTCGCCTTCACGCTGCTGCCGGCCGACTGCGACCGCCCCGGCCGGGACTGCGACATCGTGGTCCGCGGCGAGATCAGCCGTCGCGCCTTCGGTATGACCAGCCAACGCGTCTGGGTGAAGGACGAAGTGGGCTTCGACTTCCGGGTGAGATTGCGCGACCCTGTCGCCCCATGAGCCCCGCCCGACGCCTGTTCACCGCCCTGCTGGTCCTGCTGCTGGCCGGCTGCTCCACCCTGTCCGTGCGGGAGCGGCGCGAAGCCGCCGACCTGGCCCTGGCCGCCCGCAGCACCGAGGTCGGCTGCCGCGAGGGCGTGGACTGCGCCGTGGCGTCGCCGCTGCTGGCGCTGGGCCATGCCGCCGTCGCCGCTTCCACGCCGGAGGCGCCGCGGCACGAGGTGGTGCTGCTCGACCGCGGGCAGGACTCGCTGCTGGCACGCCTGCACCTGATCCGCGCCGCGCGCGAAAGCATCGATCTGCAGATGTTCATCTTCGACAAGGACGACAGCGGCGTGCTCGTGCTCGAGGAGCTGCTGGCCGCCGCCCGCCGGGGCGTGAAGGTGCGCGTGCTGCTCGACCAGCTCTACGGCCTGCCCGACCCGAACCTGCAGGCCAGCCTGGCCGGCCACCACGCCAACTTCGAGCTGCGCCTGTACAACCCCACCTTCGACGAAGCCAAGACCCAGAAGCTGCAGTACGCCGCCGGCATCCTCTGCTGCTTCATGAAGTTCAACCAGCGCATGCACACCAAGCTGGTGCTGGTGGACGGCGTGGCCGGCATCACCGGCGGCCGCAACATCCAGGACCGGTACTTCGACTGGGCCGAGGGCTACAACTACCGCGACCGGGACATCCTGGTGATGGGCCCGGTGGCGAAGGCGATGGCGGAGAACTTCGACGCGTTCTGGAGCTACGAGCGCTCGCGTCCGGCCGAGGAGCTCAAGGACGTGGCCGAGCGCCTGCATCGCCACCAGGGCGTGCCGCCGAGCTGGCTGTTCGACCCGGAGCGCCCGCCGCCGCCGCCGCGCGTCACCGCCATGCGCGACGAGGCCGGCGACGGTGCCGCGGTGATGGCGCGGATGGAGCCGCTGCGGCTCGCGGTCGGCCGGGTCGATTTCTACGCCGACTTGCCCGAGAAGCACGAAGGCGAGCTGCGCGCCGAGGAGGACGCGTCGCAGGCCATGCACGACCTGGTGCAAAGCACGCAGGGCGAGCTGGTGATCCAGACGCCCTACCTGGTGCTGTCGCGCGAGGCGCGCAAGGTCTTCCGCGGCCTGCAGAAGCGCGCCGACAAGCCGGCGGTGTGGGTGTCCACCAATTCGCTGGCCGCCACCGACGCCTTCCCCGTGTACGCGATGAGCCACAAGTACAAGCGCCTGTACCTGCGCGAGCTGGGCTTCCGCATCTTCGAGTACAAGCCCTACCCGACCGACGCGCCGATCAACGTCGCCGCTACCGGCGTGCTGGGCGAGGAGCGGGCCGCGCACCTGCCGATGTTCGGCTCGGGCTCCTCGGGTTCGTCCAGCGGGCCGGTGCCGCTCAAGCGCGCCGGCATCCGCGTCGGCCTGCACGCCAAGTCGCTGGTGGTGGACGGCCGGATCGGCGTGGTCGGCAGCCACAACTTCGACCCGCGCTCGGACAACCTCAACACCGAGTCCATGGTGGTGGTGCACGACGCCGAGTTCGCGGGCGCCCTGCTGGCCAGCATCCGGCGCGACATGACCCCGGAGAACGCCTGGCTGATCGCGCCCCAGGAGAAGCCGCCGGTGCTCTCGGGCCTGAACTACAGCCTGGGCAAGATCTCCGAGAAGCTGCCGATCTTCGACATCTGGCCTTTCCCCTACGCCACCAGCTACCAGCTGCGGCCGGGCTGCAACCCGATCCCGCCGGGCCAGCCGGGCTTTTACGACTGCTACGAGGACGTCGGCGCCTTCCCCGAAGTCGACCTGCCGCTCAAGACGGTCTATACCCGCATCCTCACGGCCTTCGGCGCCGGCCTGGTGCCCATCCTCTGAGCCGCGTGGCCGGTGTCGCGCCGGCCTGCGTTCGATTGACGCCGCCGCCGCCCCGGCCTAGGCTGCTTCCTCTTGAAAACCCCGCCGGACACGCCCGCATGCCCCTCGCCATCAGCTTCGAACTCTCCGACCGCGACCTCGAGCACTTCAACCAGGCCCTGGCCAAGGCCCGCGCCTCCGCCGGCAGCAAGACCGCCGACGAGATCATCGCCGCGGCGTCCAAGCTGCTGATCGAAGCCGACAAGGTCGAGGTCCCGGACTTCATCGCCGAGCGCCTGGACCGGCTCGACGCGCTGATCGCGATGTCGCGCGACGAGGGCTGGCACCTGCCCGAGGAGGACCGCCAGCGCGTGCTGTCGGCCCTGGTCTACTTCGCCGACCCGTCCGACGTCATCCCGGACCACGTGCCCGTGCTGGGCTACTTCGACGACGCCATCGCCATCGAGATGTGCGTGAAGGAGCTCAAGCACGAGATCGAGGCCTACGACGAATTCTGCGAGTACCGCCAGGGCGAGGCCGAGCGCCGCGGCCTGGACCCGGCCACCGTCGGCCGCGCCGACTGGCTCGAGGCCCGTCGCGACGAGCTGGTGGACCGCATGCACCGCCGCCGCAACCGGCAGACCGGCAGCGGCTACGGCGACAGCTCCGGCTATGCGCGCAAGGGCTACACCAGCGCCTTCCGCCCGGGCCTGATGCGCGTCCGCTGAGCCCCGCTGCCATGGCCGGCCCGTTCCGCCGCCGGCCGGCCGTGGCCGACATCAACCGGATGCTCGTGGGCACCGCCCCGGGGCACCTGGGCATCGCGGTCACCGAGCTGGGCGAGGATTTCCTGCGCGCCACGATGCCGGTGGACGAGCGCACCAAGCAGCCGTTCGGGCTCCTGCACGGCGGCTCCTCGGTGCTGCTGGCCGAAACGCTGGCCAGCCTCGCCGGCTGGCTCTGCCTGGACCCGGACCTCAAGCAGCAGTCGGCCGGCATCGAGATCAATGCCAACCACCTGCGCGCCGTCACGTCCGGCGTGGTCACCGGCACCGCGCGCCCGATCCACCTGGGCCGCGCCACCCAGGTCTGGGAGATCCGCATCGAGGACGACCAGGGCCGGCTCACCTGCATCTCGCGCATGACCGCGGCGGTGATCGGCGCCTGAGCCGGCGCGCGTCGCCCGCGTACCGCGGCGTCGGGTGTTTACTCGGCCCGCCTGCGGCACAATGCCGCGCATGTCCACCCACACCGAAACGGCCAAGCCCGCCCAGGATTGGCGCCGCCCGTTGCGCTACCTCTGGCGCGCGCCGCTGCTCAGCCTGCACCTGCTGGTCGGGCTGCCGCTGACCCTGCTGATGATCAACCCGGTCTCGGCGCGGATCGAGCTGCGCGGCGAGCGGTTGGACCACCGCATCATCCGCTGGTGGTCGGGCACGCTGATGCGCATCTTCGGCTTCCGCCTGCGCCGCTACGGCACGCCGCTGCCAGGTGCCGCGCTGTTCGTGGCCAACCACGTCAGCTGGATCGACATCGAGCTGATGCACAGCCAGCGCATGATGGGCTTCGTGGCCAAGGCCGAGATCGCGCGCTGGCCGCTGGTGGGCTGGGTGGCCAGCCGCGGCGGCACCATCTACCACCACCGCGGCAGCAACGATTCGCTGCACGGCGTGATGCACCAGATGGTGCAGCGCCTGGAGCAGGGGCTGGCGGTCGGCGTGTTCCCGGAGGGGCGCACCACCGGCGGCGACGCCATCGGCACCTTCCACGCCCGCATCTTCCAGCCGGCGGTGGTGGCGAACGTGCCGGCGCAGCCGGTGGCGCTCAAGTACGGCGCGCGCGGCGACGCCCAGACCATCGTCGCGTTCGGGCCGCGCGAGAATTTCCTGCAGAACTTCCTGCGCCTGCTGGGCGAGCCGGGCCGGGTGGCCGAAGTGCACTTCCTCGAGCCCGTCGCGGCCAGCGAGGACGGCCGCCGGCGCATGGCCGAGGCCTGCCGCGAGCGCATCATCGCGGCCATGGCGGGCTGAGATGGGCAGCGCCTACCGGCCGCCGCGCTGGCTTCGCAACCCGCACGTGCAGTCGGTGCTGAGTTCGATGCCGCTGCGGCGCGCGGCGGGGCTGCGCGAGCTGCGGCGCCTGGGCGCGCAGACCACCGAGCACATCATCACCGTCGAGGACGGCGTGCGGCTGCAGGGCTTCCACACCCGCCTGCCGGGGCGCGAGGCACCGACGCAGGGTTTGGTGCTGCTGCTGCACGGCTGGGAGGGCAGCAGCGAGTCGAGCTACATGCGCCACACCGCGGCGCAGCTGCTGGCGCGCGGCTTCGAGGTGTTCCGGCTCAACTTCCGCGACCACGGCGACACCCACCACCTCAACGAAGGCCTGTTCCACTCCTGCCGCCTGGGCGAAGTGGTGCAGGCGGCGGCCGAAGTGTCGCGGCGCTTCCCGGCGCGGCCAATGCTGGCGGCGGGCTATTCGCTGGGCGGCAACTTCGCGCTGCGGCTGGCGCTGGCGGCGCCCGGCGCCGGCATCCCGCTGGTGCACGCGGCGGCGGTGTGCCCGGCCATCGACCCGTCGGCGGTGATGCGCACGCTGGAGTCGGGCCAGCCCTTCTACCACTGGTACTTCATGAAGAAGTGGCGGCGTTCGCTGTCGATCAAGCGCGCGCTGTTCCCGCAGCAGCATGACTTCGACGACAGCATCCTGGCCAAGGACATGCGCAGCCTGACGCACTGGCTGGTGGAGCGGCACACCACGATGGGCGGGGTCGAGGAGTACTTCGACGGCTACGCGGTGGCCGGCGACCGCCTGGCCGGGCTGCAGGTGCCGGTGAGCGTGCTGGCGGCGGCCGACGACCCGGTGATCCCGGTGGAGGGCTTCCCGCGGTTGGCGCTGCCGGCGCATTCGATCCTGGAAATCGCCGATTTCGGCGGCCACTGCGGCTTCCTCGAGGGCGCCCACCTGCGCGGTTACGCCGAGCGCTGGGTCGCCGACCGGCTGGCGGCCGCCGCCGCGCCCGCCCGCGATACAATCGCCGTTTCCGCCTAGAAAACCCACTTCCATGCTCGACAGCATCAACGCCTCCCTGCGCGATGGCGACTTCGCCGTGGCCCTCGCCACGGCCCGCGAGCTCGTCGCCGCCGAACCCGCCAACGCCGCCGGCTGGCACTTGCTCGGCATTGCCGCCCTGGCCCTGGGTGAGCGCACCGAGGCCCGGGACGCGCTCGACCGCGCGATCGGCCTCGACCCCGAGCAGGGCGCTTTCCACGCCACCCGCGCCGCGCTCGACCTGGCCGAGGGCAAGCCGACCGACGGCCTGCGCGAGGCGCTGGCGCTCAACCCCAATACGCTCAGCGCCTACCTGCTGCAGGTGCATGTCGCCCTCGCCCGCGGCGATGTGGTCGAAGCCCGGCGCCGGCTGCGCCTGGCCCAGCGCGTGGACGCCGGCAACCCGCAGGTGTCGATGGCCGAAGGCCACGTCGCCCAGGCCAGCGGCGACCCGGAGCTGGCCCTGCGCTGCTACACCGCGGCCGCCACCGCCCAGCCGAACATGGCCTCGGCCCAGCTCGCGCTGGGCCTGGCCTATCTGCAGCGCCAGACCTGGGCGTTCGCCGAACAGGCGCTGTCGAACGCGCTGCGTCTGGATCCGTCGCGCCCGCGCGTCGCCCTGCGCGGCCTGGTCGAGGCCCAGCGCCGCCAGGGCGACCGCGAGGCGGCGCTGAAGACGCTCGACGAACTGGCCGAACGTTTCCCCGACGAGCTCGATGCTTTCGGCCTGCGCGCCGAGCTGCGCCTGCAGGCCGGCGATCGCGCCGGTGCGTTGGCCGACCTGGACCACGTGCTCGACCGCCAGCCGCGCCACGTTTCCAGCCTGCGCCGCCTCGCCGCGCTGCTGGTTGGCGAAGGCCGCGCCCCGGAAGCGAAGGCCCGCCTCGACAAGGTGCAGGAAGGCGCACCGAAGGACCACGACGTCTGGGCACTGCGCCTGCAGCTGGCCGGCGCCTTCGGCGAGGCGCCGCTGGACGTGGTCAGGCGCTGGCATGCCGCCGACCCCGACAGCGCGGACTGCATGGACCTGCTGGCCGACTTCCACCGCAGCCGCGGCGAGTTCGCCGAGGCCGCGGCCTGGGCCGAGCGTGCGCTCGCCGTCAATCCGCGCCTGTTCAACAGCAACATGATCCTGCTGCAGGCCGAGCAGGCCCGCGACCTCGACCTCGCCCTGGTGCGCGCCGACCGCCTGCTGGTGATCGAACCCGACGTCGAGCGCCAGCGCCAGGTGCTGGCCTGGGCCGGCATCGCCCTGGACCAGGCCGGCCGCTACGACGAAGCCGCCAAGTGCTGGAAGAACATGCTCCAGCGCGTCTCGCGCCAGTCGCCGCGGATGCCGCCGCCGGCGGTGGCGCCGGCCGAGCAGGTGCCCGAGGGCGAAATCGCCGCAACCCTGGCGTGGGCGCCGGTGGGCGTGCGCGCCGAAGCGGTGCTGATGGCCGCGAAGCAGCAGCTGGGCGAGCGCCTCGACCTGGCCCGCGCCGGCGTGGCCTCGGCGGGTGATGGCTTCGGCCTGGTGCGGTTCCCGCCCGGCGATCCGCGCGCCGGCAGCGCCGCGCGCTGGACCCAGACCGTCACCGCCGCCGGCCTGGACCCGGCGACCCTCATCGACTGGCTGCCGCACCTGGACCCGTACACGCTGGCGGCGCTGCGGGGCGCCCGCGTGCTTTGCCTGCTGGCCGATCCGCGCGATGCCCTGCTCAACTGGTTCGTGTTCGGCAGCCTGCAGAACTACCTGCCCTCGCCCGATCCGGTGGCCGCCGCCGACTGGCTGGCGCGCACGCTCGAGGCCGTGGCCGACCATCGCGACGCGCATCCGGACCGCGTGGTCTTCGCCCGCCTGGACGCCGACGCCGCCGAGGCGGCCGCCGCCATCGAACAGGCCCTGGGCCTGCCGCAGCCGCTGCCGGGCCTGCACGGCCGCGGCGCCCAGCTGCCGGCCGGCCAGTGGCGCCACTATCGCGAAGCGTTCGCCGACGCTTTCGCGCGCCTGGCGCCGGTGTCGGCGCGCCTGGGCTACCCGGCCGGTTAACTGCCGGCCGGCAGGCCCAGCAGCAGGGCCACGCCCAGGCCGATGCGGTACCAGGCGAAGGGCCGGAAGCTGTGGGTGGCGATGTAGCCCAGCAGCCAGCGCACGGCCGCGAACCCGGTGAGGGTCGCGGCCACGAAGGCGACGCCCAGGCTGGCCCAGTCCTCGTCGCCGGCGCTGCCGTCGCGCAGGGTTTCCATCAGCGCCCAGCCGCTGGCCGCGAACATGGTCGGGATGCCGACCAGGAACACGAACTCGGCCGCCGCCGGCTTGCGGTTCATGCCCAGCAGCAGCGCCATGAAGATCGCCGCCGCCGAGCGCGAGGTGCCCGGGAACACGCCGGCCAGCACCTGCGCCAGGCCCACGGCCACGACCACTTTCCAGGTCAGCGCGTCCGACGGCGGCTTGCCCTCCGAGATGCGCTCGGCGACCAGCATCCACACGCCGCCCACCACCAGCGCCCACGCGATCGGCGTCACCGTGTCGGGCAGTTCCCAGCCCAGCAGGCGCACCGGCAGGCCCACCACGGCGGTGACGCCGAACGCGACCGCGATCTTCAGCGCGTAGCCGCGGGTCGCGGCGTCGTCCAGGCCCGTGGCGAGCTGCCACAGCCGCTGCCGGTAGACCAGCGTGATGGCGAGGATGGCGCCGGCCTGGATGCTGATGTTGAACAGGTCCGAGCGCGCGCCCAGCCAGTGCTGGGCGATGAGCAGGTGGCCGGTGCTGGAAATCGGCAGGAACTCGGTGAGGCCTTCGATGATCCCCAGCAGGAGGGCGGACAGCAGGTCGTTCAAGGGCGGGGCCGGTGGGTGGGGGCGTTGGATGATACGGCGGGCAGCAAGCTGGGCGCAGGAGTTGGTGGGGAGAGGGTGGGAACTGGTGAAGAGGAACTAGTGAAGAGGAGCTAGGAACTAGTAAGAGCCGCACGGCCCGCTTCTCCACTAGCTCCTAGTTCCTTTTCACTAGTTCCCACTCCTCCCCATATTGGCGCAATACCCAAAACACAATGCACCACCATGGTGCTTGCTGGTCCCGAAGGAATAACAAAAAACTATTTGCGCCAATAACATACGCCCGGTCCTGCCTTGGCACGCCCTTTGCAACCCTACCCCCATCCCAACCCACCCGGAGCCACCCGCATGTCGCTTGCCCATATCGAGAAGATGATCAAGGACCACGAGGTCGAGTTCGTCGACCTGCGCTTCGCCGACGTGCGCGGCGTGCAGCACCACGTCACCTTCCCGGTGAGCATCATCGAGCCGGGCCTGTTCGAGGACGGCAAGATGTTCGACGGCTCGTCGATCTCGGGCTGGCGCGGCATCAACGAGTCCGACATGGTCCTGCTGCCGGACCCGGACACCGCGGTGCTCGATCCCTTCACCGCTGATCCGACCCTGATCCTGGTCTGCGACGTGCTCGACCCGGCCACCATGCAGGGTTACTCGCGCTGCCCGCGCGGCGTCGCCAAGCGCGCCGAGGCCTACCTCAAGGCGTCCGGCATCGCCGACCAGGCCTTCTTCGGCCCCGAGCCCGAGTTCTTCATCTTCGACTCGGTGCGCTTCGCCAACGACATGGGCCACACCTTCTTCGAGATCGATTCCGAGGAAGCGGCCTGGAACACCAAGAAGAAGTACGAGGGCGGCAACAGCGGCTATCGTCCGGGCGTGAAGGGCGGTTATTTCCCGGTCGCGCCGACCGACCAGCTGCACGACATCCGCGCCGAGATGTGCAAGCTGCTGATGGCCGCCGGCCAGGAAGTGGAAGTGCACCACCACGAAGTGGCCAACGCCGGCCAGTGCGAGATCGGCACCAAGTTCAACTCGCTGGTGAAGAAGTCCGACGAGCTGATGATGCTCAAGTACATCGTCAAGAACGTCGCCCACCGCAACGGCAAGACCGCCACCTTCATGCCCAAGCCGCTGGTCGGCGACAACGGCAGCGGCATGCACGTGCACCAGAGCCTGGCCAAGGGCGGCGTGAACCTGTTCACCGGTGACGGCTACGGTGGCCTGAGCCAGATGGCACTGTGGTACATCGGCGGCATCTTCAAGCACGCGCGCGCCATCAACGCGTTCTCGAACTCGACCACCAACAGCTACAAGCGCCTGGTGCCGGGCTTCGAGGCGCCGGTGATGCTGGCCTACTCGGCCTCGAACCGCTCGGCTTCGTGCCGCATCCCGTACGTGGCCAACCCGAAGGCGCGCCGCATCGAGATGCGCTTCCCGGACCCGATGAACTCGGGCTACCTGACCTTCACCGCGCTGATGATGGCCGGCCTGGACGGCATCAAGAACAAGATCGACCCGGGCGCGCCGAGCAACAAGGACCTCTACGACCTGCCGCCG
>LNFM01008965.1_pt1 | contig 21126 bp, 17 predicted proteins | sample 596031 | NCBI WGS metagenome assembly LNFM01 (sample SAMN04254537, study PRJNA301005) | activated carbon metagenome | isolation source: dual media filters at the Ann Arbor, Michigan drinking water treatment plant | place: USA: Ann Arbor
GGAACAGCGCCGAGCCCATGGCGTCGCGCTTGCCCCAGCGGTTCAGGCTGGCCACGATGTCTTCGCTGGTGACGGGCTTGCCGTCGTGCCATTCCAGGCCCTTGCGCAGCTTGAAGGTCCACAGGCGGTTGTCGGGCGTGACCGACCAGCTCTCGACCATCTGCGGCTTGACCTTGCCGTTCTCGTCGGTGCCGAAGAGGGTGTCGTAGATCATGTAGCCGTGGTTGCGGCTCATGTAGGCGGTGGTCCAGATCGGGTCCAGCACCGCCAGGTTGGAGTGCGGCACGATGCGCAGCACGTTGTTCTGGGCCCAGGCCGGGGCGCTCGCCAGGGTGGAGCCGGCCACCAGGGCCAGGGCCATCAGCGTTCTGCGTTGGAAGTTCATGCTTTCCTCTCGATGCAATGGGACGGATCAAACGGAGCAGACGCAAGTGGCATGCCTGCCGCCAGCGCCCCATTTTGGTATGACGATAGCGTGCCCCATCTCAGGGCAAACACCGGGCGCCGGCATTTCGATCAAAGGGGCCAGCGCGGCAACTTCACCTTGCGGTAGGGCAAGGTGCGCAGGTCGGCCGTGACCGAGCCGGGTGCCGCGACATAGATCACCTGCGATGCCAGCCTGGCGTAGGCGGCATGGAAGTGCTGCGACGATTTCACCACCACCACGCGCTGGGCCGCCAGGTCGCAGCCCAGCCCGGCGAACAGGTCGGTGCCGATGGCCTGGTTGCGCAGGCTGATGACCACGATCTGAACACCCTGCGTCTCCAGCAGCGCGCAGTCGCCCAGCGCGGTGGGGGTGCCGGCCAGCCCCGTCATGATCATGTCGCGCTGCAGGGCCTTGACTTCGCAGAGGGCATCCACAGGATCGCCCGACAAGGGGCTGATCTTGCCGCCCAGGCGCATCGCCAGCCGCGCACCGACGCCTGCTTCGAAGGCGATGCGCACGACGCCGGGGTCCCACAACGGCCCCAGTGCGGCAGGGGCGATGCCGCGTTCGAGCAGTCGGCGCAGCAGGAAGGTGCTGTCGCCCGCCGCACCACCACCGGGATTGTCTGCACCATCGGCCAACACGGCAGGCCCGGGCGGTGCGCCCGGCGGGTGCACGAGCGCCACGTCCAGGGCCTCATCGAGGCCCGGCTGCGCAGGCTGCAGGGCGTCGCGCATCGCCGCCAGCTCATCGGCCAGGCGGCGCGCGAGCAGGACCGCGGCTGCGCCATCGCCGTCGGTGTACACGAGCAGCTTGGTCCCCATGTCGGCCACGTCGCCCCAGGGAAACCCATGTGTCAGACTGATCGACAGCACGCCGTCGCGTCCTTCCAGCGCCTGCAGTCGATCGACGAAGCCCCGTGCCGGCTGCCGCGTGGTGTGCACGATGCTGATCATGCCGGTGTCGGCCACGCCGGCCACGGGCCGGATGCGGCCGGCCACCGTGGCCGCACACAGATCGACCAGCTCGAAGGCCCGCTCGGCGACATCGGTGTGGGGATACTCCTTGAAGGCGATCAGCAGGTCGGCGTTGTCCAGCATCGCGGCCGTCAGGTGGTGGTGCGGATCGAGCTCGGCCCCCACCACCACCCCCGGCCCGACGATCGCGCGCACGCGCTGCAGCAGGTCGCCTTCGCAGTCGTCGCAGCCGTCGGCCACCATCGCACCGTGCAGACCCAGCAGCACCATCTGCACCGGCAGCGCGGCGCGCAGGTCGGCCAGCAGCTCGTCGCGCAGGGTTTCGTAGGCGTGCCGCGTGGTGATGCCGCCGGGCTGCGCCGAGGCCACCATGCCCTCGACCAGCGTCCAGCCCTGCTCGCGCGAGCGCTGCCGTGCCGCCCAGAGCGGGCCGGCGAACAGCGTCAGGTGCGGCGGGTGCTGCCCTGCCGCGTAGTAGCCGCGGTCGCGGAAGGCCTCCAGGCCGGTGGGCATGGGCGCGAAGGTGTTGGTCTCGGTGGCCAGGGAGCCGGTGAAGACGCGCATCGTTGGCACTCGTTGGCTGCAGGCAGACCCGAAGGCTAACCTGCCGCCAGGCCGCGCTGCCCGCAGTGCGCAGACACCTGGTCGGCGCCTTCCACCTTGGCCGAGCACACGACCGGGCCCAAGCTGCGCAACACCCCACGAACAGGTGATTGCCTCAGGCCGCACTCTGGGGTGAAGCGACATAACATCGCGCTCTGGCCGCCCCCGGCTCCTTCAGCCCCATGCAATTCGATCCCGCCACGCTGTCCATGACGGAAATCATCCGTCTGCAGAACCTGCTGTCGCAGGAGCTGTCGCGTCGCTTCGAGATCAGCGCGGCGCTGGGCTTCACCGATATCGCCGGCTCGACCGCCTACTTCGCACGCTTCGGCGACGAGGCCGGACGGCAGCTGCAGCAACTGCACATCGACCTGCTGGAGCAGTGCCTGCCGGCGCACGGCGGCCGCATCGTCGACACCGCCGGGGACGGCGCCTTCACGGTGTGGCCGGGCGCCGCAGCGGCCGCCGAGGCCATGACCAGCCTGCTGCACCGCATCTCGGTCGAGAACGAACACCGCGCGCGCGACCACCAGCTCACGCTGCGCATCGGCATCCACTGGGGCCGCGTGCTCAGCGACGGCGTGCAGGTCACCGGCGATGCGGTCAATCTCTGCGCTCGCATCGCCACCTCGGCCGACCCCGGGCAGATCCGGCTGTCGCGCGACCTCTTCCAGGAACTGGGCATCGCACACCGGCTGCTGTGCCGTCCGATCGGCCCGGTGGAGCTCAAGGGCGTGGGCCGCAGCGTCGAGCTGATGGGCCTGGAGTGGCGCGATCCATCGCGCTTCCCCACCGCGGTGCTGGTGCGCGAGACGGGCCAGGTCATCCCGATGCCGGCCCAGGACATCATCTCCTTCGGTCGGCTGGAGATCATCGAGGGCATGAGCGCCAACGACATCGTCCTGGCCCTGCCCGACCCTGCCGCCACGCGGCAGATCAGCCGCTGGCACTTCGAGCTGCGGCGGCGCTCCACCGGCTATTCGCTGCGCGCCGTGTCCAGCCAGCTCACGCAGGTCGACGGCAGGCCGGTGCCGCACGGTGAAGAGGTGCCGGTCAAGCCGGGCTCCACGGTGGAGCTGGCCAGCGTGATGACGCTGCAGTTCGTGGGCGGTCAGGGCCACGACGGGCCGGTCATCGACGACACCACGCACTACGCACGTCCGCGCCTGGCCTGATCGACGCCAGGCGTCTTCCGGCCGCAGGGCGCTTCAGCCCGCGTCGGCCTGGTCCGGTGGCGGACCCTGTCCGGCTTCGCGCAGGTGCCGATAGACGGTGGTGCGCGAGATGCCCAGGCTGCGCGAAGTGCGGCTGACGCTGCGGCCGTTGCGCTCGAACTCCCGCAGCACCAGCTCGGTGGCGCCCTGCTGCAGCGCCGAGGCCGAAGCCGCGCCGCTGGCCGCCGCCACGCCCGGCGGCAACTGGCCCGCCACGTCGGCGAGCTCCAGCACCTGGGCCACGCCGCGACCGCCGGCCGAAAGCAGGGCCCGCGTGAGCACCGTGCGCAGCTCGCGGAAGTTGCCCGGCCAGCCGTGGCGCGACAGGCGCTCGACGGCTGCCTCGGTGATGCGCACGCTGCCGTCCAGCCCGGCAAGCACGCTGCGCACGGCAGCTGCGAAGTCCTGCCGGCGGCGCAAGGGCGGGAGCACCACGTTGACGACATTGAGCCGGTACAACAGGTCGGCACGGAAGCGACGTGCCGCCACTTCCGCGTCCAGTGCGACGTTGGTGGCCGCCAGCAGCTGCACGTCGACCGTGCGCGACACCGTGCCGCCCACCGGGCGCACGCTGTGGTCGTCCAGGAAGCGCAGCAGCACGGCCTGCAGCCCCGGCGGCAGTTCGCCCACCTCGTCCAGCAGCAGCGTGCCACCGTCGGCGCTGGCGATCAGCCCGATGCTGCCTTCTCGCCGCGCACCGGTGAAGGCACCGCCCACGTAACCGAACAGCTCGGCTTCGAAGAGTTCGGCCGGCAGCGCGCCGCAATTGACGGCCACGAACTCGCCGCGGCGACCGCTCAGCGCATGCGCATGCCGCGCCAGCAACTCCTTGCCGCTGCCGGTCTCGCCCTGGATCAGGACGGGCACGCGCATGCGCACGGCCCCGCGCACCGTGCGGCAGGCATCGGCGACGGCAGGATCGTCGACGACGAAGGCGACGTCGCGCGCGCCCTGCGGCAGGGCGAGGAGGGAGGGGTTGTCCTGCGAACCGTCTCCGGCACTCTTCCCGGACTTGTCCAGAGGCTTGTCCCTGCCCTTGTCCGACGGCTTGTCCGCCTGCTTGTCCAGGTACTTGTCCACCCCGTTGATCCGCCAGCCACCCACAGACTTGTCCACAGCTCCCGGACGCTGGCCCGAGCGCGACGGGCCCTCGAAAGCCGACGCCAGCCGCCGGGGCGGCGGGCGCGATACGGCCGTGACCACCAGCGAACTGCCCAGCGTGTCGCGCAGCCGCACCTGCTGTCCGGTGTGAAGCCGGGCCAGCACATGATCGAAGGGTTCTGCGAACAGATCCTCGAAACACACACCGGGGCGTGCATCGAGGCCGGCCAGCAGCCGCCGCGCACGGGCGTCGACGGCCAGCAGCCGACCCGCCGCATCGCAGGCCAGCAGACCCGCCGAAAGCGTTCCCAGGTACTCGGCGCGCGGGTGCACGGCCAGCACGAACTGGCCGCGCATCTGGTGCAGCAGCAGCCCGTTCTCGATGTGCGCGGCGGCCATCTGCACCAGCGCCTGCGTGTGGCGCTGGCGCGACTCGAAGTACGAGGAAGCGTCGAGCACCCCGACGATCTCGCCGGCCGCGTCCCGCACCGGCGCGGCGGTGCAGGAGATCTCGCCCAGCTTGAGGAAGTAGTGCTCGAGACCGGTGACGGCCACGGCCTGCCCGGTGGCCAGCGCCGTGCCCAGCCCGTTGGTGCCGCAAAGCTCTTCGCACCACCGGCTGCCCGGCACGATGCCGGCGTCGGCGCCGCTCATCGAGAAGCGGTTGTCGGCATAGAGGTCGAGGATCACGCCTTCGCGGTCGGCGAAGGCGAGCAGGAAGTTCGAGCCGACGATCTGCTGCGACAGCGTCTCGAGTTCGGCCTGGGCCAGCCGGCGCACCACCTCCGCGCGTTCGCGGCGCAGCGACAGGTCGGCCTGCTCGACGACCTGGATCCGCAGCGGCGCGCCCGGCTCGAGCCCGCTGCGGGCGCTACGCACCCAGCTGTCCAGGATCAGGCCGCTGGGCATGCCGTCCGGCGGCATGGCGTTGCCGCGCGCACGCACGGCGTGCGCCTGGGCCAGCATTCGCTCGTCGGCAGGGCTCATGGGTCTCCTCGCGCCGATCGTCGTCGGCTCGTCGGCGCCTGGGGCGCATCTCGGCCGCGAACTTATCAGCCGTGGGCAGGGACCACAACTGGCCAGAAACTGAACAGTGTTGCAGCCTCTTGTGCAGCTGCCGCACGGGCGGCCTCGGGTCGACGGCCGACCGCCCCAGGGGGCAGAAGCCCGCGCTCAGGGTGTTCCCGCATTGGTACAGGCATTGCACGGGAGGGCGGCGTCGCACGTCCTGCGCGGCGACATCCAACAACTTCATACACATCAGGAGACCCAGCATGACCCTTGAACGACTGAACCCGGTCAGGCTCGCCGCCGCCGCGGCTGCGCTGACGCTCGCCGTGGCACTGCCCGCGGCCGCCCAGCAGAACATCGACAAGCTCAAGCAGATGAAGGTCGCCACCACCGACCTGAACATTCCGGTCGTGCCGCAGACCGGCCGCAACGCCGACGCCATCAAGGCCAACCTCAAGCGCATCAAGCTGCCGCCGGGCTTCAGCATCGATCTCTTCGCGGTCGTGCCCGACGCTCGCCACATGGCCGTGGCGCCCAGCACCAACATGCTCTTCGTGGGCACGCGCAAGACCAGCGTCTGGGCCGTCACCGACCGCAACAGCGACGGCGTGGCCGACGAGGTGAAGAGCTTCGCGCCGAGCCTGAAGTTCACCAACCCCAACGGCGTGTGCTGGACGCGGGACGGTTTCCTGATCGTCGTCGAGCACAACCGCATCCTGAATTTCCCGGCGGCCGAGTTCTTCTACGAAGGCCCGGACGTGGCGGTCATCGAGGTGGTGCCGCAGGGCAAGCTGATCCCGGTGGAGGAGGAGTCGTTCAATCACGGCGCTCGTGTCTGCCGTGTCGGTCCCGACGGCATGCTCTACGTCAGCCTGGGCCAGCCCTTCAACGTGCAGCCGCGCGACAAGCTCAAGCTGTACGACCAGGTCGGCATCGGCGGCATGATCCGCCTGAACGCCTTCGACGGCAGCAAGCGCGAGGTCTACGCCACCGGCATCCGCAACAGCGTGGGCCACGACTTCAACCCCAAGGACGGCACGCTCTGGTTCACCGACAACCAGACCGACGGCATGGGCGACGACATCCCACCGCATCACCGCCAAGGGCCAGTTCTTCGGTTATCCGTGGAAGCAGGGCAAGACGCGCATCACCGAGCACGGCTACGACAAGGACCCGCTGCCGAACAACATCGTCGACCCGCAGGTCTACACCGTGGCGCACGCCGCCGATCTGGGCATGAGCTTCTACACGGGCAGGCAGTTCCCGGCCAAGTACCGGGGCGGCTTCTTCTCGGCCCAGCACGGCTCCTGGAACCGCACCACGCCGGTGGGCGCGCAGGTGCTGTTCACCAGCCTGAAGGCCGACGGCACGGCCGACAAGACCGAGGTCTTCGCCGAAGGCTGGCTCGACGAAAACGGCCTGTATCGCGGCCGGCCGGTGGACGTGGCGGTGATGAAGGACGGATCGCTGCTGATCAGCGACGACTTCGCAGGCGCGATCTACCGCGTCACCTACAAGGCCCCCTGAGCTGCGGCCCGACCGACGCTGACCAGCGCCCGCCCGGGTGCGCTTCGCAGCGCACCCGGGTGCGGCACCGGCCGATCCGATGCTTCTCCCCCCCATGCCGATGCACGCACCGATCCTCTCCCTGTCGGCCGGCCTGCTGCTGTGCGCAGCCTTGGCGGTCCCTGCCCACGCCAGCGATGCGGCGGCCGGCCGCAAGAAGGCCGGCGCCTGCGCCGTCTGCCACGGGCCGGTGGGCATCTCCACGGCGCCCGACGCGCCCCACCTGGCCGGGCAGCCGGCGATCTACCTCGAACGTCAGCTGCGCGCCTACCGCAGCGGCACGCGGGCGCACGAGGTGATGGCGGTGATCGCCAAGCCGCTGAGCGACGCCGACATCGCCAACCTGGCCGCCTGGTACGCGTCGATCCGCGTCGAGGCCCAGGCGCCGGACTGAAGACGACCACGCGCGCCGTGGGCGCGGGCGAGCCGACGCGGCCTTGCCGGACCGGGACTCGCGGCAGACCCGGCCGATCTCCGGGCATCATCGGGGCATGAGCGAAGCGACGGACCTCGATGCCCGCGACGTGGTGCCGCCATCGGCCCTCGCGCACCGCCGACCGTTCCACCAGCGCGCTGCCAGGCTGGCCGCGAGGACGCCTGAAAGTCGCTGCTCGCACCCCCCCAGAGGAACAATGATGCAGATCACCACCGGACGCCCGGTCACGATGGCGCCGCAAGGCATGGTCACCTGCCCCCACGCACTGGCCTCGCAGGCCGGCGTGGACGTGCTGCGAGCAGGCGGCTCCGCGGTGGACGCCGCCGTGGCCACGGCCGCGGCGCTGGCCGTCATCTACCCGCACATGACGGGTCTGGGCGGCGACGCCTTCTGGCTGATCCACGACGCCGGGACCGGTGCGGTGCGTTACCTCGATGGCGGTGGCCGCGCCGCCGCCAGCGCCCGTATCGGCTGGTTCGGCGAGCGCGGCCTGGCCGAGGTGCCGTTCCGCGGCATTCTCCCGGCCACGCTGACGACGCCGGGCGCGGTGGCCAGCTGGGGCGAGGCGCATGCCGCCTACGGGCGGCTTCCGCTGTCCCGCTGCCTGCAGAGCGCCGTCGACTACGCACGCCAGGGCTTCCCGGTCACGGAACGTCTGGCCGGATGGATCGGGCAGGTGCGCGCCGACCTGGCCGCCCATGCCGAAAGTGCCGCCATCTTCCTGCCGGGCGGCCAGGCGCCGCGTGCCGGCAGCAAGCTGATCAACCCCGACCTGGCGCGCACGCTGGAGGCCGTCGCCGCGCACGGACCGGCCGGTTTCTATGGTGGCGAGGTGGGTGCCGAGCTGGCGCGCTTCTCGGCCGCGCAGGGAGGCTTCTTCACCCAGGCCGACCTCGCGGCGCAGTCCGCCCGATGGGGCGAGCCGCTGCAGGGCAGCTACCGCGACCTCACGCTGTACGAGACCCCGGCGCCCACGCAGGGCTTCACTGTGCTGCAGATGCTGAATCTGCTGGAGCCCTTCGAGCTGCACCGACACCCTTTCGGCAGCCCCGACCCGGTGCACCTGATGGTGCAGGCCAAGCAGGTGGCCTACCACGACCGCGACCGGCACCTGGGCGACCCGCGCTTCGTGGACGTGCCGATGGCGCGCATGATTTCCAAGGACCACGCCGACACGCGCCGCGCGCTGATGGACCCGGCACGCGCGCTGCCCTGGGACAAGCTCCCTTCCTGGGGCAGCCTGACGGGCGACACGGTCTACATCGCGGTGGTGGACGGCCAAGGCAACGCCGTGTCGCTGATCCACAGCCTGTACGGCGTGTTCGGCTCTGCCGTGGTGGCCGGCAACACCGGCGTGTTGCTGCAGAACCGCAGCGCCTACTTCTCGCTGGACCCCGCGCATCCGAACCGGCTCGAGCCAGGCAAGACGCCGCTGCACACGCTGATCGCGTCGCTGGGGTTCCGCCATGGCAAGCTGTGGAGCGTGGTCGGCTGCATGGGCGCCGACGGCCAGCCGCAGATCCACCTGCAGACCTACGTCAACCTGCTCGACCACGGCATGGACATGCAGCAGGCGCTGGAAGCGCCACGCTGGCTGTCGGGCCGCTTCGCTCTCGGGGAAGCGCGCGACACGCTGCACATGGAGGCGCGGTTTGCCAAAGAGACCCTCGACGAGCTGGAGCGGCGGGGACATCCGCTGGACCGCTGGGGCGACTGGAACGAACTGGCAGGGCACGCGCACGGCATCGTGATCGATCCGGGAAGCGGCGTGCGGATGGGCGGCGCCGACCCGCGCAGCGACGGTGCTGCGATCGGCTACTGAACTTGCCGGGTCGCTCGTCCTCGCAGCGGCCCTCGGCTCATCCCTCCTCTTCGTCGTCGCACAGCCCCCGCAGCGCCTGCTGAGTGGCCTCCAGGGCCTGCGACCACACGGCGAGCTTCCAGGCCGGCGTGTCGACGTAGAAGGCGTCGCGCAGGTCGCGCCGGATGACTGCGGCCAGGGCCGCGGGCGCGTCAGGGTGGCGATGCAGCCAATGGTCGGCGCGCAGCACGGCATGCATGCGCTCCTGCGGCACGGTGCCGTACTCCAGGCAGATGCCGGTGTAGCGAAGCTGCGGCAGGCCGTCCAGCACGGCGTGCTGGATGGGGCCGGCCAGCGGCACGCTGCTGGACGTGCCTGTCTCCACCTGCGTCACCCCGTGGCCCCACCAGCGCCGCGCGCGGGCGAGCGTCTGGGCCGTGTTGCGGCAGGCGAAGATGCGCTCGCCCACGCCGGCCGGCCCAAGGCCGGTGTGCAGGTCGATCCAGGCCAGGTGCTGCCGCCCGGCCACCTGCCGATGCAGAAGCTCGCGGAATCTCAGGTGGCTCCAGGTGGGGCCCCGGCCCCCGTAGAACAGGCCGTCGGCATGGCTGAACTGGCCCTGGGTGACGGCACGTTGCGCCCGGCGGGGCTCCCATGCCGCCGTCAGCGCATGCAGCGCGGCCTCGTTGTTGGCGCCGGGCGGCCAGGTGTCGGGCAGCAACAGGTGGTGGATCTGGTCGTAGTCGGGATTGGCCGGCAACGGCCGCGTGAAGTCGACGAAGTTGCGGTTGAGGTCGACGTTGTCCTCGTTCACGCGCCGGCCATGCGAGAAACCGTGCGGGTTGACGGCATGCACATGCAGCAGCGCAGTGTGAGGCCCGGCCAGGAGGCGCAATTCGGCAGAGCAGCGCAGCAGGCCGCATTGCACGGCCGCGCCGGCGTGGCCTTCCACACCGTGCACGGCGCTGGTGGTCATCAGCAGCCGGCACGCGTCGGCCGGGCCATCCCACACCAGGTCCATCGCCAGCGTCTCGCCGTCGCGGCCGCGCAGCGGCATCTCGTGGCTCTGGACGTCGGCACCGGCCTCTGCCGCGGCCTGCAGCACCTGCTGCCGCGCTTGTGAATAGCTGTCGCTGAACAGCCCGATCACCGCGTCGTCGTTCAAGCTTCGCTCCTGCATGACGCGGCAGTGTAGGCAGCGGCAGCGCGCGGCACCCCCCGCGATCGGGCGGGAGGCAGGCCAGACGAGCGACGGAAACAGGGCGCCCGGCGGCCGTGCCGGAGCCCCGGTCAGGCGGACACTGACAGGTCGACACGGACAGGCAGCGACATGCCGACCTACACTGCCGGGCGTCAAAGGAGGAGCGATCGTGAACAGACCTGATTCGCTGGTGTCCCGCCCGCTGCACGGCAGGGTCCTGCCCGCCACCGTGCTCGCCACCGTGCTGGCCCTGGGCGCCTGCGGCGGCGGCAGCCCCGGGGAGACGCGGGACATCGCCGCCACGCGCGAACGGGCGCAGAGCAACATCGACGTCGAGCGCGTGAGCGCGGTCGAGCTGATGGACTGGGCGGCCCGGACCTATCCGCAGTTCTTCACCGGCCCCACGGTGGACGGCACAGCCGCACCCTACGTGTACCGCCACTTCCAGGGCAGCGGCAACTACGGCGGCCTGGATGGTGACCTGGTCTACGTGCTGGGGCCGCCCTTCGGCAACGTGCCGCTGCTGGTGGGCCGCGTCGGCGACTTCGAATGCAGCGTGCGCCTGGCGACCTGCACGGCACCGTCGATCAAGACGCCGCCGGCCGCCCGCGAGGCGCTGGAGGGTCGAGCGGCCGGCTTCGCCGTCGACGTCGAGGGCGGGCCGTCGCTGGCCTACCAGTGGTTCCGCAACGACGTGGCCCTGCCCGGCGCCACGGCAGCCACGCTGTCGCTGCCGGCGGTGACCTTGGCCGACCAGGGCGCCCGATTCAGCGTGAAGGTGAGCAATGCCAAGGGCGAGCAGACCAGCGCTGCGGCCACCTTGACGGTGGCGCCGCGCGTCGAGCCGGCTGCCCTGCTGGCCCTGATGGCGCGTCACGGCTGCAGCACCTGCCACACCACGAGCTCGGTGCGCCTGGTCGGCCCGGGTCTGGCCGACGTGGGCGATCGTTACGCGCCCACCGCCGACGCCATCAGCTACATCGCGTCGCGCATCCGCTTCGGCAGCAGCGGCCAATGGGGCGGCAGCATGCCCGGGCAGCCGGGCGTGAACCTGGCCGACGCGCGCGCCATCGCGGCGGGCATTCTGGGCTTGTCCACGCCTTGCGTGCCCGAGGTCACGACCAACGTGGTGGGCGCTTGTCGATGAAGGCCTGCACGCCTTCCAGCGCCGAGCCGTCCATCATGTTGCAGGCCATGGTGCCGGCGGCGTCGCCGTAGGCGGCCTCGATGCCGGTCTCCAGCTGGCGGTAGAAGAGGCCCTTGCCCGCCGCGATGGCCACCGCCGGCTTGGCGACGATGGCCGCCACCAGGCGTTCGGTCTCGGCGTCCAGCTGTTCGGGCGGCGCGACGCGGTTGACCAAGCCCTTCAGTCGAGCCTCTTCGGCGCTGATGAACTCGCCGGTGACCAGCATTTCGAAGGCGGCCTTGCGCGACAGGTTGCGCGACAGCGCCACGCTGGGCGTGCTGCAGAACAGGCCCAGGTTCACACCGCTGACGGCGAAGCGCGCGGTGCTGGCAGCCACCGCCAGGTCGCACATCGCCACCAGCTGGCAACCCGCTGCGGTGGCGATGCCCTGCACGCGCGCGATCACCGGCACCGGCAGGCGCTGCACGGTCATCATCATGCGGCCGCACTGCGCGAACAGGCGCTGGTAGTACTCGAACGACGGCTCGGCGCGCATCTCCTTCAGGTCGTGCCCTGCACAGAAGGCCTTGCCGGCGGCGGCGATGACCACCACGCGCGCCTGCGCATCGGCGGCCACGGCATCGAGCTCGGCCTGCAGCGCCGTGAGCATGGCTTCGCTCAGCGAATTGAAGGCCTGCGGCCGGTTCAGCGTCAGCGTGACCACGCCGCGTGCGTCGGTGTCGCGCTGCACCAGGGGGGCGTCGGAAGCATTCATGTCGGTCTCCTAGTCGATGGCCTGCGCCGAACGGGCCCGCTCGCGCAGCTGAAATTTCTGGATCTTGCCGGTGCTGGTCTTGGGAATCGGCTCGAAACGGATCTCGCGCGGCACCTTGTAGCCGGCCAGCAGGGTCTTGCAATGTGCCACCAGGTCGGCGGCGCTGACGCTGGCGCCGGGCTGCGTCTCGACGTAGGCCACCGGCGTCTCGCCCCACCGGGGGTCGGGCCGCGCCACCACGGCGCAGGCCAGCACGGCGGGGTGGCGGTACAGCGCGTCCTCGACTTCGAGCGAGCTGATGTTCTCGCCGCCGGAGATGATGATGTCCTTGCTGCGGTCCTTGATCTTCACGTAGCGGTCGGACTCCATCACCGCCAGGTCGCCGGTGTGGAACCAGCCGCCGGCGAAAGCCTTGTCGGTGGCCGCCGGGTTCTTCAGGTAGCCCTTCATCGTGATGTTGCCGCGGAACATGATCTCGCCCATGGTCTGGCCGTCGGCCGGCACCTCGGCCATGGTCTCGGGGTCCATCACGGTCATGCCGTCCTGCAGCGCATAGCGCACGCCCTGGCGGCCGTTCAGCCGGGTCTGCTCCGACAGGCTCTGCTGCGCCCAGGATTCGCGCTTGACGGCCACGCTGGCCGGCCCGTACACCTCGGTCAGGCCATAGACGTGCGTGATGTCGAAGCCCAGCTTGGCCATGCCTTCGATCATCGCCGCCGGCGGTGCCGCACCGGCCACCATGCCCCGCACCTTCTGCCTGATGCCTTCGCGCAGCGCGGCCGGCGCGGCGATGAGCAGGTTGTGCACGATGGGTGCGGCGCAGTAGTGGTCCACGCCGTGCTCGCGCATGGCGTCCAGGATGGCCTGTGCTTCCACGCGGCGCAGGCAGACGTGCGTGCCGCCCAGCATCGCCACCGTCCAGGGGAAGCACCAGCCGTTGCAATGGAACATCGGCAGCGTCCACAGGTACCGCGGGAAGTGCGGCATTGTCCAGGTGGCGGCGTTGCACACGGCGTTCAGGTAGGCGCCGCGGTGGTGCGTCACCACGCCCTTGGGGTCGCCGGTGGTGCCGCTGGTGTAGCTCACCGCGATGGCGTCCCACTCGTCGGCCGGGCCCTCCAGGCGCGCCAGCGGCTCGTGCGCGGCGATCCAGCTCTCGTACTCGAGGTGGCCCAGGCGGTCGCCGGGGCCGGTGTACTCGCTGTCGCAGACGTCGATCACCACGATGCTGCGGCCGTGGTCTTCACGCAGGGCGCGCAGCGCCAGTTGGACCGTGGGCGCGAACTCGCGATCGGTGATCAGCACGCTGGCCTCGCAATGCGCCATCTGCCAGGCCAGCAGCGGGCCGTCCAGCCGCGTGTTGAGCGTGTTGAGCACGGCGCCCAGCGCCGGCACCGCGTAGTGCGCCTCGACCATCTCGGGCGTGTTGGGCAGCATCGTGCTCACCGTGCTGCCACGGCCGACGCCGGCGGCTTGCAGCGCCGCGGCCAGACGCGCCGAGCGCTCGCGGCACTGCGCCCAGGTGTAGCGGCGGCGACCGTGCACAACGGCCGGCAGGTCGCCGAAGACCTCGGCACTGCGTTCGACGAAGCCCACCGGCGTGAGCGCCGCGAAGTTGGCGACGTTCTTGTCGAGGTGCTGGTCGTAGATGCTCATCACGTCTCCACGAGGCGCGCCGATGGCCTCCGGCGCCATGGTAGCCGCCACGGCACACGACGCCCAGAGAAGCGCCCCGCGACTACACGTCGACCGCGTACTCGCCCGTGGTCGTGTCGGGCAGATCGAAGCCGTAGTGGCGGGCCAGGCAGTCCCAGGCTTCCTCGGCGGTCTCGACGTAGCTGAACAAGCCGAGGTCGCCGGCGGCGATCATGCCGGTGTCGACCAGGTAGGGGAAGTCGATCAGCTTCTCCCAGAACTCGCGGCCGAACAGCAGCACCGGGCGCGGTCGGCTCTTGCCGTTCTGCACCAGGGTCAGCGTCTCGAAGAGTTCGTCCAGCGTGCCGAAACCACCGGGAAAGCACACCAGGCCGATGCTGCGCATCACGAAGTGCATCTTGCGCAGCGCGAAGTAGTGGAACTGGAAGCACAGCTCCGGCGTGATGTAGGGATTGGGCGCCTGCTCGTGCGGCAGCACGATGTTCAGGCCGATGCTCTTGCCGCCCACCTCGTGCGCGCCGCGGTTGCCGGCTTCCATGATGCCGGGGCCGCCGCCGGTGACGACGTAGATCGGCGTGGACAGCGTGCGCGAGCGTTCGGTGACCAGCGACGCAAAACGCTGCGCCTCGTCGTAGTAGCGGCTCATCATCACGGCGTTCTCGGCGCGGCGCACGGCGGCCGCGTCGCCCGTCAGGCGGGCTTCCGACAGCATGCCGGCAGCCACGCCGGGCGGCTTGATGCGCGCACTGCCGAAGATGACGATGGTGCTCTCGATGCCCTGCTCCTGCTGCACCAGTTCGGGCTTGAGCAGTTCGAGCTGCATGCGCACCGGGCGAAGCTCCTCGCGCAGCAGGAAGGCGGTGTCGGTGAAGGCCAGCCGGTAGGCGCTTTCGGGGCCCCCGTACAGGCCCACCGGCTTGGCGGCTGCGGCGTCTTCTTCGGCGCTGGGAAAGTTGCGGGCGGTGAGTTGATTGCGGGGGCTGTCCATCGGGGTCCTGCGTTGTTCCAGCGGTCAGTGGCGGTGCTCGGCGCAGACGCGGCAGCGCGGGTCGCGCGGCACGGCAATGCGGTCCCAGCCCATGGTCCTGGCGTCCAGCATCAGCAACTGGCCAGCCAACGACGTGCCGGCGCCCGACAGCAGCTTCAGCGCCTCGGCCGCCTGCACGCTGCCGACGATGCCGACCAGCGGCGCGAAGACACCCATCGTGGCGCAGGCCTCTTCCTGGAAGGTGGCCTCGGCCGGGAAGACGCAGGCATAACACGGCGCCTTCGCTTCCCGGGTGTCGTACACCGAGATCTGGCCGTCGAAGCGGATCGCCGCTCCCGACACCAGCGGCTTGCCGTGGCGCACGCAGGCGGCGTTGACGGCGTGGCGCGTGCCGAAGTTGTCGCAGCAGTCGATCACCACGTCGGCAGCGGGCACCAGGCGGTCGAGCAGTGCCGGGTCGGCGCGCTGCACCAGCGCCTGCACCTGCACGTCGGGGTTGATCGCCCCCACCGTGTGCCGCACCGATTGCGCCTTGGGCAGGCCCACGCGTGAGAGGTTGTGGGCGATCTGGCGCTGCAGGTTGGTGACGTCGACCGTGTCGTGGTCGACCACCGTGATGCGGCCCACGCCGGCCGTGCCCAGGTACAACGCCACCGGCGAACCCAGACCGCCGGCGCCGATCACCAGCGCGTGGGCGTCCAGCAGGCGCTGCTGGCCTTCGATGCCGATCTCGTCGAGCAGGATGTGGCGCGAGTAGCGCAGGAGCTGGTCGTCGTTCATGCGGGAAGTGACGGGCCCGACAAAAAACCCGCCGGGCAGGCGGGTTCGGGTCGGGCGGCCGGCGGTCTCACTGCTTGGTGTCGGCCTCGGCCTTGCGCTCGGTCTGGGTCTTGCTGACCACCACCGGCTTGCCGCGCAGCTGGTTCAGCGCCTGCACCAGCGGGAAGTCTTCCGGCGTGCCGAACTCGGGCAGGGGCTTGGGGGCTTCCCTGGACTTGGCGAGCTGTTCCTCGATCTTGCGGCGGGCTTCCTCGCGCGCCTTCTCACGGGCTTCGTCCTTCTTCTCGTCGCTGCCCTGCAGGTGCTTCTGCAGGTCGGCCTCGCGCATGCGCAGCGCGGCGAACACGTTGCCGTCGGCAGTCTCGTCGAGCCAGATGTCGGGCACGATGCCCTTGGCCTGGATGCTGCGGCCGGCCGGCGTGTAGTAGCGCGCGGTGGTGATCTTCAGGGCCGTCTCGGCACTCAGCGGCCGCACGGTCTGCACCGAGCCCTTGCCGAAGGTCTGCGCCCCCATGATGGTGGCGCGCTTGTGGTCCTGCAGGGCGCCGGCGACGATCTCGCTGGCCGAGGCCGAACCTTCGTTGACCAGCACCACCAGCGGCACGGTCTTCATCGCCGCCGGCAGACGGCGCAGCGGGTCGGCGCCGCGGCGGGCATAGAACTCGGGTGAGGCCTTGAAGGTGGCGCGCGAATCGGCGATCTGGCCGTTGGTGGACACCACCGTCACGTCGGGCGGCAGGAAGGCGGCCGAGATGGCCACGGCGCCGTCGAGCAGGCCGCCGGGGTCGTTGCGCAGGTCGAGCACCATGCCCTTGAGGTTGGGGTCGGCCTTGTACAGCTCCTCGACCTTGCGCACGAAATCTTCGACCGTGCGGTCCTGGAACTGGCTGACGCGAATCCAGCCATAGCCGGGCTCGACCATCCTGGCGCGCACGCTCTGCATGCGGATCTCTTCGCGCACGATGGTCACCGGGAAGCTGCGGCTCTCGGCCTTGCGGAAGATCGTGAGGTTGACCTTGGTGCTGGGCTCGCCGCGCATGCGCTTGACGGCCTGGTCGACCGTGAGGCCTTTGACGGGGGTGTCGTCGATGCGGGTGATCAGGTCGCCCGGCTTCAGGCCGACGCGGAAGGCTGGCGAACCCTCGATGGGCGAAACGACCTTCACGAGGCCGTCTTCCATGCTCATCTCGATGCCGATGCCGACGAACTTGCCGCCGGTGTTCTCGCGGAATTCCCTGAAGGTCTTCTTGTCGAAGTACTGCGAATGGGGGTCGAGCCCGGACACCATGCCGGAAATGGCGTCGGAAATGAGCTTCTTCTCGTCGACGGGCTCGACGTAGTCGCTCTTGACCATGCCGAACACGGCCGCGAGCTGCTGCAGCTCTTCGAGCGGCAGCGGCGAGAGCGAACTGCGAGCCACCGCCTGCAACTGCATCGTCGTCAAGGCCCCGGCAACGGCGCCCGCGATCAACAGCCCTGCCACTTTCAGCTTGCCACCCATGTCGATAGGCCTTTCCCGACGAAGCGTCCGTCAATGAGAGATATCACTTGAACGCGGTTTCCAGTATAGGTCCGCAGCCCTCTTGGAGGGGGGAAGAGGGGGAAAGTTGCACCCCCGGCCCGGATGGCGTTCAGGTCGCTTCGCGTGAGAAGGTCACGACGTGGTCGACGGCGGGGCGGATGCCGATCCACTCGCCCACCTCGTGGTCGTGGTGCGAGGGCACGTGCGCCATCACGCGGTCGCCGCTGGCAAGGCGCAGCGTGAGCAGGAACTCCGAACCACGGAAGGCCTTGCGCTCGATCTGGGCCTTCACCGGGCTGGCGTCGTCGTGCACGATGTCGTCGGCACGCAGCAGCACGTCGCATTGGCCGTCGGGATAGGCCAGCGGCAACGGGCACTCGGCCAGATCGGCCAGTTCGCCCAGCGGCGTGTGCACGCAGGGGCCGTGGTCGCAGGCGACGATCTGCGCCGGCGTGAAGACGCCGTGGCCGATGAACTGCGCCACGAAGCGCGTCGCCGGGCGGTGGTAGAGGGTGTAGGCGTCGTCCCACTGGTCGAGGTGGCCGTGATTCATGACGCCGATGAGGTCGCCGACGGCGAAGGCTTCCAGCTGGTCGTGCGTGACGAACAGCGCCGTGGTGCCCGACTCCTTCAGGATGCCGCGCACTTCCTGCGCCAGGCGCTCGCGCAGGTCGACGTCCAGGCTGGAAAACGGCTCGTCCAGCAGCAGCAGCTGCGGCTTGGGCGCCAGGGCGCGGGCCAGCGCCACGCGTTGCTGCTGGCCGCCGGAGAGCTGGTGCGGCGCGCGCCTGGCGGCGTGCGACAGGCCGACCAGGTCCAGCATCTGCTGCACCCGCGCGGCGCGCTCGCCGCGTGGCAGGTGGGCCACGCCGAAACCGATGTTGTCGGCCACGCTGAGGTGCGGGAACAGGGCGTAGTCCTGGAACACCATGCCGATGCGGCGCACTTCGGGGTTCAGGTGCACGCCCACCGTGGCGTCGCTCATCACCTGTCCGTCGATCACGATGCGCCCGCCTGCCAGGCGCTCCAGCCCGGCGACCGAGCGCAGCAGCGAGGTCTTGCCGCAACCCGACGGGCCGATGAGCACACCGATCTGGCCGGCCGCCAGGGCCAGTGAAGCGCTGTCGACGGCCGCGCGCGTGCCGGCGGCGCGCCCGTAGCGCACGGTGACCGATTCCAGGCTGAGGAACATGGCTCGATGATAATCGGTCAATCAGAATGAGGATTGTTCGTATTTCAATGCCTTCAAGCAGGACGCATCGACACCCGGCCCCGCCATGCGGGCGCTGCTGACCGTCATCTGCCTGCTGCTGGCGCTGCCCGTGGCGGGCGTGCTGGCCTCCTGGCTGAGCCTGGACGAGGCGGCGATGGAGGTGCTGCGCCACCAGGCCAGCACGGTGCTGCTGGACTACACGCTGCAGTCGACCTGGCTGGCGCTGGGCGTGGGCGTGGGGGTGGTGCTGCTGGGCGCCGGCACGGCGGCGGCCGTGACGCTGTTCGAGTTCCGCGGCCGGCGCAGTTTCGAGTGGGCGCTGCTGCTGCCGCTGGCCATGCCGGCCTACGTGCTGGCCTACGCCTGGACCGACGCCCTGCAGTTCAGTGGCCCGCTGCAGAGCGGCCTGCGCGCCGCGCTCGGACTGCAGGGCGCCCTGTGGCCCGACGTGCGCAGCCTGCCCGGCGCGGTGCTGCTGTTCGTGCTTTGTCTGTATCCCTATGTCTACCTGCTGACGCGCGCGGCGCTGGGCGAACGCGCCGTGCAGATGATGGAGGCGGCGCGCATGCTGGGCGCCGGGCTGCGCCGGCGCGTGCTGGAAGTCGCGCTGCCGCTGGCGCGCCCGGCGGTGGCCGCCGGCGCCGCGCTGGCGCTGATGGAAACGCTGGCCGACTACGGTGTGGGCTCCTATTTCGGCCTGTCGACCTTTTCCACCGGCATCTACAAGGCCTGGCTGGTGATGAACGACCGTGTGGCCGCGGCGCAGCTCGCCTCGGTGCTGCTGGTGGTGGTGGCGCTGCTGCTGCTGGCCGAACGCCGGGCGCAGCAGAAGATGCGCTTCGCCGGCGCCAAGGGCGGCGCGGCCGGCGGCGCGATGGAAGCGCGCCCCATCGCGCTGCGCGGCCCGGCGCTGCTGGCCGCCTGGGCCTTGTGCGGGCTGCCGGTGCTGCTCGGCTTCGTGCTGCCGGTGGCCTGGCTGCTGCGCATGATGTGGGTCGAGGCCCAGCAGTCAGACATCGGCCTGCCGCTGGAGCGCTTCATCGGCTGGGCCTGGACCAGCTTCCAGCTCGCCGCGCTGGCCGCCGCCGCCGCCACCGGCCTGGCCGTGCTGCTGGCCTTCGCCCTGCGCCAGAAGCAGGGCCGGCTGCTGCAGCCGGCGGCGCGCCTGCTGTCGCTGGGCTACGCGGTGCCGGGCGCGGTGATCGCCATCGGCCTGCTGCTGCCGGTGGGCTGGCTGCAGGCGCGCTGGCCCGAGGCGCCGGTGGCCGCGCTGTTCACCGGCACCTGGTTCGGCCTCGTCTTCGCCTACCTGGTGCGCTTTTCCTCGGTGGCGCTGCAGTCGGTGGAGTCCGGCTACGCGCGGCTGCCGCTGTCCATCGACGAATCGGCCCGCATGCTGGGCGCCGGCCCGCGCCGCGTGCTGCTGGAACTGCATGCCCCTCTGCTGCGCCGCTCGGCCATCGCCGCCGGACTGCTGGTCTTCGTCGACGTGATGAAGGAGCTGCCCGCCACGCTGGTGCTGCGCCCCTTCGGCAGCGACACGCTGGCGGTGGTGGCCTACAACTTCGCGCGCGACGAACGCCTGGGCGAAGCCGCCCTGCCCTCGCTGGCCATCGTCGCCGTCGGGCTCATCCCGGTGCTGCTGCTGTCGCGCGCCATGCGCGCGCCCGGCAGCTAACATGCTTCGATGAGCACCAAGGTCCTGTTCGGTTTCCATGCCGTCACGGTCCGTCTGAAGACGGCGCCCGATTCCATCGTCGAGATCCACCTCGACCCCGCGCGGCGCGACGCCCGCATGCGGCAGCTGGCCGAGCGCATCGCCGCGGCCGGCGTGAAGGTGCTGGACAGCGACGACGAGCGGCTGACGCGCCTGGCCGGCGCGCCGCGCCACCAGGGCGTGGTGGCGCGCGTCCACCCGCTGCCCAAGGCGAACTCGCTGGACGACCTGCTCGACGGCGTGGCCGGCCCGCCGCTGCTGCTGGTGCTGGACGGCGTGACCGACCCGCACAACCTGGGCGCCTGCCTGCGCGTGGCCGACGGCGCGGGCGTGCATGCCGTGATCGCGCCCAAGGACCACGCCGTGGGCCTGAGCGCCACGGTGTCCAAGGTGGCCAGCGGCGCCGCCGAGACCGTGCCCTACCTGATGGTGACCAACCTGGCGCGCACGCTGGGCGAGCTGAAGGAGCGCGACATCCGCATCGTCGGCACCAGCGACGACGCGCCCGGCACGCTGTACCAGGCCGACCTGCGCGGCCCGCTGGCCTGGGTGCTGGGCGCCGAGGGCAGCGGCCTGCGCCAGCTGACGCGCAAGACCTGCGATCAGCTGGTGAGCATCCCGATGAAGGGCGCGGTGGAGAGCCTCAACGTGTCGGTGGCCTCGGGCATCTGCCTGTACGAGGCGCTGCGGCAGCGCGGCGCGTGAGCCCGGCATGGCGGCGCGGGCCGGTCAACGGCGTCGCGTCGCTACACTGATCGCTCCCCTGCCCGAGGCCGCGCCATGCCCGTCATCGAAGTCAAGCACCCGCTCGTCAGGCACAAGGTCGGCCTGCTGCGCGAACACACCATCTCGACCAAGCAGTTCCGCGAGCTGACCAACGAGCTGGGCCGGCTGCTGGCCTACGAGGCGACGGCGGATTTCCCGCTGGAGAAGACCACCATCCAGTGCTGGAGCGGCCCGACCGAGATCGACCAGATCCACGGCCGCAAGGTCACCATCGTGCCCATCCTGC